>OGML01002372.1_pt1 | contig 13408 bp, 9 predicted proteins | sample 1572951 | NCBI WGS metagenome assembly OGML01 (sample SAMEA2581883, study PRJEB24529) | metagenome | biome: Human gut stool | place: China | collected 2011 | reverse complement strand
TATATCGCCCTCGCCGCGATGGCGAACGGAAACAGTACCGTTTTCAACTTCTTTGTCGCCGACAACGAGCATATACGGCGTCTTTTGAAGCTGCGCCTCACGTATTTTATATCCGATTTTTTCGGAGCGATCGTCAACCTTCACGCGGATGCCGTATTTTTTAAGCTCCGCCTCGATTTCATGCGCTCTGTCTGCATGGCGGTCGGCAATCGGAAGAACGACGGCCTGTACGGGAGACAGCCAAAGCGGGAATGCGCCTGCAAAATGCTCTATAAGAACGCCGATAAATCTCTCTACCGAGCCGAAAACAACGCGGTGAATCATAACGGGGCAGTGCTTTTCGCCGTCGGCACCCGTGTATTCAAGATTAAATCTCTCGGGAAGCTGGAAGTCAAGCTGAATAGTACCGCACTGCCAGGTTCTGCCGAGCGAATCTTCAATGTGGAAGTCAAGCTTCGGACCGTAGAACGCACCGTCGCCCTCATTTACGGTATATTCCTTACCGATGCTTTCGATTGCGTCGGAAAGCGATTTTGTGGCTTTGTCCCATTCCTCTTTTGTGCCCATATGGTCCTCGGGCATTGTAGAAAGCTCTATGGTATATGGCAGCTTAAAGAGATTATAAACCTCGTCAAAGAGCTGTGATATTCTTACAACCTCGTCGCGTATCTGGTCGGGAGCGAGGAGTATATGAGCATCGTCCTGAGTGAAACAACGTACGCGGAAAAGTCCGTGAAGCGCGCCCGAAAGCTCGTGGCGATGTACTCTGCCGAGTTCGCCGTAGCGAAGAGGCAATTCCTTGTATGAATGAGGCTCAAGCTCATAAACAAGTATGCTGCCGGGGCAGTTCATCGGCTTTATGGCGAAATCCTCACCGTCGATAACGGTTGTATACATATTATCCTTGTAGTGATCCCAGTGACCCGAAGTCTCCCAAAGCGAACGCTTCATTATCTGAGGAGTGGATATTTCAAGATAACCCCACCTCTCGTGAACCTCGTGCCAATAATCAATGAGGGTGTTGCGAAGAATCATACCGTTGGGAAGGAAGAACGGCATTCCGGGAGCCTCGTCGCGAAGTGCAAAAAGCCCAAGCTCCTTACCGAGTTTTCTGTGGTCGCGCTTTTTAGCCTCTTCAATTCTTTCAAGATATTCCGTAAGCTCGGACTGCTTTGTGAAAGATATACCGTATATACGCTGAAGCATTTTATTTTTTTCATCGCCGCGCCAATAAGCGCCTGCTATGGACGTAAGCTTAAACGCTTTTACCCGGCCTGTGTCGGGAATATGCGGCCCTGCGCAAAGCTCGGTAAACTCAGCCTGCTTATAAAATGAAATCTTCTCGCCTTTGCCGGCATGCTCTTTAATAAGCTCAACCTTATACGGCTCGTCCTTTTCCTCCATAAGCTTTAAAGCCTCGTCTGCGGAGAGGTCGAACTGCTCAAGCGGAATATTTTCCTTTACGATTTTCTTCATTTCAGCCTCGATTTTTTCGAGAATTTCGGGAGTGAAAGGAAAATCCACGTCGAAGTCATAGTAAAATCCGTTTGCTATTGACGGTCCTATTGCAAGCTTGGCACTCGGATAAAGACGTTTAACAGCCTGCGCGAGTATATGCGAAGTTGTATGCCAAAATGCCTTTTTGCCGTCCTCATCGTCAAAGGTAAGTATTTCTACATGACAATCCTTTGTTACCGGAGTGCGAAGGTCGCAAGTCTCGCCGTCAATCTTTGCAAGGCAGGCGGCTTTGTAAAGCCCCATGCCGATAGACTTTGCTATATCCATTACGGTCGTGCCGCTTTGGAACTCCTTTACAACATCATCCTTCAATGTAACTTTTACCATAAAAACTACCTCCATTATAATTAAAAAGCACTTCATCCCAGTAATCTGGGATGAAGTGCTATGCATTCCACGGTTCCACCCGAATTGACGATAAAAATCGCCCGCTCAACTGCTTTTAACGCAAGCTTACGTCACGCCTTAATCATCTGTTTTCGACGCGCGCTCGGGAGCGGTATCGGGCAGCTTTGCACGCTCTTCTTTCAGCCAACGAAAGAGCTCTCTTATGCGCAAACAATTTGCCGTCATTCTCCGTCAACGGTTTAACCTTTTTACTTTGGCTCTATATTATACTCATTTTTCCGATATGTCAAGAGATGATTTTAATTAAAAATTCTATTACAAAAACAGCGACGCAGGAGGACAGCGCAACCGTGAGCAAGCCCTTCTCAAAAAACGCAAGCAGCAGCGCCACTATGAGCCCTGCCACAGCCGACCACACGCTTCCCGTAGACGAAAAAACCGCCGGAAATGTCATCGCCGCCAAGACTGCATACGGAATGTAATAAAGAAACGATCTTATAAATCTGTTTTCGATTTTTTTGCGAAAAATCACAAGCGGCAGCATTCTTATAAGATATGTGACAAGCGCCATAACCGCTATATATATAAATATGTTCTCAGCCGTTTTCATTTGCTTCGTCCTCCTTTACTGGTTTTAAGAGGGCGCCGACGGTTGCGGAAAGAACGGCACAAATAATTATTACAAATCCCGAAGAGACTTTACAAAGACCCGGCACGTATTTGAAACATATACTCAACGCCGCCGACAATAATACCACAACAGCCACAGTCTTATTATGCTTTGCGGGCGGAATAAATATAGCTATAAACATACCGTAAATCGCAATGCCGAGAGCGGAGCGCACGGACAGCGGAAGCACGGTGCTCGCCGCAGCACCTATAAGAGTACCGAGAGTCCACCCTACTATTGGCAAAAGGGCAAGCCCGTACATATATTTTTTGCCGACCTCTCCTTTTTGACCCGAGGCTACGGCAAATATTTCATCGGTATTGCTGAACGCTATTAAAAATCGGTCAAGCAAATTTACGCTCTTGTGAAGCTTTTGTGACAGAGAAACCGACATCAGCGCATAGCGTATGTTTATGACAAGCTGTGTTAGTGCCATTTCAAGATAAGCACCGCCGGCGAGAATTAAATCGAGCCCTGCAAACTGACCTGCCGAGGTCAAATTTGTCATAGAGATAAGCACCGCCGTAAAAACGGGCAAGCCGCCCTCGACAGCCATCATACCGAATGTAAACGAAACCGAAAGATAGCCGAGCGCTATCGGCAAACCGTCCTTCAGGCCTTTTTTAAAACTGTTTTGAAATTCCGTCATTTTTTCTTCCTGCGTTTTCTTCCCTATGATATAAAAAGCACACCACGGAGAAGCCCCGAACGGTGTGCTTTTAACAGCATTGAATATTATAATCACAAAGTCGATTTATGTCAATATTATTCGGTTTTATCCTTTAATCGAAGTGCTCTTGTGGCGTTGATAACCGCTACGACCATAACTCCGACATCGGCGAATATGGCGACTCCCATATTTGCAATGCCTACTGCGCTGAGCACAAGGCAAACGGCTTTCACAAGAAGGGCAAACGCAATGTTTTCTCTTACTATTTTCAGCGTGTGAACCGAGATTTTTTTCGCAAGAGAAATCTTAGCCGGATCATCGTCCATAAGCACTATATCGGCCGCCTCTATTGCCGCGTCCGAGCCGAGCGCGCCCATCGCTATGCCTATGTCGGCTCTTGAGAGCACGGGAGCGTCGTTTATTCCGTCGCCTACAAATGCCAGCTTTTCTTTGGGCTCCTTTTTGTCAAGGAGCTTTTCAACCTCCGAGACCTTATCGGCAGGGAGAAGTTCAGAGTGGACCTCGTCTATGCCTATTTCCGCGGCTACCCTGTCGGCAGCGGCCTTGGAGTCGCCCGTGAGCATTACCGTCTTTTTGACACCGTGCTTTTTGAGTTCGCTGAGAGCAAGCTTTGTATTGGGCTTTACAACATCTGATATTACAATACAGCCGGCATATTTTCCGTCCTCGGAAACATACACAACCGTACCCTCGTTATGCTCGGTTGAGACAGCGATATGCTCTTCTTTCATCAGCTTTAAATTGCCGACTAACACTCTTTTACCGTCAACTGCAGCCGAAACACCGTGGCCTGCAATCTCTTTTATATCTGTAACGCCGTTTTCGTCAATATCCTTGCCGTAATATTTTTTAAGACTGAGGCTTATCGGGTGACTCGAAGCGCTCTCGGAATACGCCGCCAAGCGTACAATGGAATCCTTTGTGTATCCGTTTTCGGGATATACTCCGGTTACCTCAAAGACTCCCTTTGTAAGAGTTCCGGTTTTATCAAACACAACATATTTCGTATCTGAAAGCCCCTCAAGATAATTGGAGCCTTTTACAAGTATACCGTTCGCCGAAGCACAGCCTATACCCGCAAAAAACGAGAGCGGAACCGATATTACAAGAGCGCACGGACAGCTGATGACAAGGAAGGTAAGCGCTCTGAATATCCAATCGCTCCACATGGCCGTGTGACCGGCAATAAGCTTTATAACCGGAGGTAAAATTGCGAGTGCAAGTGCCGAAAAGCAAACCGCCGGAGTATAATATCTTGCAAATTTTGTTATGAAATTCTCGGAGCGCGACTTTTTCATACTTGAATTTTCAACAAGGTCAAGTATTTTTGATACGGTTGAATCGCCGAACTCCTTGGTGGTTTTTACCTTGATGACGCCGGTCATATTGATGCAGCCGCTTATAACCTCATCGCCCGTTTTGACATTTCGCGGCAGGCTCTCACCGGTTAAAGCACTTGTATTGAGCGATGTGTCACCGCTTGTAACAACGCCGTCTATCGGGATTTTTTCACCGGGATTTACGGTTATTTCGGTACCGACCGCCACTTCGTCGGGATCAACCTTTTCGAGTTTTCCGTCAACCTCGACATTTGCATAGTCGGGTCTTATATCCATTAAGGCGGAAATATTGCGTCTGCTCTTGCCGACAGCTATGCTTTGGAAAAGCTCACCTATCTGATAAAAGAGCATAACGGCAACGCCCTCTTTATAATCGCCGAGTGCTATGGCACCGACGGTAGCAACCGCCATAAGGAAATTCTCATCAAAGACCTGACCCTTAAAAATGCCTTTAACGGCCTTTTTGAGAATGTCGTAGCCGATTATAAAATACGGTATCAGGTTTAAAACAAGCCAAATGTATTTATTGAGAGTTATAAATTTGCCGATGACGGAAAGACATACTATCAGCACAGCCGAAGCAATTATCCGCCACAGAACGTTTTTCTGTTTTTTACTCATAAATATCTCCCTCACTTATTTATTTGCCGAAAGCGGCATCTCATAACATCAGATATATATTTCGCAGTCGTCCTCTACTCTTTTGCAATTTTTGAGGACTTTTTTCATAACGGCTGCCTCATCGGCACCGTCGTCAAATTCTACTTTCATTTTTTGTGTCATAAAAGATACAACGGCTTCACAAACGCCGTCGGTCTTTTGAGCGGCTTCCTCCATTTTTGCGGCACAGTTTGCACAATCGACTTCTATATTGTATGTTTTTTTCATAATAACAACCCTTTCTTCGGCTGCTCTCTTTCGGAACAGTTGAGCAACCATTCATTTGTTGTCTATATTATAGTTGAACATATGCTCAATTGTCAATATGTTTTTTGAAATTTTAAATTTTTTTATTTTGGTGAAGCATCATTTCTAAAGCGAAAATTCGCACGGATAAAAGTCTTTCTGTCTGTACGATTTCACATAGAAAGTGAAAAAAGCCCCGAATAATGTTTTCGCATATTCGGGACCCTGTAAATTATTCAATTGTGACGGAATATTATATCGACAATATAATCGCCGATTTTATATCATGTATATTTAAGAAGCCTTAATCGCCCAAGTGCTGATGGCGGATATGCTCGTCCGCTATTTCGATAACGGTTGTAATGTGCTCATCGTCAAAGCTGTAAAACACATGCTTGCCGTCTCGGCGAGCCTTAACTATGTTGTTCGCCTTTAAGAGCGCAAGCTGATGAGACACGGCTGACTTAGTCATACCGAGTGCTGCGGCAAGGTCGCAAACGCACACCTCGCGCTTATCAAGTGCCATAACTATTTTGGCTCTCGTGGGATCACCGAGGACTTTAAACAGGTTTGAAACACCGTTTATCTCCTTCTCAGAAAACATATTGTTTTTTATATCGTCAACAACCTCTTGCATAACGGCATTACAGTCGCACTTATTATCAGCCATTATTTTTCACCTCATAAACATACGGTATCGTACTGTTAAGAATATTATATATCTTAAAAACAAATATTTCAAATAAAATGTGTATACACAAAGGAACGCCAAACGATATTGCAAAAAAGGACTCAGCCTACGCTAAGTCCTTTTTGGTGACCCGGACGAGATTTGAACTCGTGTTACCGCCGTGAAAGGGCGGTGTCTTGACCGCTTGACCACCGGGCCGTTATGGTAGCGGCAGTGGGACTTGAACCTACGACCTTCCGGGTATGAACCGGACGCTCTAGCCAACTAAGCTATGCCGCCATATATGCCGCTTTTTCAGCGGCTTTGATATTATAATATAAAGTGTACTGCTTGTCAATAGTTTATTTATGATAAAATGAAAATTACATTGCAATGCGGCATACCGTTTTTCAAAAGCCGCATTGCAACAAAAAAGTCAAACCGTTACTTCTCCATGAGCGTTACCATTACCGCCTTTTGAGCGTGGAGACGGTTTTCGGCCTCATCAAATATCTCATCCGCGTGAGACTCGAACACATCTGCGGTTATCTCTTCACCGCGGTGAGCCGGCAAGCAATGCTGAACCATACAGCCGCTGTTTGCAACCGCAAGCAGTTCCTTATTGACCTGATATTTGCCGCCGAATATTTTTTTGCGTTCTTCGGCTTCTCCCTCCTGCCCCATTGACGCCCAAACGTCGGTAAAGATGACGTCGGCACCGCTTGCAGCCTCCATAGGCTCTGTAAACATCGAAAATCCCGCATAATTATTTGCAAAGTCAAGCACGCGGCTGTCGGGTCTGTACCCCTCGGGGCAAGCCACCGATACCTGCATACCTGTTTTAAGTCCGCCGACTATAAGAGAATTTGCCATATTGTTGCCGTCGCCTATGTAGCACATTTTAAGGCCGTCAAGGTGTCCCTTGTGCTCACGTACCGTCATAAGGTCGGCAAGCACCTGGCACGGATGGCAAAAATCGGTAAGACCGTTAATTATCGGGATAGAGCCGTACTTCGCGAGTGCCTCAACCTCGGACTGCTCAAACGTTCTTATCATAATGCCGTCGATATAGCGAGAGAGAACTCTTGCGGTATCCTGTATAGGCTCGCCGCGTCCTATCTGAAGATCGCGGTTTGAAAGGAAGAGTGCCTGTCCGCCGAGCTGATACATGCCGGTTTCAAAAGAAACTCTTGTTCTTGTTGAGGATTTTTGGAAAATCATACCGAGGGTCTGACCCTTGAGCCTTTGATGCGCTATGCCGTGCTTGTTTTCATATTTAAGCTGATCGGCAAGGTTTAAAAGGTCAGATATTTCACCCGGAGTTGTCGATAAAAGACTTAACAAATGCTTCATTTTAATTCACAGAGCCTTTCCGGCTACAAATATAGTCACGTTGCCCCTGCCGTAGCCGTGCAAGGCGTGAAAAACTGCATAGGAGTTTATTCAGAAAGGGTCTTTTCGAGAATCTCAAGTCCCCTGTCTATTTCGTCATATGTTATGGTGAGCGGAGGAAGCATACGAAGCGACTGCTTGGCGGTTAAAATAAGAAGCCCGTTTTCAACACAGCGCGCCGCCACATCCGCCGCCTTTTGATTTTTAAGGTCTATACCTATCATAAGGCCCATACCGCGCACCTCGGAAACATCCTTAAACGAAGAAACCTTGTTTCTTATGTATTCGCCCTTTTCGCGGACGTCCTTTAAAAATTCTTCGTCAAGACGGCTTAATATCTTTACCGTGCCCGATAAAACCACGGGATTTCCGCCGAAGGTGGTACCGTGAGTGCCGGGAGTCAAAACGCTGCCGAACTGCTCTTTTGCAAGGCACGCTCCTATCGGCAGTCCGCCGCCGAGACCCTTTGCGGATGTCAAAACGTCCGGCTTTACGCCGATATTTTCCCAAGCATAGAGCTTACCTGTTCTGCCGACGCCTGTCTGCACTTCGTCGAATATGAGAACAATATCGTTTTCATCGCAAAGCTCTCTTATGTATTCTATATAATCGCGCGGAGTTATTACGACTCCGCCCTCGCCCTGTATAACCTCAAGCATTACCGCGCAAACCGTTCCGTCGAGAAGCTCGGAAAACGCTTTTTTGTCGCCTGCCTCGGCATATTTAAAGCCGCCCATAAAAGGCATAAAATACTTGTGGTAGTGCTCCTGCCCCGTTGCGGTTATTGTAGCCATGGTTCTGCCGTGGAAAGAATTCACAAGTGATATTATCGTATTTCGGTTTTCACCGTATCGGTCAAAGCTGTATTTTCTCGCAAGCTTTATGGCGCACTCATTTGCCTCCGCTCCGGAATTGCAAAAAAGCACCTTATCAAATCCGCTTTTTTCACACAGAAGCTTTGCCGCCTTGGCAACAGGCTCGTTATAATAGAGATTTGATGTATGCTGAATTTTATCTATCTGCCCGATAACAACCTTTTTCCAGCCATCATCGTTTACGCCGAAAATATTAACGCCTATACCCGAAGTAAAATCAATTACCACTCTGCCGTCGGAGGCCGTCAGAGACGCATTTTTGCCGCCCGTCAAGGCTATCGGGAAATGACCGTAAGTCGGCATTAAATATTTGTCGGCAGTATTTTTAATTTCGTTAAAATCCATTTTATCAGTCCTTAATAAACTAATCTTATTATATATACAAAGTCCGAAAAATGCAATTGCCGTTTAACGCAAGCTGTTGTCGGCGAAGCTGTATGTATATACTGCGAGCTGCACAGAACGAAGTATAACGGAAAAAAAGACACGAAATCACCCGTGAAACATTGTGCCGAAGCCCTCATCCGTGAATAACTCCATAAGAATAGAATGCGGTATACGTCCGTCGATTATGTTGGTCTGAAGAACTCCGCGGCGGACGGCCTCTACGCAGCAGTCGATTTTCGGTATCATACCGCCGGAGATAACGCCCTGAGACTTGAGCGACGGTATTTCGGAAACCTGAACGTCGTGAATTAAAGTGGAATCATCGTCTTTATCCATTAAAAGTCCGCTGATGTCGGTCATAAGCAAAAGCTTTTCCGCGTGGAGACTTGCGGCTATTGCCGCCGCGGCGGTATCGGCGTTTATATTGAACACCTCGCCGTTCTCGCCCGTTGCAACGGAGGAAATAACGGGGATATATTTATTTTCAAGAGTGTAATCTATAACGTCGGTATCGATTTCGGTTATCTCGCCTACAAATCCGACGTCCGATTTTGTGTATTTAACGGCCTTCATCATTTCGCCGTCGATACCGCAAAGGCCTATCGCCTTGCCGCCGTGCTTTGAAATGAGCTGTACCAAATGCTTATTCACCTTGCCGGCCAAAACCATTTGAACAATATCTATTGTCTCTTCGTCGGTATAGCGCAGTCCGTTTACAAAGCGGCTCTGCTTGCCGACACGTTTGAGCATATCGGATATTTCCGGTCCGCCGCCGTGAACAAGCACAATATTTACTCCGACGGAACGAAGAAGAACTATGTCGGTCATTACGGCATCCTGAAGCTCTTCGTTTACCATGGCATTGCCGCCGTACTTTATGACGACCGTTTTATTTTGATATTTCTGAATATACGGTAAGGCTTGAACGAGAACCTCGGAACGGTCCGAATTTGTTATATTTGATATTTCCATATTTCTCCTCCGATAAATGTCTGTGAATGCTGCGTTTATGCGTTTTGCGCTCAGGTGCGGTAATCGCCGTTTATCTTGACGTAATCGTATGTCAAATCACAGCCGTAAGCCGCGGCAGAGAAGCTGCCTGATTTTAAATCGACAAGGATATACACCTCATCACAGACTAAGACTTTTTTCGCAAGTTCTTCGGAAAACGGAATTCCCGAGCCGTCCTTGCACACTTCTATTTCTCCGCCTGCCGAGCTGAATTTCACATCAACCTTATGAACGTCAATATCGGCTCCGCTGTAACCGAGAGCGCAGAGAATTCTGCCCCAGTTTGCATCCGCTCCGAACATAGCCGCCTTAACAAGCGACGAGCATATAACCGACTTTGCACATATTTTTGCCGTCTTTTGGTCTGCGGCACCCGAAACAATACATTCAACAAGCTTTGTTGCACCCTCGCCGTCTTTCGCCATAAGCTTTACAAGCTTTTCGCAAATTGCCGCAAGCGCACAAGTAAAGGCTTTATAATCTGCGTTTTCGGAGGTTATTTTCTCGTTTCCGCAAAGTCCCGACGCCAAAACAGCCACGGTATCGTTGGTGGATGTGTCGCCGTCTACGGAGAGCATATTAAAGCTGTCTTTAACCACCTCGAGAAGTGATTTTTTAAGCATTTCCGCCGAAATGTCGGCATCCGTTGTAATAAAAGCAAGCATCGTTGCCATATTCGGGTGAATCATACCGCTACCCTTGGAAATGGCACCTATACGGCATTTTTTGCCGCCGAGAGAAAACTCACAGGCAAATTCTTTTTTTACGGTGTCCGTTGTCATTATCGCATTTGCCGCAGAATCAGAGCCGTCCTTATTAAGACCCGAAACAAGCTTCGCCATACCGTTTTTAATGGGCTCAAGGTCTATTGGCTGACCTATAACTCCGGTGGAGGCTACCACAATATCGCTTTTTGAAATGCCGAGTGCGTCCGCGGTTATTTTGCACATTTTCTCCGCTTTTTCAACTCCGTCGGCATTGCAGGTATTGGCTATGCCGCTGTTGCAGACAATTGCGCGCGCCTTGCCGTCGCTTATATTTTCACGTGTGACGGTTATCGGTGCTCCGCACACAAGATTTTGCGTATAAACAGCCGCCGCGTCACAGTCCTTTTCACAGTAAATAAGTGCGAGATCCTTTTTCTCCTTATTCTTACGGATTCCGCAATGAATTCCGTTTGCGGTAAATCCTTTCGGTGCGGCGACACCGCCGCCGATAAAACTTAATTCCATTATAATTTACCTTTCATTTATAATCTTACAGGTCAAGTCCGTATTCGGGAGGTAAACCCATAACAATATTCATACATTCCAAAGCCGCTCCCGACGCACCCTTGCCGAGATTGTCGTAAAGAGCCATAAGAAGAAGTCTGTCGTCATTTCCGGCTACGGTGACAGCCATACTGTCAAGCTCAGCTTTAGAATTTGCCGCGACAAAGCCGCCGTTATCAAAAGCCTCTTTATATTTAACTATGTCCGAAGCATATTTTGAGCGGTAAACCGCTTTAATGTCCTCTGCGGTTTTTCCGTCTTTGAGATCCGTTTTAAACACCGGAACCGTGACGAGCATACCGCTGAAATAATCACAGACATACGGACAAAATATCGGTGTAACTGACAGGCCAGAAATTTTTCGCATTTCTTTAAGGTGCTTATGCTCCTGATTTAAAGCGTATTCACGGGGAGCAAAAAGTTCCGGTGCTTTCTCGTCGCTTTCATACATAGCGATACCTTTTTTGCCGGCTCCGCTGTAACCCGAAACGGCGTGACAGATAAATCCGTGGTCCGGAGAAATAATACCCTCGTCCAAAAGAGGCTTTACAAGCGCTATAAATCCGCTTGCATAACAGCCCGGCGACGCTATACGCTTTGAAGAAGCCACGGTTTTAAATCCGTCTTTAAATATTTCGGGGAAACCGTAAGCCCACCCCTCGCTTGTACGGTGAGCGGTTGATGTATCTATAATAACCGTGTCGTCATTTGTAACAAGCTCTGCCGCCTCGATTGCCGCAGCGTCCGGAAGACAGAGAAAAGCTATATCGGCACTGTTGAGAGCTTCCTTTCTTGATCTTATGTCCTTGCGAAGCTCATCGGGAAGAGTTAAAAGCTCAATATCATCTCTTTTTTTCAGACGGTCGAATATTTTAAGACCCGTAGTTCCCTGACTGCCGTCTATAAATACTTTTTTCATATTATTCACCATAGCCTTTCAGGCACCAAACAGTTTATTAAAAATCACCGTATATTCTTTGAAGCCTTCGCGGGGCGCAATCGGTGATTTTTGCCGTCTCAAAATTATGCCGCAGGCAAATTTTGATGGCAATATAATTTAATAAGTGTAACTTTTCACACTGTTAGTCTTGTTCTTTCAATATTTTTTCTATTCTCTTTGCCTCTTTCAGCACGTTCTGCGGTGCCGGTCCGCCGAGCGAAGTCCTGCCGTTTACGCACTTGTCGAGATTTATGGCATCATAAACACCGTCATCAAACAAATCGCATATCTTTTTGTATTCTTCAAGAGACAACGTTTCAAGCGTAAGTCCTTTTTTAATGCAGAGAGCCACTATTTCACCTGTGGCCTTATATGCGTCACGGAACGGCAATCCCTTGCCGACGAGATAATCGGCGCAGTCGGTAGCGTTGATAAATCCGCCTGCCGCGGCTTTACGCATATTTTCGGGAATAGCCGTCATTGTGTCAAGCATGGGGATAAATGTGGTAAGGCAGATTTTAACGGTGTCAAAGGCGTCAAATATAGCTTCCTTATCCTCCTGCATATCCTTATTATAAGCGAGCGGCAAGCCCTTCATCATTGTCAGAAGCGTCATAAGATCGCCGAAAACTCGACCGGTTTTGCCGCGGATAAGCTCGGTTATGTCGGGGTTTTTCTTTTGCGGCATTATTGACGAGCCTGTTGAAAAAGCATCGTCAAGCTCAACGAATTTAAATTCCCATGAGCACCAGAGAATTATCTCCTCCGAAAAGCGCGAGAGATGAACCATAAGTATTGACAAAGCGGACGCAAGCTCCATACAAAAGTCCCTGTCCGATACGCCGTCAAGCGAATTGAGCATAGGTCCCGTAAATCCGAGTGCCTCGGCTGTCATTTCGCGGTCGGTATTATATGTTGTACCGGCAAGTGCACATGAGCCGAGCGGGCAGTAATTCATTCTTCTCTGCGCGTCGGCAATACGTTCGCGATCACGCAGAAGCATTTCGGCATACGCCAAAAGATGATGACCGAATGTTATGGGCTGAGCGCGCTGCATATGAGTGTAACCCGGCATAACGGCGTCTGCATACTTTTCAGCCTTTTTGCATAGAACACCTATAAGCTCCGTGACAAGCGAATAAACGCTGTTGCACTCGCGGCGCAAATACAGCCTCACGTCAAGAGCTACCTGGTCGTTTCTGCTGCGCGCGGTATGAAGTCTTTTGCCGGCCGCGCCTACGCGCTTTGTGAGCTCGCCCTCAACAAAGGTATGTATATCCTCTGCATTCGGGTCTATCTCCAACGTACCGTTTTCGATTTCCGCCTTAATGGCTTTTAATCCGTCAACAATTTTTGAAAGGTCGTCCGCCGATATGATATTTTGCGCGC
>OGML01002360.1_pt1 | contig 13445 bp, 15 predicted proteins | sample 1572951 | NCBI WGS metagenome assembly OGML01 (sample SAMEA2581883, study PRJEB24529) | metagenome | biome: Human gut stool | place: China | collected 2011 | reverse complement strand
TACACGACGCTCTTCCGATCTAAAAGACGGATGTAACGCAACCGGAGCCAATCGAAGAAGCTGACGCCGCTCTGGAACCAATACCCGTCCAAACACCTCTGGTAAGTGAAGTACAGACCGCCCCCAAACAGAGCGCCACACCACTGCAAGAACGGGGGCCTGCCCCGACATCACTTGACAGAACTCCGGACAACATGGTCTATGTGCCGGGCTTCGGCTGGCTGGAAAGTCAAGGCCCCAACCATGTCGAATACGCCGAGGACATGTAAGAGAACGGTAATAAAATCGGCATTATGGGATAAACAAAAGCAGTACGGTATCAGGCCAAGCCTGGTGCCGTACTGCTTATTCTGTTTCGTTCTCCAATGCGTCGCTGAATATCTCGTGGACACGGATCAGCGAAACGACCTCGCAGATAAACCGCTCCGCTAACACCTTTTCATCCAGCCATGTTCTCTGCGGCGTTGTGCGCTGCCCCGTCTCCTGCTCCGCTTCCGCTTTGGCGGCGCAGATGACTTTCTGCGCGGAGAGCCACCGCCCATAGGCGCCGCCATACAAGTCCCTTTTCAGCTTCCGCAGCGCGGCCTTGTACGCCTTCTCCGCTCCGCCGGGGCCGTTGTAGTTGAGCCGAATGGCCAGCTCCTGAAAGGTCATACCAACCTCGTCCGGCTGACCGATGCCAAGGTAACTCCGCGCCAGATTCAGCTCTCTGGGCGTCAGCACTTGCTCCATCCGCTGCATCAGCAGCGTCCGACGCATCATGCGGTCATAGGCCACGGCGGGATCGCCGTCGCAGCTGACGGAGAACACATCGTCCCCCAACTGCCGGACGCAAAACAGCGTCCGGTATTCTTTTATCAACGCCCCAGCCACCTTGGCAGATACATTCAGTTCTCCGCACACCACCTTAGCCAACTCAGCATCAGATGAGTCCCATCCCTCGGCGCAGAGGTATGCCACCCTGCGCAGTTGATTGTACCGGCTGATGGGAATGGACAGAGAGGAAGAATACTGCGCGGCGTAGTCCATCATCGCCGCTTCTATCGCTGGCGTCGCATAGGTCAGCAGCTTCATTCCGTAGGCGGAGTCAAAGCGCCCTGCCGCGTCCAGCAGTGCCAGCGCCGCCTCCTGCTTCAAATCCTCCATCTCACACCACGGCGTGTACGCCCGCGCCAGGTCGGTGAGGTAACCCTCGTTCTGTGAGACGAGCCGCTCCGCGGCGTTTTTGTCTCCGGCTTGCATTCGCAACGCCAGCTCTTCATTGCAGGGGCCGTCCCCGGCAACGGTGTACATATTTTTCGTCACAGGAACGCCCCCTTCCTCATTTCAGCCGCTTTTCTGCCTCCGCGTAAATGTGTTCCAATTCCATGTCCCGCGCATATCCGTCAGCGGCATAGTCGTTGTCCATCAGTGCCTTGTCCCGGTAGCTCCCCGCCAGATACAGTGCCTCTCGCCGCAGGTCATCGGAGATCTTCCCTCTCTGGTGATGCTTGCGGATCGTTCCGGTGCGGGTGGTGAACAGGCGGTAGACCGGGTGCTGCTTGTTCTGCTCCTTCTGGTGCATCATCGCGCCGTACTGCCGGCAGGTATAGCGATCGTCCTGCGGGGCGACACCGTCGCAGTATTTGGGAATGTGGCCGTTGGTGGTCAGAAAATATTTTCCACAGCCTTGGCACTGGCTGGGCGCGTGGCCGTGGTGCAATCCGTTCATCAGGTCGAACACATAAAAGTCAATGGCACGCTTGCAAATCACACGCTGCGCGGTTTTCCATTTTTCCTCATTGTTCTCATCCTGAAAATATTTGAATCCTGTGATAACTCTTGGATAGGAGAAAAACTCCTCTACCCCGCCAAACGGCATCTGCTCCAACAGGATCAGAAAGCTGTCATCCTCATCAAAGCACTCATGCGCCGCCTTTGCGAAGGCGTCTGCATTACGCTGCTTCGATCCGCGCAGATATTTCCTTTCAAATGCGCGGATGAGCAGGCAAAAATTATAGATTGCCACCAAGCTTCTCAGGATCGGCTCACAAAAGGAAAGCGCCAAGTACGGAAGATGCGCCTCCTCTTCCTCGTAGTCCCGATCGAGCCGCTCCTCACTCAAAGCATGTTCAAGATTCTCATACGCACGTTGCTCTTCGCAATAGCAAAACGGAGGACAAGTATACAACCATGAAACTGTGTTACGCAGCAGCGGTTTCAGTTGTGACGCAATATCATGGCGCTTGCTCTTTTCGGCTGTGCTCAAATCGTCCACGAGCGCCGTCAGCACAGCGATACGCTCCAGAAGAGGATCGTGGATCGCACCGGCAAAGTTCAAGATCTCCGCCGCAAAATGTCCCGCTGGAAATTCCTTTCCCTCGTAGTACACACGGTCATTCCAGCAGTCCATTGTCATGGTGTCAAATGTGTTATACTGATCCGTTCCGATCTTCAAAAGCCCGCCTCCTGTCCCATATCCGTTTTACAGCTGTCCTGCGATATTCTCATTCTATCAAAAAATACAGAATAATCAAGTGAAAGGGTTAGAGCCTCGACTGCAGCGAGGTCTCTGCCCTTATCCTTTTATCCGGAGGTTTTTTATGTCTCAAATCAAACGACTGCAAACCATTGACGCGGACACGCTGCAAAGCACCGCTTACGAGCCGGTCTCCTTCGTGGTCGACGATCTGCTGCCGCAAGGGCTGCACCTGCTGGCAGGCGCGCCGAAGATCGGCAAATCGTGGCTGGCGCTGTGGCTGTGTCTCTGCGCCGCGCAGGGCAAGCCGCTCTGGACGTTCGCCACACGGCCATGCGAGGTGCTGTACCTCTGTCTGGAGGACAGCTTCCAGCGTATCCAGAGCCGCCTCTTTGATCTCACGGAGGACGCGCCGCCCACGCTGCACTTCGCCGTCATGTCCCAGCAGCTCCATAACGGGCTGGTGGAACAGATCGAGCAATTCTTGAAGGAGCATCCGCAGACCAGGCTCATCGTCATCGACACGCTCCAACGCATCCGTACCGTGGGCAATGACGCGAATCCCATCGCCATTCTGCTGGTGCACCATCTGCGGAAGGAGCTTGCCGACGATGTGTTCAGCCGCATCTCTGGCACGACGGCCATCAGCGGCGCGGTGGATTCCAGCTTTACGCTGGTAGAGGACAAGCGCGGCAGCGGCAAGGCGACGCTCTCCTGCATCGGGCGTGACATTGAATATCGTGAGCTGACGCTGGAACGCAACGCGGAAAATGTGTGGGAGCTGATGTCGGACAGCCGGACGCAGCCGGAGCTGCTGGGCGGGCGCATCGTCATTCTTCTCTCTGAGCTGATGCGTGACCGCGCGGAATTTATCGGCACTCCCACGGAGCTGTCCGCGCAGATCGACCCTGTGGGCAGCGAGGGCATCACGCCGAAAAAGGTATCCCGTCTGATCCTGCAAAGCGTTGCCGCACTAAGCAAAATCGGCATTTCCGCCGTGGTGCGCCGCAGCAACGGCAAGCGGCTCATCGAGCTGCGCCGTGCCGAAAGTGACGATGCACAGGGTACCCAAGCTGTTGACCCTATCGACCCTGTCGATGTCTCAGGCAGCGAAAACGCCCCGTGTTTGCCCCTGTGAGCCGCTGTGTGCGCTCGCAGAGCCGACGGGGGAGTACACGACAAGGAGCTTATTAAGCCACCGTGTCCCCTGCGCGCCCAGCGTTTCGACGGCATGAAGCACACGCCAAGGGTAGTGATACCCCCACACAGGAATGTCGGAATAGCGCTGTGTGAAGGGAGAAAAAATCCCTTGAAAGCCAGCAGAAGAAACATCTTGTTTCTCTGCTGTAGATGGCAAATCCCTCCACGAATCCTGCTGTTCCCAATAGGCGCAGAGATTTCCTTTTACGGGAGCTTTTATCACCTCCGTTGGAGGTGGCCAGCATCGCATTTGTCTGGTCTGCGGCGAAGCCGCTGCCCTGCCAAATGCACTGGGCGGGGCATGGCCCCACACCCCCAAGCTGCGGGCAGAAGCCCACACCCACTCAAAGCTGCGAGCGTTTCTGCGGAAACGCTTTTACCCGCCTCCGGCGGCGCAGCTTCAAAGGGGGACCAGTCCCCCTTTGAGGAACCCCCAGCTCTCCGAGGGGACGAGAGAAATCATTTCAGAAAGGTCATTGATTATGAAAAAAGATATCAAATTCAGCACGCGCATGGCATCCGCTGACCGCGAGAAAATCAAAGCGCTGGCGGCGAAGGTCCACATGTCCATGAGCGACTATGTCACCGCCTGCTGTCTCGGCAAGCGGATCATCGTCATCGACGAGCAGAAGGAACTGCTCCGCCAGCTCAAGGGCATCGGCGGCAACATCAACCGCCTTACCGTTCTTGCCAACATGGGCAAGGTGCAGGTCATCGGTCTGGAAAAAGCTGCCGGTGAACTGTCCGAGGTCAGCGCCGCCCTGCGGTCAGTCATGGAAGGTCGGTGAGCCGTATGGCCATCGTACATTTTGTGAACTACAAGCGGGGCACACAGTCCCGCGCCGCCATGCGCGGCGTGATGCTCTACGTCATGCAGGAAAAGAAAACCGCATGGGAGGGCGCGCCGCTCGTCAGCGGCATCAACTGCCAGCCGCAGAGCGTCTACGACGATTTCCTGAACACGAAGCTGCTCTACCACAAGGACGGCGGCGTGATGTTCTACCACATGGTGCAGAGCTTTCCGAAGGGCGCGGCGGTCGATCCCCGGCAGGCCCACGAAGCCGCGCGGCGGCTGGCGGAATACTTCGCCGGCTGCGAGGTGTTGGTCTGCACCCACGTAGACCGGGAGCACATCCACTCCCACTGCGTCATCAACTCCGTTAACTTTGAGACCGGCAAAAAGCTGCACATGGCAAAGGAACAGATCCAGGAGCTGATGCGGCGCAACGATGCGATCTGTCTGGAAATGGGCCTGCCGGTCTTTGAGCCGACCACGCAGCAGGCCCGCGGCATGGGCGGCGCGGAGTATCATACAGCGCTGAAAGGCCAAAGCTGGAAGCTGCGGCTCATGAACGCCATCGACGAGTGCATGAAATATGCCGCCGACAAAGATGCGTTTATTTCTCTGATGGAATCTGAAGGCTATCAGGTACGATGGGAAAGCGGACGCAAGTACATCACCTACACCACGCCGGAGGGCATGAGGTGCCGGGACAGTAAATTACACGAAGAAAAGTATTGCAAGGAGGTCATGGAGCATGAATTCAGAATCCGAGCGGAGATTATCCACGGACGAGCTGAAGGCCCGCAACCGCGCCGATGCGGAGAAGCCGAAAAATCTGCTGAGCAGCGCACCGCCGAGTACACCGACACAGCCGATGCACCCCATCGTGATCCAATGTCCGCTGCCGCAGGCTATGAGCAAGCTGACACAGCAGGCGGATGGAATAAACTGGGAGCTGGAGGAAATTCGGAATATGCTGCCGGAGTTGAAAACGCACACCGACCTGTCCGGGGTGCAGAGGTCGCTCACGGAGATGCAGAAATCGCTGACGGAGATGAACGAACTGCTGGAACGGGTTGGGAACCTGAGCGAGAAATATTCCTCCGAGTGGATCGACTGGCTCCCGAACTTCAGCCTGCTGGTGGCCCTCAAGTGGATCATGCTGATGCTGATCCTTGGCACAGCGGCACTGGCGGATTGGTATGGCGCGGCGGCGATCCGCGGCCTGTTCCTCTGATGCCTGCCGTGGCCGGACTGGCTGTCGCGGGGACATTGATGGACGAGGATGAGGACGCCGAGGAAAAGCGGCGGCGCATGGAAGCGAAGATCGCCGCCGAAAACCTCGGTGCTGTGATCGGCTTCGCCGCAGGCGCAGCTCTGGCAATGAAAGGAAAATTGGATGAACAGGCTGCGCAAGAAGAACAGAAAAAGCAACAGCAGCAGACCATGGGAGGATTGTAAGAATGGCAAGCATCAAGCAATTGGATGAGCGACGGTATAAGATCACCGTCAGCAACGGCTACCGACCCAACGGCAAAAAAATCAGCAAGGCGAAGACCATCCAAGTCCCGCCCGGTGTCCCCAAGCGCGGCATCGGGCAGTATGTCGCCCACGCTGCCGAAGAGCTGGAGCGCAGCTTCAAGACTGGCTACGCCGATGACGGCGAGATGACCTTTGAGGAATTCGCCTCCCGCTGGCTGAAGCGGCAGACGAAATATGCCCCCAGCACCATCGCTGCATACCGCCGGATGCTGGAGGTGGTGTATCCCATGATCGGCGGCATCCGCCTCAATAAGCTCCGACCGATGGCACTGGAAAATATGCTCTCCGAGCTGCGCAAGCGCAAGCACCACGGAAAGCGCATCAACGAATCCACCGCGCAGCGATACCTCTCTGTGGTCTCCGCCGTACTCAGCGACGCCAAGCGCAATGAGATCATCGAGAAGAATCCCGCGCGGATGTTAGGCCTGCCCACGCCGCAGTGCACGGTGCAGCGCATCCCCACGCGAAGCGAGGTGGAAAAGCTGCTGGATGCGCTGGCAAAGGAGCCGCGACACTACCGTCTGTTTTATCTGCTCTCCATGTACACTGGCTGCCGCCGGGGTGAGCTGTGCGCTCTGCAATGGTCGGACTTCACCGGCACGCAAAACGGTCTGCTGCTCACCGTCAGCCGCTCCCGCAGCAGCGTTCCCGGCAAGGGCATCGTGGAGGGCGCCACCAAAAACGGCAAGAGCCGTGAAGTCTGTCTCTCCTCCGACCTGCGGGGCATCCTCCTCGCCTACAAGCGCCGCAAGCAGATGGAGGCAGACAAGCAGCGCCGCAAGCTCAGTCCCTACCTCTTCACCGACGAACACGGTCAACTCATTCACCCTGACACCTTCACCAAGCGGCTGCGGAAGATCTATGACGCCATCGGTTTTCCGCGGGAGTACCACCTGCACACCCTGCGGCACTACTTCGTGACCTCGCTTCTGCACTGCGGCGTGGACAAACAGACGGTGGCAGACCTCGTAGGTCATGCGGACACCGGCTTTCTGGAGCGTACCTACTGCCACCCCCAGCAGGCGCAGAAGGAGCGGGCGGCTGACTCCATGCGCACCATGCTCCGTCCGGACGGCGAGCAGATTTTCAATCTCGCCGCCGCCTGTTCTCCGAAGCGGCACAGCGCATGATTGTTGCTTTCGTAGAAATTCATTTTCCCAAGAAAATTGTGATAGCTTTACCGCCGCGCTTGCAGTATGTTGTGCTTGCAAAATAAGCCTCAACTGTACTGAGAACAAATGAAAGAGAGGTCATTTTTATGGCAAGCATCCGCAAGCGCGGCAGCAGCTATCTCATCGTGGTCTCCATGGGCTATGACTACAACGGCAAACGCATCAAGCCCCAACAGAAAACCGTCCACCCGCCGGAAGAACTGACACCCAGGCAGGTCGAAAAGTGGCTCAACGAGCAGGCCGTCCTGTTCGAGCGGGAATGCCGTCACACGCCGCAGCCCGTCCAACAGCTCACGCTGGCAAAATACATCGACCTGTGGCTGACGGACATCGCCCCCGGCAAGCTGGCGAAGTCCACCATCCGCCGCGACCGGCAGGACATCGAGCGCATCCTCCCGGCGCTGGGTCACTACAAGCTCACCGAACTGCGGCCGGAGCACTTCCGGAATTTCTACGCAGAACTGCGAAAAGTCATTCGTCCCGACACAAAAAAGCCACTCTCCGAGTACACCATTGAGGGCGTGCACGCTACGCTGTGCAGCATCCTCTCTGATGCCGTGGAGGGTGGCTTTCTTTCGCATAATCCGGCGTGGCGCACCTACCGCTACGCCGGGCGCAAGTGTGAAAAGAAGATCGCGGACGAGGAAACGGCGCAGAAGATCATCGCCGCGCTGGAGGGCGAGAGCATTAAGTACGAAACCTACTTCAAGCTCATCATCGCCACGGGGATACGGCGGGGCGAGTGCTGCGGATTGAAGTGGTGCGACATTGATTGGGAGCAGCGTTCCATCCACATCTGCCGCAACGCGGTCAAGGTGACGGACGAGGAAATCTTCGTTAAGGAACCCAAGACCCGCGCAGGCAACCGCTATGTGTACTTCTCTGCCGAGATGGAAAGTCTCCTGCGGGAGTACCAAAAAGAATGCCGGTATATCACCGAAACCTATGACCAGCGGCAGCTGACCGCTGATGACTTCCTGTTCCGCCGTCAGGGAGCGCAGCTCCCCATGACGCCCACCACCTTCACCTACCGCTTCAAGCTGATCCTCAAGAAGAACGGCCTGCCGCAAGAGCTGAACGTCCATTCTCTCCGGCACACCGCCGCCAGTCTGATGATCGCGGGCGGCACGGATGTGGCCACGGTAGCGGGCATCCTCGGCCACAGCCAGCCCTCCACCACGCTGGACATTTACACCCACGCCTTCGACAAGAACAAAAAGGCCGCCAGCGCGGGATTGCAAGGGATGTTGGAGATATGACATAGCGTAATAGCTTAGTTGGATCGCAAAATGTTCAGTAGTGGTCAAATCAGGTTTCAATTCTCCTAACTTTCCGCATACAAAAAACGTCTCAAGCGATATGCTTGAGACGTTTTTTGGTACGCCCGACTGGATTCGAACCAGCGGCCTACAGAGTCGGAGTCTGTCACTCTATCCAACTGAGCTACGGGCGCGTATTTGATTGTGGGTTTCTGCGATAGTAGTCAAATAGTAGTCAACAACTAACTATTTTTTCTCTGCCGTTCCCGCAAACGCAGGTGCGGCAAGGCTTTGCGCCATATCTCAACTGGAGATGCCTGAAATGTCGGAGTCTAACGCTCTATCCATCTGAGCTACGGGCGCATATCATATTCTGTTTTATCAACTTACAGCTTCACTACTATACCACCTTCCCGGCGCAAAGTAAAGAAAATTTTTCGCTTCACTTTGTTAAAAAAGTTGACAACTTCGCATACTTGTTGTAAAATAGCCACAATACATCGAGCGCTGTGCGCCGCATTCCACACAAAAGAAGGTTTTTCTATGAAGAAGCAAAAAATCTCCGATGCTGTCATTCATCGTCTTCCCCGGTACTATCGGTATCTGGACGATCTGTACAACAAAGGCGTGGTGCGTATCAGCTCCAACTCTCTGGGCGCCAAGATGGACATCACCGCCTCCCAGATCCGGCAGGACCTGAGCTGCTTTGGTGAGTTCGGCCAGCAGGGTTACGGCTACAATGTGGCCGAACTGCGTGCGGAGATCGGCCACATCCTGGGTATAGACAGCGGCCACCGCATCATTGTGATCGGTGTAGGCCATCTGGGTCACGCCCTGCTGCAAAATTTTGATTTTGATAAGGTCGGTTTCCGGATCGACTCCGCTTTTGATGTCTCCCCCGCGCTGATCGGCACGGAGATCCGCGGTGTCTCGGTCCACTCGATGGATGAGCTGGAGGAATATGTCGCCAACTATCACCCCAACGTGGCGGTCCTGACCGTCCCGCAGAATGTAGCCCAGCCGCTGGCGGACCGTTTGATCGGTCTGGGTGTACGCGGCTTCTGGAATTTTACCAATGTGGAGCTCTCCACCAAGGAGGACGGCGTTTTCTTCGAGGACATCCACTTTGTGGACACCCTGCTGACGCTCAGCTATCGCATCTCGCAGCTCTGAGGCGCACACTTTACCGCAGCCGGCATACTATGAGAATGAGACCGATGTGGCGGTCAAATTTTCATAGGAGGTTACGGTATGTGTAATCAGAATTCCTGCTTTGGCGGCAGCAGCTGCTGCTGGATCATCATCGCCATCATCCTGCTGTTCCTGTTCTGCGGCAACGGCTGCGGCAATGGCTGCGGCTGCGGCGGCAATAACGGCGGCTGCGGGTGCAGCTGCTGAGGATCTACCGCGCATTACGCGTCCCCGCCGCAAGGCGGGGACGTCTTTTTTCGCAGGCAGCTCTGCGATACAACCAAACATCGATAAAAACAATGCGGACAAACACCGCTTTTGACCGAGAGGAGGCCCGATCATGGATATTTTCCCCCTGCGCGGCTACTACGCGGCGCATACGCCCACGCTGATGGGTGAGAGAGGCGGCTCCGCCGTGCTGGTCCCCCTGGTCCGTCAGGACGGCGAATACTGCCTGCTGTACGAGATACGCTCCGCCAACGTCCGGCAGCCGGGTGAGGTGTGTTTCCCCGGCGGCAAGCGCGAGGCGGGGGAAACGGCCATCCAGTGCGCCCTGCGGGAGACCTGGGAGGAGCTTGGCATCCCGGAAAGCGCCGTGACCGTGATCGGCGAAATGGACTTCATCCACATCCGTGCGGGCAGTCTGCTGCGGCCCGTGCTGGGTGAGGTGGACCCTGCGGCACTGGCAGCCATGCGCCCCGCGCCGGAGGAGGTAGCCGGCACCTTCCTGCTGCCCCTTCGGGAGTTGAAGGCGCATCCGCCGGAGGTCTACCTGTACCGGCAGCCGGTGGAGGCCCCGGATTTCCCCTATGCGGACGCCGGCGTCCCTGCGGACTACCCCTGGCGTCCCTGGCGGCTGGAGGTCCCGGTGTATCACGGCCTGCCTTACCACCTGTGGGGCATCACCGCCCGCATTACTATGGATCTGCTCGCACATCTGTAAAAAGATCCCCCCGGCGATATACATCGCCGGGGGGATCTTTTTACAGCACGCCAAAATGCTCCAGAATGATCTTCACACCTATCAGAATCAGGATAGTGCCCCCCACGAATTCAGCCTTGTTTTTGTACTTGGTGCCAAACACATTGCCCACATACACGCCGCCCAGGGAGATCAGGAACGTGGTGCAGCCGATAAGACAGACGGCCAGCCAGATGGACATGGACAGCTCCACCATGGAGAACGTGACGCCCACGGCCAGGGCGTCAATGCTGGTGGCCACGGCCAGCACCAGCAGCTCCTTGTGCTTCACCTGCCCGTCGGAGGGCTGCTCGTCCTCCTCTTCCTCAGCGCGGCTCTCGCGAATCATATTCCCGCCGATCCATGCCAGCAGCACGAAGGCGATCCAGGGCGCGAACCGGGTCACATAATGGGCAAACTGTGAGCCCAGCAGCCAGCCCAGCGCGGGCATGACCGCCTGAAATACGCCGAAATACAGGGCGATGAGAAACGCGCTCCTCTTATGCACCTTGTCCGGCATGGCCAGTCCCTTGCATATCGCCACGGCAAAGGCATCCATACTCAAACCGATGCCGATCAGGAATATCTCCAGCAATGTCATACGGACACTCTCCTCACAAAACCACCGGCACAGGGTGATCGATATACATGGCGTCCGGCGCAACACGGCAGCTGTAAGCGGCAATGCTGACCCCCGCCTCGCGCGCCTGCCGCAGGGCCGCGCCGAATGCGGGATGTGTATCATCGTTGGGCGCAAAATCAACGACCTCCGCCATCTGGATGACGAAGAAGGCCGTAGCCCGGCAACCCTGCTCCACAGCGCGTATCAATTCATGCACGTGCTTCACGCCCCGCTCCGTAGGTGCATCCGGGAAGCGGGCGTGACCGCCCTGTTCCAGCGTGACCCCCTTGACCTCCACCAGGTGCAGCCCGTCGGGCCGCGTCAAGCAGAAATCAAGCCGCGACTCGCCAAAGCGAAACTCCGGCCGGATGCTCTCGGCCTGCGGGTCGAAGGTCCGTGCAAACTCCGCAAACGCCCGGTTCGGTGCCTGGGCGTCCATATTGATCAGCCTGCCGCCCTTATTCACCGCGACAAGATCGTAGGGTGTCCTACGCCCCGGCGTGACACCCGGCACCAGATACACCTCAGCCCCCGGTACCAGCAGTTCACGACAGCGCCCGGTGTTCTTCACATGGCAGACCGTCTCGGCGCCGTCCAGCTCCACCAGCGCAATGAAGCGATTGGGGCGCGAGAGAAAGCGGCCCTGCACCACATTTTCGTACCGCATAGCCGCGCCTCCCCTGCTTTCGGAATAGAAACACAGTATAGCACAGACAATAGCGGATGGAAAGTATTTTCTTCCAAGGAAAGGTCGTTTCCCTGTGGTTTGTGTATTCCGTCAATGAACCAAAAATTTTTTAGGACTTCTCACAATTTTGCAGTTTTAGCCGTTTTCGGATTGCATTACTACCAAATGTTTGGTACAATGTGGGTAATCTATATTAGTATGGGAGGAGATCCAAACCATGCCTGAATATTCCAACCTGTTCGTCGTGCTGATGGGCCTGGGAACGGTGTTTGCCGGGCTGCTGTGCATCATACTGCTGGTCACACTGATGAGCTGGGTATGTGCCCGCACCTCCGCGCCCAAGACCGTGCCCCAGATGCCGGCGGCTCCCGCCGCCATGCCCGCACCTGGCGCCGTCACCCCCGCGATGATGGCCGCCGTAGCCGCTGCCATCGCCGAGGACATGGGGACCGATGTCTCCGCCATCCGTATCGTATCCATGAAGAAAGTGTAATGTGTGAGGAGGATTTCACCATGAAAAAGTACAGAGTCAATGTCAACGGCACCGTGTATGAAGTCGAGCTGGAGGAGATCACCGGCGCAGCTCCCGCTGCCTCCGTGGCCGCCCCTGCGGCTGCTCCCGCCCCCGCCGCAGCCCCTGCCGGCGGCGAAAAGGTCTGCGCTCCCATGCCCGGCAACATTCTGGCGGTGAACGTGTCCAACGGCAGCGCCGTCAAGAAGGGCGACGTGCTGATGATCCTGGAGGCCATGAAGATGGAGAACGAGATCATGGCTCCCTGCGACGGCACCGTTACCTCCGTGTCTGTGACCAAGGGCGCCGCCGTGGAGTCCGGCGCGCTGCTGTGCACCATCGGCTGACGCCGGAGGACTGCACATGGAAGCTATTGCCAATTTCTTTGTAAGCACCGGCTTTTACCAGTTTTTCCAGGGCGACAACTGGAAGAGTGCCATTATGCTGGTCATTGCCGTTGTGCTGCTGTTTCTGGGTATCGTCAAGAAGTTTGAGCCGCTGCTGCTGGTACCCATCGCATTCGGTATGCTGGTGACGAACCTGCCCGGCGCGGAGATGTTCCACGAGATCCTGTTCGCCGGCGGACACGTCCACTGGGACCTGTTCGGCGGCGAGCCCATCACGGCACAGTTCCTCTCGGAAATGCTGGCAAACGGCGTATCTGCCGATATGCTCCAGCCTTACGCCGACTCCCTGATGACGGCGGCGCAGAGTACGTTCGACCCCGGTGTGCTCGATAACCTGATGGCACAGCTTGCCGCCAGCGGCTCCGAGGCCGTGGGCACGCTGTCCAACCAGCTGGACGCCCTGGTAACTGCCGAGCAGTACCTCGCCTCCTATGGCATTACCCTCAGTAATGTCACTGTCAGCGTCGGTCTGATCGATGTGCTGTACCTGGGTATCAAGCTGGGCATCTATCCCTGCCTTATTTTCATGGGCGTGGGCGCCATGACCGACTTCGGCCCCCTGATCGCCAACCCCAAGAGCCTGCTGCTGGGCGCAGCCGCCCAGCTGGGCATCTTCATCACCTTCGTGGGCTGCCGTTTCATGGGCTTCA
>OGML01002351.1_pt1 | contig 13467 bp, 8 predicted proteins | sample 1572951 | NCBI WGS metagenome assembly OGML01 (sample SAMEA2581883, study PRJEB24529) | metagenome | biome: Human gut stool | place: China | collected 2011 | reverse complement strand
ACGCTACGGACACAACGCACGGAATACAAGCCTTTGCCGTAGGTCGTCACCGATGAACCGCTAGGGAGAAGGCCCAGGTAGTACGCGTCGTACCTGGTGTCGTAGCTGGTCGTAGCCGACCAGTAATAGCCGTAGACGTAAGCCGGGGTGTCACCCTTGCCGGCAAGAGGAAAGTAACAGCCAATATAATCGCCCGACACCTTATCTCTGGTTGCGGAAACGAGGAACGCACGCTGTTTGGAGAAAATAAGGTTCGTGTTGATCAAATTCAAGTGAGTCTGTGTCGGAACGACCCATTTCGACTTGTCGGCGGTCTTATACCACGGCGAGAACTTGCCCTCTTCATCCATGTTCGTGCTGCCGTCGGCGGCATCCCCGATAAGCCAATACTTCTCGACAAAGCTCGCGGTTCCGGCGCCGATTTTGCCGCCTGCGTCACTCCACGGATAATACTCGCCCTTCCAGTCTTTGTTGTCATTTTGCTTCCCGGCGCCAGTAATGTCCACCTTCACATCATTGGTATAGTATTTTGCGTATGTAAACCTATCGTTGGCGATACGCATAGGGGTACCTACGTTCCGGTCGGCAACCAACAGGTAATTCTCCCCGTCTTTAATCAACACGTCGTTTACGATGCATGACGTCTTGATCGAAATGGTTATGGAGAGTGTCTGCGCCTGGCCTTTATCCGGGCGTTTCGGTTCGGCTTTGATCGTGATCGTACCTCTGATTGTAGGGTCACCGGGGCCCGTTCGGAACACGTTGACGTAGAACGATTCGCCGTTCTGTAATCCTGTGAGTTTGTTTAAACACGTCGAATTTGCGGCCCATCCTGCCGTGATCGTGCTGTTGTCAGCCCTGTCTTTGGAGAGGAACAAGTCGTAATCCTTGTTGAAGTCGGATTCCACGCTATATTGGTAGTTCGTGGGATCGGCCAGATTGACTATGAACTTCTTCTGCACCGAGATGCCGCTCTTCAACGTCGTGACCGTGGGGTCGAATCCGTCGATGACCAGTCCGTCCTGACCTTCGGGAACCGAAGGTGTCACGGTCAGCAAGTAGTCCGATTTGGGCTGGACGAAGGTCAGTATCACCGGAGAGGTCTCCGAGTCCAAGCTCCCGGTATAATTCATTCGGGTGACTTTCAGCGAGAAGGTTCTCTCACCAGCGGAAATGTTGGTCGGAACGTCCACTTCGAGCATACCGCCGTTGGCGCCCGATGCAGTCCATGTGACGCCGATACTGCTGCAGCTGTTATCCACGTCGGCCACCTTCCATTGCGACCGCTTGGAGCCGGTCTGCACCTGCATGCGGAGCGTGCCGCCCGACCCGGGAGCTCTGTATTGGACGGTCCCGATCTGGTTGTCCACCATCAGCACCTTTATCTCGTCCTTGGACGAAAGCTGCATTACGTCGATCACGGCCGTCAGCGGACTACTCGAGCTCACGGTGCCGCCGGTAGCCTTGACGGCCAGACGCGCCTTGCGTAAAAATTCGGTGGCGTTGTCCTCTTTCGTGCGGATCGAGAACGACCCGTCGTCGCTGCGCACGTAGGTAAACTTGGCGTAGTCCGGGGCATCGGCAGCGTTCTGAACCCATTCGACGGACCACGAAAGACCCTCCTTGACCTGCACCTTGACCGTCTCGCTGAGGTCTTTCTCCCCGGCGAACGAAACCATGGCGCGGGAAATGGTCAGGAAGTTGCCCCGCTCGTCGGTGACGGTCGTATTGTCGTCGTCCTTCCATGTGTCGCTGACCGTGTAGTCGAGCAACGGTGCGCTGGCGTCCTCGGCCTCGCTCTCGCTCGGAGCCCCGGGCCCGCTCACGCGGGTGATGATGCCCCGGTAGAAGTGGTTGCGGCGCAGAAGCTGGCTGCGGCCGTTCTCGGCCATGTTGAACCGATAATAAGTCAACTTATTTTTCGGATTCGCGGTCGTATTGTCGGTGCCGTCCTGATAATAACCGGCGATCATCAGGTAAGTCGTCTGTTTGTCGTTCTGGACGACGACGGGAACCATATTGGGGAAGGCGTAGATCTGTGCCTTCACCTCCTGACGCTTGGAACCGTCTGTCAGGTCGGCAGGAGTTCCCACGGTGATCCAATTGCCGTCGTTGATGCCGCCCAGTTCCTCCCCGCTGGCGGGAGCCCACGGCACGTCGTTATGGAAGTAGTAGCCTCCCTTGCGGAAATGCACCAGCTTGACCTTCTCGATGATAAGGTCTTTAGCGGCGTCATGACGCAGGTCGAGGCGGCAAACGCTCCGCCAGAAGCGGAGGGTGCCCGAAAAGGTGTAGCCCGACTGGGCGTTGCCCGAGAAGCTCAGTTCGCTCGCGTTGCCCAGTCCGTCCTGCACCTCGCCCCACATGGGCAGGACGATGGAACCCGAGGCGCCCGAACCTTCCAGGTGAACGGAGTTCACCACGGCGTAGAGGTCCTGCCGGATGGTCTGATAGCTGCCGCTGGCGGCGGTATGGTTCAGATAAGCGTCGAAGGTGCTGTAACCCGTGGGCACGTGGTCGTGGGCGTTGCCGATCACCAGCGTCCGGTACGATTCACCGGCCGTCAGACCCTTCGGGATCGGGAACGAGACGTAGCTCGACCCGGCGGTGACGTTGGCGTGCTGGTAGGTGATGTAGTTGCCATCCTGGGTGAAGAACAGCACGTGCACGTCCTTCAGGTTGCGTTCGTGAGGGTCGGTGGCCACGGCGCGCGTGTCCGCCTCCATGCCGTCGATCGAGAAAGCTATACGCAACTCCCCGGAACTGCCCGTATCGGGGCCTGCGAGCGGATCCGTATCGTCCCGCACGCACCCCGCAACGGCGGCGGAGACCAGCAATCCCGCGAGGAACTTGCCGAGGCGGCCGCCGAATCGGTATTTCATTCTGTTTTGCATGTCATTCTAATGTTTTTTTATATACATTGACCTGGATAGGGTGTCTAAAAGTCGTTCTCGACGTCGCCCCCGTTCTCCCACTCGGTGTCCGAATAGGGATGTTGGTACAGGTTGACCACCACTTCGAGCCGTCCGATGCGGATCGTCAGCACCTCGTGCCGCTTTTGGCTGCCTGCGGGCAAGGCCTCTTTCGTACGGATGGTCAGCTTGCCTCCCTGTTCGGTCGCGGCGTCGGGGCGGTCGGCGGGCTTGGTCACCTCGAAGTGGCTGCCCGAAACGGAGGCATCGGTCACTTCCGCGCTGGTGGCAGTGCCGTTCGGCAGCGAGAACTGCATGCTCCACTGCGACGGCTTGACGTTGCTCAGCAGTTGCAGCAGCGCCTCGACGCCCTGTCCGTCGTTCAGGTGCACCTCCTTACGCTCCACGGACGCCCAGTTCGTCCCGTCGAAGGCGATGTTCTGGTTGTTGTCCGTCCAGGTGATGATCTCGGCGGTGACGTCCGCCGTCCGGGACTCGTAAGCCTTGTCGGGAGTCTCCTCGCCACGTCCCATCACCTGCGTGATGCGGACGTTGTAACGGTGGTTGCGCAGCACGTCCATCAACTTGCCCGACGGAGTGCCGCCACTGGCCGGGGTTCCCTCCTTGAAGTCGATGCGGTAGTAGGTGGTCGGGGCGTTCCCATCCGGGTATTTCCCGCCCACCACAATGGCGCAGCGGTTCAGGTGGTTGGCGTCCCCGGGCGTGCCGTCGCCATTCAGGATGACGTCCGATTCCGGAATATAGATCGAGTAGTCGATCTGGTTTCCGGCAACGACATCGTACTTCCAGTTCTGGGCGAGGATAGCCGTCCCGACCGGTACGGACGGGGCTGTTACCTTGCGTCCGGAGACATCGTAGCTGTCCAACTTAGGCATCACCGACAGCCTGTTGTTGGGCTTGTAGATCTGAACCTCCGTGAGCGTGAAGTTCGTGACCTGTGCATCCACGGCGACGTCCACGCGGGCGACGCTGCGAAGCAGCGGTACGGAAAGTTTCTGCTGCGGTGTCGATGGGATGAGGTCCTCGTTGGCCTTGCCCCACATGACGAAACCTCCGGTGTTGCTCGTGTGGAGTTTGTCGGTTACCTGCTGCGTGAGTTTCGCTTGCAGGTCGTTGTAGGTCTGCAAGCGCCAAGACCGCCGCTCGTCGGCGTTGTACCTGTCGGCAGCGTTGGCCAGCACGATGCACGTGAACGGCTCGGAGGCGAGAGCGCTCTCTACGGAGAAGCTCGTCTCGAATGTGTACGTTTTGTCGTCATCGGACTTGGCGGTCAGCTTGCTGCCCTCGGCCACGGAATGCAATGTCATCCCGTTCTTCCGGAAGAACAGCACGAGCACGTTGTCGATGCGGGTTTCGTCCCCGGCGGTCAGCGCACGGCTGATGCTCCCGGACTCGGGCGCCCGGAGCAGGATCTCGACCCGCACGGAGTTCCCCGCAGAGGGACCGTCCGGCATCGGATCTTCGCCGTCGCGCACGCACGAAACCGCGAGAACGCACAAGACGGCGATCAGCCATCTCACTGTGCATTTGCCTTTGGTATATTTCTTAATGTCTATCATCTTGTTCTCTGTTAGTCCACTTCTCTGTGTCCGGCTATCCCAGACCACCGTTCATGTCGATGACGTGCCAGTCGTTCACGAAGATTGAGACGCTGAAGTTGCCGTCGGGCTGAAGCTGCGACTCCAGACGTATGACGAACTCGTCGTCCAGGTCGAGGTCCACGGCGGGATTGGCCGACAGCAGTTCCGAGAGGCTCCCGTCGAAGATCACGCCGGAGAGGCCCCGTCCGCTGCCGTCGGGAAGCACCTCGACGTGCAGCCGCGAGTCGTCGCCCTCGGCCAGACGCAGCACCGTGAACTTATGGATGGAGCGGTCGCTCTCCCGACTCGATTCCGGAAGCCACACCACGGGGTTTTCGTCCCGCGTGCGGCCCTCAAAGTCGTACGTCCCGTTCGACGCGCTGATCGTGCAGGAGAGCCTCGGAAACTGCTCGTCCCGAAGGCCCGAAACCTCGACGCGCACGTCGTTGCTCAGTTTGTGCAGGTCCATCGGATGCGGAGCCTGCAACTCGCCGGTGACGGTCAGTCCGCGGCCGATCTCGTACCACAGGTGTTCGGGCTTCTGCTCGACGCTCGACCCGTCAGAGAGGGTCTGCACCGACAGGCGGCTTTGCGGAAACCGTTCGCTCGAAAGGACCCGGTATCGTTCGCCTTCCGAACATCCCCATGCTACGGCATGGTAGGAGCCGGGGGCCACGTTCCATGTGAACGTATTGTCCGGCCCGAGGTCCTTGCTGCGGGCGACGGTCGAGGCTTTCAGTTCCCCGCTCCGGGAATCGAACAGGTACAGGCGCACCTGTTCGACCTCGGCGGAGAAAAGGTCCCGGCCTTCGCGGTTGTAGGTATAGCTGAACTGCAGGCGAAGCGGAAAAAGGCAGTCGTCCCGGTTATCCCGGACACAACCGCAAAGGAAGGAGGCCCATCCGAAAAGGAGGAGCGCTCTTCTCATTACATACAAGGCCTTTTTCTGCATAGTTGTGCGGATTGGTTAGCCCAGCGGCTCGTTCATATCCACTACCGTCCACGTTTCGATCGTGATGTCGGCCGAGATGTAGGTCTGGGTTTCCAGCGGAGTGGTCGGATCGGTCGGAATCGTACCAGTGGCAGTATTGAAGCCCAGGTTGCTGATCTCGGTAATATTGACCTTGTAGTAATGGTTGCGGTTCACAGCGTACTTCTCGGTCAGAGCGGTCTTGCGGATGTCGCGGATATTGAGGCGGTAGTAGCTAATACCATTGGTATATTCCAACACCTCGTAATTATTCAGGTTGCCCTGCGTACCCTTGTACGTAGTAGCATCGGCGTTTTGTTCGAAATAGAGGATCTTGTCGTCTTTGGTAGCGAAGGTGATCTTACCCGAAGTGGCATCTTTCTTGGCCAGCACGTAGAACGTTGTGTTGGGCGTCAAGGGAGTCGCGGTTACATTACCGGTAGCGTCTGCTGTTGCCTGGGGAGTAACCTGCAGGCAGACCAGCACGTAAGAGGTATTACCGGTAGTCGGAGTCTCGTTGACGTTCTCGGCCAGGTACTTTGAAGTGGCATAAGTATTTTGATACGTCTGCCCGGCATTGATCCATTTGAGCTCATCATCCGTCGAGGGCAGTTTCATCAGGTGGTCGTAAGTGCCGTCTTGGGCAGCATCGATCTGCTCGGCGGTTTCACCCTTGGGCGAGAACTCTCCTGCAATGAGTTTGGCGAGGTACATCTGGGTATTCTGCTGTGCCAGCGTGAACTTGGCATTGGCGACCTTGGCATTAACGACCGACTTCACGGGAACGTTAGTCCCGAACTGCATCTGCACTTTGGCGGCGCCGCGAGCGACGGTTATAGCAATGGGATTGGCAATGGCTACATCCTCGTCCTGCTCGGTCAGGGTAGCTTCCTTCTTACCGGCCATGAAGAAGCCGTTCTCTTCGGCGATATCCGTAGCAGCGATCAACTGTTTCTCGAAATCGCTCTGCAACGAGCCGATAGCTCCCTTAGCATCGTAGTTGGGCACGGCGTAGATCGTCTTGGTGCCGGTAGTTGTAGCGAGGGCCGTAGTGCCTTTATTGTTTACATCCAGAGTAATCTGGCCCTTAGTCTCCAAGACCCCGCCGTTGAAGATGTAGATGTAGAGGTGGCTGATTTTTGTCTCTTCTGTTACGGCGTTGGGATCGTTGGAAGCGGCGCGCGTACTCTGATTCAGAAGAGACACCGAGAACGAAGCGTACGTCTTGACTCCGGCTTCCGGGGTAACACGGTTGCCACCGTCTTCCTTGTTGCATCCTACAGCCAGCAGCATCGTCGAAAGCATGCCAGCGATAATCGATTTGGTTCTCATAAAAATTAATTAAAAAAGTGATTAAAAAAAAGTGAAAAATGATTATTAATGTATCCTGTCGTCAGGATTGTTCGTCCGTCGCCCGCACGGGGCCCGTCACTCCGTCTTGACCGCGTATTCCACCTTGCACTCGATGCGCCGCAGTTCGGGGAAGAACTCCCGGAACATCCACCGGTAAGGCTCTCCGCCATAGAGATCCATCAGTTTGCGTTCGCGGCCTTCGTAAACGCCCGTATTGAGGATGATGCGCTCGATGGCGTTCTTCCACGCCGTATTGTCGCTCTGTTCGACCAGACGCAGCAAACCGCTCCAATCCTCTCCGCGGCCGTCCGTGTACATGATGTCCTTCATCCACGGATAGAAGTCCAGCAGGTATTCCTGAAGACTGTGTGCACGGGTGCTCGACAGCCGGTCGTTGTATTGGGCCGTACCTTCGATCGAACAGTAACCCGTCAAAGAAATACGCTGGATGACGACCGTCGAATCTCCCTGTATCCGGTCAATGAACTCTTTGAAAGCGGCCAGGCGCTCCCCATTGTCGGCCAGTGTACGCACGATTTTGGCGCTGCCAGCCTCGTACTGCAAATGCAGGACGTAAGTTTCGTTGCGGAACATTCGGGCTGGCTCAGAAGCATGGATTACGACGGTATCACGAATGATAACCGTGTCGCGCACGATGCGCTCCTCGATGATGGGCTTCGGAGCGTTGAGCGCAGCGAGGCGGGCGGCCTCGGCCATGCGTTTCTTCTTCCCGAAACGGTAAATGAGGTTCAGGGCGATCTTCGTCGGGCCGAACCAATGCTTCGAACCGGAGCTTACGCGGACCCCGCAATTTTTGGGGCAGAATTTATCATATTCGGTATAGATCCATCCAAGACCAAGCTGGCCCTCCATGCCCCACCGCTCGGAGAAGTTCCACCGGTAACCGTACGTGAAGCCCGCGCCGACGCCCCAGCCCTCGTGCCGACGGTCGGCCGTCGAGGGATACATCTTGAAAGGCAGGTGCATCCGGTTCAGGTTATACTCCCCACCCAAGAGGTGGATGCCTATAAAGTGGCCCCGCTGCCGGGTCTTGGTCCAGAAGCGAAACTCCGGCTGCACCAGCCAGTGTTTCCATTTGCGGTTATCGCTCAGCGTCCACCCGTTGTAGTTGCCGGACACGTCCATCGACCACCGGCGGCCCAGCGGGAACTCCACGCCCAGGTTGATCGTGGCAGTGGCGTCCATCAGAAGGTTCGTTTTCAAATCCACTTCGTAGGGCACGGGGTCGTAGCGAAGCGTATCCCCCAGCGGGTATTCGGCAGCAGACCGGCCCTGCGCCACACACCACAGCGGCAGGAAAAATAAAAAGGTCAGTAAGGCTCTCTTCATACGGTATCGTCTCCTTTTTCGTCTATACTTATGCAAATAATTGTAAATCAAACACCCAAGACTTGTGAACGACTTTTAAGCGTTCGATTTATAACGTATATTGTTCTTTGTGATTTTCAAGAGATTACAAAACCGGTTGCAGTAGTATAAATACCTAATTGATACATTTTTACATCCGAATTCGCATTTTTTTGAGTTCTTTTGCTATTTTTGTACCCAGAATCGAACGTTTTTTTGTCGGTCCCACGGGCGGCATCCGCCCGTTTTTTGTTCGGGAGTTTTTTGAGTTATAATATGCCCATCAAATTCTCGAAAAATGGTCATAGCTTATTTACGGGTCAGTACCGGCAAGCAGACGCTCGCCAACCAACAGAACGAAATCTCCAAATTCTCTCGAAGCAGAAATCTGACGGTGGATCGGTGGGTCACCGAAACCGTCAGCGGCCGCAAGAAAGGACGCGACCGCAAATTAGGGGCGCTCGTGCGCCGCATGCACAAGGGCGATACGCTCATCGTAACCGAGCTGTCGCGTCTGAGCCGCACGCTCACGGACATCATGGCCATCGTCGGCGAACTGCTCGAACGACAGGTGCATCTCTACAGCACCAAGGATCATTATGCCTTCGACGATACCATCAACAGCAAAGTGCTCTGCTTCGCATTCGGACTCGTCGCCGAACTCGAACGAAACCTCATCTCCCTGCGCACGAAAGAGGCGCTGGCCCTCAGACGCGAGCAGGGAATACCGCTGGGCCGAAAGAAAGGCACATATACCAAACTCCGACTCTTGTTCGACAATCGACGCGAAATCGCCGTAATGATGAACTGCGGACGTCCTATCGCGGAAATATGCCGCCAATACGGAGTGGCTCGAACTACGTTCGTGCGATTTCAAAAAACCTGTCTCTGTCCATTCAAAAAAGGAACACTAATCCGATGGCGTGTCAACGGCCGTATCAGGTCGCTCGATGATGTTACCGAGATAAAGTGATAAGAAAATTACCCACCCAACACCTCCGACTTGAAGTTCTCTTTTCCGAGAACATACACCAGATCCCGACCCTTGGCAGTCAATTGACCGCCGAGGGTTATTCGCAGGTTCTGCGCGCTGCCGCCCGTCGGGAGCATCGCCTGCAACTTCGACAGCGGCGCGATGACTTCGGGATCCGTGCCAGCATTGGGATTGTCGCCGACCATTGCATAAGTGGGGCCGTATGCCAGACCGCCTTTGGCCAGCGCCGGCTCGCTCTTCTCCGCATTCTTGTTGATGAGCGCCGTCATCACGGCTGCCGCCGCGACCATCGCAGCACCGATGGCGATCGCCGCCCACGGATTGGCGAGGACGGATTTCAACGCCGACTTGAAGGCGATGATCATCACGCCGAACTCGATGAGTTGGAAAACCAGCGGGTAGGCCCCGCTCTTGAGAGCACGATGGCGGTTCAAAATCAATTTTACGCTTGCCATGATACTGAAGTTTTAGTTGTACTTGGCAAAAGTAAAGGGAAAGGCGCGTGAGGAGGTCTTAACGTGTGCGGGAGAGGGGCGAAGTTTCTGTATATCCTATTAATTAATGCAGGCTCAAACAGCGAATCGGAATATGACGGTGTGTCTAACTGTACGCTGCTGCGTGATTGGCGGGATATGGGCTCAGGTATTTGCGACAGGCGAACTACTGTCCCCTCGCGCCCTTAATGCGTTGCATCGGGGCGGATTCTTACACGCCCTTGGTGTAAATTATGACGGCAGGAGAAAGGATTCCGTATCGAGAATGAGGGAAATAAATTCCGCAAGGCAGTATTTTGCCACAAAAAGTAAAGTATTTTCGTGACAGAACGCGGGGTTATGCGTGAAGAGCGGTAGAATACGCTACGACACGATGGATATGTTTGGCAGTAAAGTCCCCGAGCGGATTATTCGGCGAACAAATCGTCGAGTTCGACTTCGCTCTGTACGTTCCCGCTATACATATTCTTCTTCACTCCATATGTCGTGACGAATGTCTGATGCAGGGCCTTGCGGGTCTTCGTCGCCGAGCGGAAACTTTCTGCCCGTTCGCGCAGGTGCGCATCGTACTGTTTGGTAATTTCGAACTCGCCTTGCGAGAATTTCATCTCGCAGAGATCGATCGTCTGGTCCCGGCGGTCGATCAACAAATCGATCTGAGAGCCGTCGCCTTTCCATGCGCAGACATCGCTCTGCACGCCGCTTATACCCAACTTCCGTTTGATTTGGCGGATATGATGCAGGCATAACTGCTCGAAGGAATATCCGCTCCATGCCCTGCGTGAGGGCGAGTCGATCATATTTTGCCAATGGTTCTCGTCCTGTCCGCGATAGCCTTTGACATAACGCAAATGGAACAGCGAGAACAAGTCGGTCAGCTGGTATATCGTTCCGCGCTCTCGCTTGCCGAATGCCGTGTACGGACGGATAAAATCACAGTCGGTCAAGTTTCGCAGGGCTTTTGTCAAGGCTCCGCCGTCTTCAATTTTTGTTACTGCCATAATTTCCGTTCGGGTCATCCCCATCGCCTTGCTTGCCAGTGCTTCGATAATCTGCCTATGTAACGTAGCCTCGTTGAACAATGACCGGAACAGGAATTCGTATTCCCGCGCCAACGGTGCATTCTGTATGAAAAAGAGGTTATCCACATTCTGCGTGAGGCTCAGATTGCGTTCGAGCATTCGCAGATATAGAGGCGTGCCGCCGAGAATCATGTAACACTCCGCTATCTGATAACGATTCCAATTGATGCCGCGTGAGAGAAGATACTGCTCCGTCTCATGCAGCGTAAACGGCGCAAGGTAGATGCTGCGTGTAGTACGATTGTACAAACCTCCTTTGTCGGAAAGTACGTTTTCGCGCATCCATGTCGTCGCACTGCCGCAGACAATCAGCTTCAACCGGTCGTTCGCCGCTCCCCACGAGTTCCAAAAATACTCGAATGCCTTTATGAAACGGCCTTTCTGAGTATCCATCCACGGGAGCTCGTCGAGGAAGACGACGATGGGCTTATCGCCGCCTAACGATTCGAGATACTCACGCAGTTGGGCGAATGCCTCGAACCAGTCCTTCGCGGCCTTCCATTTGCGTCCCGAATAGTATTCCAACTGCCGGTTGAATGCCCCGAGTTGCTCCTTTTTGGTGCCCTGATAAATCCCCGTAGAATAAAAACCGAATGCATCGTTGAAATACTGACGCACCAAAAAGGTCTTGCCGACTCGGCGCCGACCGTAGATAGCTATCAGCTCCGACGACTCCGATTCTATACGCCTGCGCAGGATCTCTTGCTCGGCGGCTCTGCCTATGATCGTATCTGCCATCTTGCAACACGCTTGATTTTCGGGCAAAGATAACGAAAAATATCGATTCTTTATCGGTAACTCGTTTTATTTCTGACTTACCGATAAAGAATCTGATGTAACAATAAGCAACCAGATAAGGTCGAGTGCTTGCCGTCGGGCGCTGCTTCGTCGAATGCAATATAATGAAAACTAGACCATTCAACGACAATGAAACGACACTCCATACTTACCCTTCTCCTGAAATAGTCGCAAATATTTATTATTTTTACGATAGGATAAGTGAGAAAAGAGTCTAACGGCCGAGGTATTTTCATACGTCCGGCACAACGAACCGAAAGATGATTGAATTCCGCCGTGACGACGGCATAAAGGAACGGCAGGCGATCCATGCCCGATTGGGGAAATACAATCGGGAGATGTGCCCGTGGCTGAAAGACCATTCGCCGCTGCAAGACCCGGAGAGGAAACCGGAATATGCCGACTTTCTGGCATTCGACGACGGCAGGCTGATAGGCGGAATCGTAGGATTCGTTGCCTATAACTGGTATTTTCTGGATTTGCTGTACGTGGAGGAGGCGTACAGAGAACAAGACGTGGGCACACGCCTGATCCGTCTTGTCGAGGAGTTCTGCCGAAACGAACGCCTGACCGGAATAAGGCTGGAGACGTGGAATTTTCAAGCCAGAGGGTTTTACGAAAAGAACGGATTCTCTGTTTTCGGGGAACTGGAAGACTGCCCGCCCGGAACATCCGTCTATTTTCTCAAAAAGCAACTATTTCGATAAGCCGAGTGCAAAGCTGCGCTTGCGCGAGCTATGCCGAGGCGAGAAATAGACGAATGAAATTCAACGTTTTCGATAAGCCGAGTTGCAGAGCCGAACCTGCACAGGCTATGCCGAGGAGAGAAAACGACTGTTGATAAACGAACTAAAGGGCCGTCCTATCGCTGCGGACGGCCCTTGCGGCTACATTTTTATCCCCTTTACTGTACTGTTCACCTCCATCGGTCTGACGAACTGCACGTGCTCCCGTAGGAACTGCGACTTATTCGACGCATCGGATGGCGGCTCCGTTGTCGCCCGTTCTCCGGTCAGTGGTGATTGTGTTTGTACCGTTTCGCCATTGGTCTGCTGTTCCTGTGCGGCTTCGGGCTTGGGCGGAGCCAACTCCAACTGAATCTTACGCTCCAATGCCGCTACTTCGGATTTCAACTGCTTCAACTCATCCTCCTTCTTCCACACACCGCCGACGGTCTGCTGCAAAATCGGAATATCCCGCTCGTATTCGACGTTCTTCTCGCGGTACTGCTCCACGAGCTTGGGTATGCGCTCCAACGCATTGATGAAATTCATCGCCGCCGCTTTGGTGTCGGCCATCGCTATCTGTCCGTTGTTGTAAGTGTACTTGAATGCCCCCTCCACGAAGAAACGGTTCTGCCTGACCTCCTTACCATCTTTCAGGGACGATTCGGTCTTGACGAGAATCGGGAAGCCGTACAGCTCGCCGACGCGCATGTACTCGCCGCCCGTTGTGGCGTTCTTGGCAATCTCCTGTAAGCGTGCTCCGAGGCTCTTGTGGTCGGCGGCATCCAGCCCGTCGAGCCGCAGGGCGTTGAGTTTGTTGCCCTCCTTGTCGGTCTGCACCCGTGCAAGAAACGTCTCGTAATCCGCCGACATTTTGACGATGCAGTCGTTGTTGTGGGCGAGCGTCTTGGTGTACTCCTCCAATTTCCACGCGGAGCCGCTCTTGGCCTTGTGGAACGACTTTCGCTCGCTCTCCAACGCCGCCACTTTCTTCTCCAACCGCGCCTTGTCGAGCAAGTCCGTATTGCCGGACAAGATAGCCATGTATTCCGAGAAGTTCATGCCCGACTTCTCGTCCATAGCCCCCTCGTCGATGGTACGCGCACCCAACGCGCCGGACTTCAACTGCGAGATGAACGTCTGCTTGCAGTGCAGCAGGTTGAACTTGTA
>OGML01002347.1_pt1 | contig 13499 bp, 14 predicted proteins | sample 1572951 | NCBI WGS metagenome assembly OGML01 (sample SAMEA2581883, study PRJEB24529) | metagenome | biome: Human gut stool | place: China | collected 2011 | reverse complement strand
TTCAACGTTTTTCTACTAGGTGGCTAAATATGTGTAAAAATTTACGTAAAAATATATTGACAGGAATAAAATAAGACACTATAATTAGAGTATATAAAAAAGAAGTAAAAAAAGAGAGAAAAATTTACTTAAATAAAAAGGGATAGGAGATTTAAAAATGAACTTAGTAGAACAAATGCAAAATATAGTGAAAGATTTAGAAGTAACAATAGATTTAGGAAATGCAAATTATAAAATGCTTATAGATGGAAAGAGAGTGATAGACAGCTCTAACGTGGAAGAAGTTCCAACAGGAACATTTGGGGCTTATAGTGTTAATGGGAAGAGTTATCTATTTGGAGAAGGTGCAATCGTAAAATATAACACTAATAAAATAATAGAAGATAAAAGAGCTTTACTTGGAAGAGCTTTATATCCTGTAGTGGAGAGTGAGCAAAACGTTGTAGTTACTACATTATTACCGTTAAGTCTATACATAAACAACGATAATAAAGAAAGATACAAAGAATTACTAAAAGGTAAATATGTAGTATCTAATCCAAACGGTTATACGAAAACAATAAACGTTCAAGAAGTAAATATATGTTGTGAAGGATTTTCTGCTTTAATAACAAGACCAGAACTATTAAAAGAAGCATTATTTCTTATTGAAATAGGCGGTGTTGATTTAACTGGATGTTTTGTAAATAGAACACCTGTAGCAAGCCAATCTTTTGCATCAGAAAGGGGTATGAACATATTTTATACAGAACTTGCAAAAGTGCTTACAAGTAAAACGTTAGAGAGCTATAGCAATAAAGATGCGGAGTTACTATATAACAAGTATGAAGAACTTACAGACGATTTAAAACAAGTAATAGACAGCTTTGCAACAGAATATATACAAAAATATATATATAAAAAATTAGTGGATATAGGGTATAAGAAACTAATACACAAACTTGTGCTTGTAGGTGGCGGAGCAATAGCGCTAGAAAGATACCTAAAAGCAGATGATAACATAATAATCTTAGAAAATGCACTTTGGGCAAATGTGGAGGGTGCAGAAATCATAGAGAAAAGGAGAGCAAAATAAAAAATGTGGATTAAGTTTAAGGTTGAAGGTGAGTTAGAGCAATTAATAAAAACAGAGAGCGAGGATGAGTGCAGAACTTGTTCTCAACAAGCCTTATATGTTCTAAAAAATTACTATAAAGATAAGAAAGTTCAAAATAATTCTATATCAGAACAAAACGGAATAGGACAGAATGTATTAAACAAAACTGGAATACAACAGAACGAGTTAGAATATAAAAAAAATAATAGGAACACAATGGAACAGGTTGGAACTATTAGTTCCAATTCTGTAAAATTCGAGAACAATATAGAACCAAGTGTGTTAGACGAAGTATGTGCATTTTAGGTATCAGCGGAGGGGGTTTTCTCAGTTGGTTCGTGATGATGTGTCATCACGATCCAAATGTGAAAACACTTGGAGCGGTAAGAACGAGGGGGAATAAAAAATGGAGATTATTACAGAAAAGACAACAGAAGAAACGGTGCTACAAAAAGTATTAAATAGCATAATAAATTTAGCATTTAGAGTTATGTGTTTTAGTTTTAAATTTGCAACATATTTGATACTAAGTTTTATACAAATGATTATAAATTTTATATACAACAAATTAGATTTGGATAACTGGGATTTTTTAATTGGAAGAGAGGAACATAGACAAAAATTATTTGATATAGCGGTTGATGAAGATAATGTTAACTATAAATATAGAATTGTGAGAACGAATGAGTATGCAACTTTGTATAACGATTTAAAAGACTTTTTAATAAATATTGGAGAGGGCGAACAGAGTGTAAATATAGAACCGAAGATGGCTTTAGACATGGTTAAAAAAATAGATAAGATGTTATTTGAAGCAGAAAAGAAATGTTTAGAAGAAGGTTATAACTTTGCGAGAGAAACGGAGTTACAAATAGCAGTTGATGATGTATGCAAAGAATATATAAAACACAATATTATAGAGGGAGAAAAAGGAAAATGGCGAAAAGGAAACTAAATACGGACAAGCTAAATATAGATGAAAATATATTAAAGTTAATGCAATATGGAGAGCAAATTAAACCAATACCAAATCATAAAAATTATTATGTAACAACTTTTGGAAGGGTGTTCTCTAATAAATATTTGGTCCAATACAAAACATTAGAAGGACAAGAGTATTACTATGTAGTATGGAAAGAGTTAAAGCAAAGGGTTACAAATGGTTATTATTGTGTTAATATAACCAATAATAATGGAGATAGAAAAAGAGAATATATACATAAGTTGGTCTACGAAACTTTTAATAATTTTGTAGATACAACTGTACTAAAAATAGTGCATAGAGATAAAAATAAATTAAATAATAGAGTTGGAAATCTAGCTGTTACATGGAGGAAAAAGACAGATTACCAAGCGCATAAAAACTATGCTTATAGAGTTAGAATGAGCCAAATAGTATAGGGAGAGGGGCTGCAAGAGTGTAGCCCTATTAGTATAACCGAGAGAGGGGTTAAAAGGGTTGAAAATGCTAACAGAGTAGTGGCTAAGAGTGTAGCCCTATATTCAAGTGTAGCCCTAATAAAACATATCTTTTTGGCTAGTTTTTTTAAAAAAATTGATTGAGAGAAGTGGTTAATTTTTTTTGGAGTGAGAGTTCAAAAAACGGTCGTTAGATGAACTAATCAGAAGGGTAAAAAAGTGATGCCTGAGAATGTTGGAAATGAGTTGTAAAAGTGTTCAAAAAAGTAACGTAACTTTTGTAACGTTTTGCGAACAAAGTAGAAACAGAATAGGAAAGGAAGGGTAAGAAAATGAAATATGGATACGCGAGAATAAGTACAAACAAGCAGAAAACGGATAGGCAGGTAGAGGAATTACAAAAATATAATTTACAAAAAATTTATACAGATACGATAACAGGAAGTAAGTTTGATAGACCAAATTATAAAAAGCTAGTGGAAGAAATTTTAAGAGAAGGGGACGAGCTTTACATAAAAGAGGTAGATAGACTTGGTAGAAACAAGAGAGAAACATTAGAAGAATTAAGAAAGCTAAAAGCCAAAGGAGTGGTTATAAGAATTTTAGAGATACCAAGTACATTAACAGTATTGAATGATGAAACACCACAAAATAAATTAATGATAGAGATGATGAATAATATGCTGATAGAGATGTACACAACATTTGCACAGTTAGAGTTGGAGAAGATTAGAACGAGAACAAAGGAAGCTCTGGCGGTTAAAAAACAGAAGGGTGAGAAACTGGGTAGACCAAGAATAGAATTTCCGAGCAACTGGAAGAAGGTATATAAGCAATACAAAAACCGAGATATTACAGGGGCGCAGGCAATGAAACTTTTGGATTTAAAAAAGACTACATTTTATAAATTAGTTAAAGAGTTTGAGGAACTTTTAGATTTGGAGTAGTAAGCGGAAGTGATTTATCATTGGTTCGTGATGATGTGTCATCACGATCCAATGATAAAATCATTGGAGCGGTTATAAATAAAATTAATTTAAAAAAATTGATTTAAAAAGTGACAGATAAATCAAATCCTATAACTATTGATATAACTGGGATTGAATGGGTTTTGGAAGTCAAAAAAATAAGTTTCTTTCTCGCAGTAAAGATAAAGTGGCAAAAAAATAACTCTAATTTTCATTTAGAGTTTTAAAAAATTTTTTTTGAAATTAGATTAGCTATGAACAGGGCTGGTGGATTTAATAAGGTTTTGATGTGGATTTTATGTAGTTTATAATACATATTAATGTTATAATATTTATTATAATAGAAGGCAGAAAAAAAGCTCCTTCTGCCAAAAGGAGCTTTTTAGAGAAGAGTTACACAAAAGTATAAAACTTCTAGAGTAATTTCAATAATTTCAATAATAATTTAGAATAAAATAGTCTGTTTTATTTTTATTAAAATCCGCTTAAAATAAGCGTTTAATTGTTGTGCTTATTTTAATATTACATAGTAATTATAACATAAGTATTACAAGTTAATCAAGTTAACAAGTTAAATAGATTTTAAAAAAGGTTGTGTAATTCTTCCACTTTCTTAAAAAAATGGAAAGAGAGGAGTTAATGTGGAAGAAAGTAAAACAAAAGATACCACAAAGAAAAATAAAAAAGATAAAATTAACACAAAAAATATTTGTGTTGGGCAAGTTTTTAAGAATTATACAGAGTTTTGCAAAGCTATAAAAGTTACACCTAAAACTTCTGGGAACTCTAAAAAGTTACAAATTAAAAGGATACAAGAAACCATAAACTTTAAAATAGAAGGAAGAAGTAAAATTATAGTTACAGAAATAAAAGAAAATGATAAACGTGGTTATAATGCTACTACATATTGCAAATTAATTAATAATGCTTTAATTATTCTTTTGCATAAAAACAGTAAAAAAGGCTATTATTACACTACAAAAACGGATTTACTGGTAAATTTAGGGCTTATAAATAAAAATTTTAGCAAATGCAGAGCCAATACAAGTGTTGTAGCCTACCATTTAGACATTCCAAAATTAGTTTTAATTAATTTTTTTAAAACTAACATGGATAGGGTAAATGCAACGTTGAAATATAATGTAGAAAAGTTTATAAATAAAATAAATGAAGAAAATGAGTATTGTTGTGAGCTTGATAAAGGGTTTGTTAGACTATGTTTTAATACAGGTAGAGAAGATAAGATAAGGTACAGATTAGCAACACAAGAAGAGATAGAATTAATAAATAAGTGTGAAGAGGAAGTTTTAAAAGAGCTAAAAATAGATAGCAGAGAGGAACTACAGTATAGAGATAAGTGGAACACTTTTATAACAGAATCTTTATTAAAAGTTAAGCAATTAGAAGGCTTTAAAGATTTAAAGTTTTACTACAAGTTGTATAGATTTGAAGTAGATGAAGAGAAATTTGAACAATTATATTGTGAATTAGAAGAGAAAGATTTAAATAAAATAGTAAATAAAATAAATAAACAATCTAAGAAAGCTAGTAAAGAGAGTATAGTAGCTAGGCAGAAAAAGGCTTCTGGAAGGCTTTTAAAAAATAACTATGAGAAAGATTATGAAAAAGTTAGAGATGAACTTTTAGTAAAAGAAGATGTGATAAAGCAAAATAATATATGTATAAATAGCTTTATAAAAGCTACAGCAAAAGAAATAGATATAAATGAAGTTATAAAGAAAAATCGAAGAAAACATAAGAAAGAAGCTAAACAAGAAGTTGTAACAGAAGAGGTTATAGAAGTTATAGAAACTATAGAAGAATATGAGGAAATCTCTTGGAAATATGATATGGCAACAGAGAGTAACATACCATTTTAATTTAAATTTAAAGACCAGATGTACTGGTCTTTTTTTTATATCAATCCATGTAATGGATTGATCGCCATGACATATCATGGCGATTATTATCTGTCACTTTTAAATTTAATTTTTTTTAGTTTTTTTGAGGTTAAATAAAATTTTTTAAAAAAATCGTTTCAAAAAGTGACAGATAAATCAAACTCTATAACCGTTGATATAACTGGGGTTGAATGGGTTTTTAAAGTCAAAAAAATGAGTTTCTTTCTCGCTGATATATATATATATATATATATATCTTTATCTTTACTACGAGAAAGAAAGTTAAAAAAATCATGTTGCAACATACCTCAAAGCATTGATATTACTACTCTCTAGCGTTTTAGCTATCTGTCACTTTTTAAAACGATTTTTTCATTTTTAGTTTTTTCCTTCTAGGTTTTTATTTTTTGGGGTTTTTGTTTTATGTTATTAGTTTAAAATCTACAGAGCAGACTGTTCCAAGGGAAAATTAAATTATCGCAATAGGTATATGTTTTTTTTTCTTCTAGCTTTTAAAGAAGATGTTGCTTTTATCTGTTTTTATAAAGTAAGTAACTAAAACAGGATTCCAGAAAACAAAATTTCGTGCAGTCTGCTTGCAGACGATAAGAAATGCGTTAGTAAGCAACCTCTAGGCATTGCTTGGTACAAGTTAATAAAGCAGATAGGGTGCGCAAGGTATTTGTAGCATTAAATAAAAGTAACTAATTTACTATAAAAGTTACTACTTAAACAATAGCAACTAGAAATAAACCGTCTTAGAAGTAGGTTCGTTTTAATCTAATATATTGCAAAATCGGAAGAAGTTCAGCGACAAGATTAAATTGGAGGTTATCGGGCTATACTCCAGTAAAGGTAGGTGGTAAAATGTGCTAGGACTAAAGATACTTAAAAGCATAAACTTTGTGGTCTGGACGGTAAATATTGTTTTAATAGTATTAATGCTAAGTTTTTTATATATATTATCTTAAACAGAATAAATAACCAATAAAAGAAGGTGTAAAAATCGAGCACCTTTTTTTATTGGTATTAAAAATAAAGGCTCTGTTAGCTAACTTTGTGATTAATCATATATAATATAATTAAGTTCCTAATTGTTATATATTGCGAAGCAAAAGGATAGGAGCATAGCTCCTATTTTTTATTTTATCTATAAAGTATATTGTGATTTTGCTAGAAGTGAATCGGAGTGCTTTACAGTAAATATAGTTTATGGTATTATTAAATACATTAAAATATGAAAGGAGTTGTAGTTATGAAAAATTTATATATAATGCTTAATAAATTAAAAAAAATATACATTACTCCTGGGTATATTATAAATTAGATAGCATATGCTTAATATACAAATCCCCTGGAATATCGACTTATATTCTAGGGGATTTTTTATAATGTTATAGCTCTGCGCTATTTAATATTAATAGTTAACATAGAGAGTATAAATAATGAAAAAATTTAAAAATATCTTCGTTTGAAAATAACTACTTAATAAAGATGCAAAAATTATAAACAAATATTTAAAGCTTATTATATGAAAAATAGGAGGAAATAAAATGATTATGAATGGTGGAATAGCGTCAATAAGATTAAGAAGATAGCGCACGAGTTGTGGCTATCGTTAAACAAATTTAATATAATGTCATAACTCCGTGCTATTTAAAGAGTAAAAATAGTGAATTAAGGAGATTATGAATGAAAGCTAAAAGTAATAATTATAGAGGAAAAGTTGATATTAGTGTATCGCAAAATTTTATTACTAGTAAAAATACTATATATAAATTAATAAAAAAAACAAATATATCCAAAAATGATTTTGTTATTGAAATTGGACCAGGAAAAGGTCATATAACAGAAGCTTTATGTGAAAAAAGTTATTGGGTTACAGCTATAGAACTAGATAGAAGTTTATATGGAAATTTAATAAATAAATTTAAAAGTAAAAATAATGTTACTCTTATTAATAAAGATTTTTTAAATTGGAAATTACCTAAAAAAAGAGAATATAAGGTATTTTCTAATATTCCTTTTTATATAACAACAAAGATTATTAAGAAATTATTATTAGAAGAGTTAAATTCACCAACTGATATGTGGCTAGTTATGGAGAAAGGTTCCGCAAAAAGATTTATGGGAATACCTAGAGAGAGTAAATTATCATTACTTTTAAAAACTAAATTTGATATTAAGATAGTGCACTATTTTAATAGAGAAGACTTCCATCCCATGCCTAGTGTAGATTGCGTCTTAGTATATTTTAAAAGAAAATATAAATATGATATATCTAAAGATGAATGGAATGAATATACAAGTTTTATATCTAAGTCTATTAATAACTTAAGAGATGTATTTACAAAAAATCAAATTCATGCAGTAATTAAATACCTAGGTATAAATCTTAATAATATTAGTGAAGTTTCTTATAATGATTGGATACAGTTATTTAGATATAAACAAAAGATAGATTAGTAATAGTAGATTTAAATTAGGAGGTGTTAAAATGATTATGAATGGTGGAATAGCGTCAATAAGATTAAGAGGATAAGTCACGGGTTGTGGCTATTATCTTAATTTAATAAAGAGTCATAATCCCGTGATATTTAAAGTTAATATTTAAATATAAAATTACAGGAGATTATGAAGATGATAAAAAAAGGAATAATTGTAGGAATTAATATAAATAATAAAAATAATTTTGATGAATCTATGGAAGAATTAAAAAATTTATGCTTAGCTTGCAAAATAGAAACTGTTGGTCAAATTAAGCAGAATTCAAAGAAAGTTAACTCTACTTTTTATATGGGTAGTGGGAAGATAGATGAATTAAAAAATTTAGTAGAAGAAAACAATGCAGATATAGTTATATTTAATAATGAATTATCAGCGTCACAAGTTAAAAATATTGAAGAAGAAATAAATTGTAATGTCATAGATAGAACTGCGTTAATATTAGATATCTTTGCAAATAGAGCAAAAACAAGAGAATCTAAATTACAAGTAGAGGTTGCGAAGCTCCAATATGAATTACCAAGATTAGTTGGTTCAAATGAAGATTTAGGTCGTCAAAGTGGTGGAGTAGGGACTAAAAACAGAGGCGCAGGAGAAACAAAATTAGAATTAGACCGTAGAAGAATAGAAGATAAAATTGCTAATTTAAATAAAGAGCTTGAAGTATTAAAAAATCAAAGAGAAGTACAAAAAAGTAAAAGGAAAAAATCTAATATTCCTAATGTAGCTTTAGTAGGATATACAAATGCTGGTAAGTCATCTGTTATGAATGCTTTAGTAGAGAAGTTTATAAATGATGAAGATAAAAAAGTATTTGAAAAAAATATGCTATTTGCAACTTTAGAAACTTATGTTAGAAATATAAAATTAGATAATAATAAATCTTTTTTATTATCAGATACAGTGGGATTTGTTGGGGATTTACCTCATAGTTTAGTAAAAGCTTTTAGGTCTACTCTAGAAGAAGTTTGTGATGCGGACTTATTACTTCATGTGATTGATATATCTAATCCTAATTATGAAAATCATATAAATGTAACAAATGAAACATTAAATCAAATAGGGGCGGATAATATTCCTGTGATTTATGTATATAATAAAGTTGATTTAATGGAATTAGATACATTCAATATAGAAGGGATGCTGGTTTCAGCTAAAAAATATATAGGTATAGAAGAATTATTGGAATCTATATGTAAAAATATATTTATGGATTATATAAAATGTAAGGTTATGGTTCCTTATAAAGATGGTAAAATGACATCTTATATAATTGATAGTTCAACTGTTCTAGAAACTGAATATACTAATGAAGGAACTTTATTTAGTATAGAATGTAGTAAAGAGGATTATGTTAAATACCAGTCATATATAATCTAGAGTGATTCTAGGTATCTATATAAACAATGCATAAATGAAAGAGGATGTCGCATACCAATTGAAAATTGTTCATGTGATAGCCTCTTTTATATTTGATAAGTAATTAGAAATGATTTTATTGTATGTGTTTATTGCAACAATAAAGTAAATAACTACAAATGATGCTAAAGACATTAAAATAGGATAAATAAATACTTCCAAAACCAATTAAGCTAGAGATAAATATACTTGTAAGAATGACTTTGTCTTTGTACGACTACGATGGGGAAAATGTGTATTAAAGAAATAACAAAAATACTTTAAATGAAATGTGTAAATTAAGTTAATGCTATAATATAATAAAGTGAACAATATTAATCTAATGCGAACTACTTACAACAAATTAAACAACCATGCCTTAGTATTTATTGAAATTACTAAGGCATGGTTATTTTTTATTATAATTATCACGAAGTTAGCTAACAAAGCCAAAATAAAAGACTTTGTAGCGGAGGTTGATTTCACATTGGTTCGTGATGACCTGTCATCACGATCCAATTGTGAAACAATTGGAGCGGATAGATAAAAATTTCTGTTTTTGCAAATTTTGAATGTATTTTGTTATACAAAAATTAAAATTGCATAGTATTAGTATAATTACAAAAAAAACAGGAGGATTAACACAATGTATAAAAAAATAAACAAAAAAAATGCGGAAAGATTATATCTTACCGGAGCAACATAATACATACAAGCGGATAAATTTAGTCTGATAAGGAAGTTAATATAATTTTTTTACAGGGTAAATTTTGCGATTTGCAGTATTATAGCAGTAAAAAAGATATATCTGGGCGAAGTTAGAGCGGACAAAAACGAAGTTTTTGGAGCGATAACGAGCAACAGATACATAAGCGGAGCGGAGCGAATAGCCGAAGGCTATGAAGTGAAGTAAAGCGGTGTGAGTGAAACGAACACGAGAAACGAAGTTTCGGAGTGTGAAGTGGAACGGCAAGTAAACGAATTGGTACCGATTCGGGAATTGCGCTGGTTCTTTTAATCGTAATAGATTTTAAAAAATTCTATTTTTTAAAAAATCTATGTAGGGTAAAAGAAACGAGCGCAGCGAGTAAAATTTTTGCAAACGTAGTGTTTGCAAAGGTTTAAGTGTAATGGCACACACTAAAAAAAGAGCTGAATGTACTTAACATTTAGTGGGGAAAGTCCGTCTGTAGTATTGGTATACAATACTTTTTTTTATTGCAAAAATATATTGTACTCCAATATGTATTTAAATATATTGAACACCAATAGAAGCTCATAAGAATAAAATTAAATTTTATTCGACTAATTTATCGGCAATAAAAACAGAAGGGGCTTAAAATGGCTTTTAGAAGGTCAAAAAGAGGACAAAAAATGTAGAATTTGATAAAAAGACTTTTTATAAGTTTTTAAGTAGTAGCGGAGATGATTTTTACGTTGGTTCGTGATGACTTGTCATCACGATCCAAACGTAAATAATTATTGGAGCGGTAGTAAAATAAAAAAATTTTTTAGTCACGACACGTCATCTATTTAAAAATAAATTTATTTTTAATAAACTATAGAAAATAAATTTATTAGGAGGTTTCCGATGAGCGAAATAAAAGATACAAAAATACAAGTTAGGCTAACAAAAGAAGAAAAGGAGCAGATAAAAACTTACTTTAAGGCTAACTGCATGAACCTAAGTGAATACATGAGAAAGCACTTGCTAGAATTAACAAAATAATATGTTTAAATTATAAAACTAGAGTTTTTACTCTAGTTTTTTTTATATTTATTTTTTAAAAAAATAGTATACAGACATACAAACAATAGAAAGGAGGGGTAAAATGGGAAAGCTAGAAGAGAAAAAAGGGGGTCTTTGGGACACCAGATAAACCAGAGGATGATACAAATGGATAGACTGGGAGAAAGTAGACACCAAGCAAAACAGGAAGCCAAAGAAATGGGTTATAAGCAAAATGCAACAGTAGGAATACACTCTAGTGCAACGTTTAACACATATAAAAGTAGTTGTAAGCAGTTTGTAAAGTGGGCTAAAGATACAGGGCAAAATATTAAAAATATAGAAGATGTAAAAGAAGAGCATATAAGAGATTATATTAAATATCGAGAAGAGCAAGGCTGTAGCGGTCACACGTATTCTAAGGACTTGTCCGCTCTAAATAAAGTGTTTAATACAGATATATCAAAGGCTGATTGTGGTGTTGCAAATAGAAGCTATAAGAACATTACAAATAATAGAGAAATGAAAGAACACCATAAGCATATAAACTACAATAATTACAAAAATGAGATAACAGTAGCTAAGGCTACTGGAATGCGAAGGGAAAGCTTAGAGAAGGTTTCTGCGAGTAGTTTTAACTATGATAGTAAAGGTTATCCAGTTTCGGTTAGGCTGTGTGACGAGAGAAGCTCTGGAGGGGTTAACATGAAGGAGAAAGGCGGTAGAGAAAGGGTAGCTGAGGTTCTGAAAAGCGAAAGAGAAGAGTTAAAAGCTGTTATAGAAAAAAAGCTAGAGGAAAATGGCGGAGACAGAAGTAAACCGTTGTTTGACCATATACCGACACGATTAGGTACACACAGATTTAGGCAAGAATATGCAAAGGAAACTTATAGTGAATACCTGAGAGAGCATGGAACTGGAACAATGAGGTTATGCGATACACATGAGAAGAAATACGAAAATGATAGAAGAACAGATTTAAGAGGGTATGATGTAGCTGCTTTAAAACATACTACACAACAGCTAGGACATAATCGGCTAGATGTGGCTGTTTACAATTACTTAGGAGCTAATAAGTAGTTGTTACAGATTATCTATATACATAAAAAAAATAATATTTATAATAGAGTTAGAAGGAGTAAACAATATGAGAAAAATAGCAAAAATATGCGATAGATTAGAAGGTTATACAAAATTAAGTGAGTTAGATGGACAAAATTATAATGTTTGGATAAATGAAAATATTAAAGAAGAACTAATAGAAGATTTAAGTAAGGATATACAGTATAAATCTATAAGTTTTAAAGGTCATGCGCTGAATATGGACTTGGAGAAGCATTATGAATGCGATTCTTTAAGTGAATTTGAGTACGAAAATATAGCGGTTTACAAGGCTATAGAGTATCTGCAAGAGGATGTACACCAATACTTGATAGATGATGGTGATACTAGAGATTTTGCAGAAATAATAATAGATAAAATAATATTAAATTAGGAAAATGGCTAGAAATAGCCATTTTTTTATTTGTAAAAATAAAATTTAATAAGTATATATAAAAAATATATAAATTAAAATATTAAATTTGATATAAAAAATATATAAAAATAAATATATATTATATATAATGAAAATATATATAATATATAAAATAAAATATTAAATAATATATAATTTATAAATATTAAAAATATAAATAAAATAGAGAAAATATATATAATTAATATATATAAAATATATATAATATATATATGTAAAAAATGATTAAATTAGAAAAATATAATACAAAAATATAAAAAATTAAGTAAATTAAATAAATATAATATTAAATATTAAAACATAAATATATAAATAATATATAGAAAATATATAAACAATAATATATAATTAAACATTTATTTTATATATTGTAGTAATATGAAGGTGTTAAGGTGGATTTATTTGAGGTCTGTTTTTAAAAGTAGTTTTAAATTAGATATAAAATTTATATTTTAAATTGTATAAAAATATAAAAATATAAATATTATATTAATAATATATAAAAATATATATAATAACGAAAATAAGCATAAAGCGGCAATATGCACGCACCGTTTCCGTGGAGCTTCCGATTATCAGTTTTGTTATCAGAACGCCGCAAAGAGCGAGAAAAGCCGCGGTATAGAGATACAAAACCGTCTGAAAGACAACCGATACCCATAGAAAATCTCCATCGTAACTGCATCCGTAGTAAAATTTCCGCATAAAGCGCGGGATCTTCATCTGACGCAGAAAGCCGTTTTCCAACTTGCCATCATTTTTCAGCTTTGCAAAACGCAGGTTGATATATGAGGTATCATCGCACACGCAGGGAATGAGTACCCACGAGACGGTAAACATAATAATCATGAAGAAAATATCGGCATTTCGCCAAAAGGTGAACACACCGGCGGCTTGCAGAAAAACAACTATCAGCTTTGTTGTTCTTTGGGAATTGAGGTCGATT
>OGML01002335.1_pt1 | contig 13583 bp, 17 predicted proteins | sample 1572951 | NCBI WGS metagenome assembly OGML01 (sample SAMEA2581883, study PRJEB24529) | metagenome | biome: Human gut stool | place: China | collected 2011 | reverse complement strand
CGGAGATATCTCGTTGTTCAAGAAGCCGAAACAGCTTGCAGCATATTTTGGTTTATAGTGCAATCAATATGTTAGAATATTTCTAGTGGCGAGACCTGCTAAAAATGAATTGTCCGATTTACGGATAAAAAAGTCTGGAACTACTTGGGCTACCAAGAGAATCCAGACTTTTTCTTAATTATAGGAAGAATTTGGTAAAAGTAGGCCTAACAGGTTCACTTTGTAGGCCTACAAAGCCCACGACTTTCATAATTTGATGTGTTACAATATATGCAGAGCTGCGGCATCTCAGCAGGAAAGGACGGCAATGTTACGAGGAATAGGAACAGTTGTTCCTATTTTTCTGAAAATTGTGAACTGTCAGTTCCTGTTCATTGTAAAACTCTTTTGGTATACTTTCTGCAAGGCTTTGAGAAAACACATCCAGCAAGTACCCCAATTGATATTCGATCGAGATTTTGAATTTCAATTCAACAGTCAAACTTCAAAAATCTGGAGGGCGTTCTTCACTCCCTTTGCATTATATCATGGCACCGTGGAGGACACACTTTGGAAATTTTTGTAAAAAGTAGACCTGAGAGGTCTACAAAAGTAGGCCTACGAGGTCCACGCGCTTTGTAAGAAATTCTGTTATACTTTTCTTGCAGAGCAAAATAAATCTGATTTGATACCAGCTACTTCTAAGCGGAAAGCGACAAACGCCATGATCTCCCACTGAGGGAAGGAGCGGTAGGCCGCTTTCTTTATAGTATAACAAACACATAACGTCTTTCAACAAAAGGACTGTACCTCTCAATACCGAGAGAAGATTCTAAGACTTGATCTTAGGGTATGGGAGCCCATTGCTTAGAAGATGTGCATCATTTTTACAAGGGAGGATTGTCATTTGTATCAATGAATTCAGAAAAAATGGGAATGAAACAGCCATCAGTATACTTGACAGTAGAAACGCCATTGCCGCAGTATCTGCCCTATGCACGATTTCTGCTGAACGCTGAGTTAACTCACAAGGCAAAATTGCTCTACACGCTCCTACTTGATCGCGCGACACTTTCGCAGAAAAACAACTGGGTTGATACGGTTGGACGTGTGTATGTGCTCTATCCGATTGCCAACCTTGCATGAGATTTACATTGCAGTCGTTCAAGCATTACGCGCGCATTTACAGAATTGGAGAGCTCTGGACTTTTGGAACGTCTGCACAGTGGATTTTCAAAACCAAGCCGTATTTTGCTTAAGGTTCCGCAAAATGTGCAGGGATATTCTTCTATGTTATGCACAGGTGCGTCATCTGATGGTGCAAAAGTGACCAATGTGGATGTGCAAAACTGCATACCTAACCACCTTAATAGGAACCAACAAAAATATAACAACAAACAAAAGCAGAAAAATATGCCGGGACTTCCGGAGTACATGTTTGAAGAAGGTGAAAGTCTATAACCATGCTTGATGAAATTTTAGAGTCGGCTACTGCTATTACTTCAGATTCTGAAGATTACCGTGGTGAAGATGGTCTGCTCTATTGTGGAAAGTGTCATACGCCGAGAGAAGCCTATTTTCCGAAAGGGATTACATTGTTAGGTAAGAACCGTCATCCGATAGAATGCGTCTGCCGCCGCATGGAGCGTGAGCGGCAAGAAGCATTTTTTATAGAACAGAAACATCTCGGACTGGTACAAAGACTGAAAGCTGCTGGATTTTTGGATTTATCTATGCAGGATTGGAAGTTTGAAAATGATGCCGGTTGTAACCCACAGATGAAACTTGCTCGCCAATATGTAGAATATTGGACAGAGATGCAGAAAAAGAACACCGGACTTCTGATCTGGGGTGGCGTTGGTACCGGTAAAAGTTTCTTCGCGGGATGCATCGCCAATGCCTTGATGGAACGAGAAGTTCCTGTATGTATGACCAATTTCGCCCGGATTCTAAACGAACTGAATAATAGTTTTTCCGGACGAAATGAGGTAGTAGAGCGACTATGCCGATATCCGCTGCTCATCATTGATGACTTTGGGATGGAACGCGATACAAATTACGCTTTAGAACAGGTTTACAATATCATCGACAGTCGCTATCGGAGTAAAAGGCCGCTGATCATCACCACGAATCTGACACTGGACGAGATACGGCATCCGCAGGATGTAGCACACGCTCGTATCTATGACCGCGTTCTGGAAATGTGCGTGCCGGTTTCCTGCTTTGGCACAAGCATCAGAAAAGACACCGCACAAGAAAAGCTAAACAACTTGAAATCGCTAATCGGTTAAAACTGATTATTAGAAAATTCACTCAGGAGGTATCCCCATGGGATTTGCACGCAAAGATGTTGAGCGAACGAAAATGAATGCCAAAAAATTCGTCCGCTATCAGGAAGGGGCTGAAAAATACAGTCTCGGTCTGACAAAATTTCAGGAATTGGCAAAAGAGGTCAAGGCGGTTTACAAAATCGACAAGGTGGCGCTGGTCAACTGTGAGATTTTCGAGCGGTATCTGGAATCCTTTCACCTTGCATAAAAACAAGCCGAGAAAAATCCCCCGGCTTTAGATTAATTATATGATGCTGCGCTGCAGAGCAGTATTGTAATGAGTAGTTGGTTTTATGCAGAAATCGATGGTGGCACTTTCTCCATCAGATCTTCCACATTACAGTTCAACGTCCTCGCAAGGCGGAGCAGTGTTTCTGCCTGTGCTTTGTTGATATCTTTCTGCCGCTGTTCGTACTGCTGGATGGTACGCACCGGCACATCGGCCTGTTCTGCCAGTTCCGATTGGCTCAAACCTGCCAAGGCACGCAGGGCTTTCAGATTTGTTTCCGGTTTTGCTGCACGGTACAACTCGTTCATCTTGTCAGCAAACTGTCGCACATCCATCTCGTGGTAGGGAGTATACAGCAGCCGCACCTCCGTGATCGGCACCGCTTGCTCGATCTCCGCAAAACGCAGACCAGTGAACCACTGGTAATAGGCAAGGGCCCAGCCTGTCCAGTATTCCGGGCTGCGGTCGTAGGCATACGAGGGTTGCTGTACAGGTGCCGGTTCTCTGGCCTGTTCCAGCACAGTGCGGGCAAGTTCTACACCGGACAAGCCTACCAGCACCGTACAATCTCCCTGCTCGAATCGGGCAGACAGTTCACTGGCCAGAAACCACTGCCATGCAGTCTCCAGCGGGTGATGCAGATCGTTGACAAGATAATCCAGCATCCGGGCAAGGTTCTTCTGCGCAGCGGCAAGGTAGTTTTTATCGTAAGCGCAGATCATTGGGCTTCATCTCCTCATCGAGAATCGTGGTGATATAAAGGTCTCCCCTCTGACGGCGGTTACGCTCCACGTCAAAGTACTGGCGGCGTGCTGTCTGGTCACGGAAGGCCTTTTTCTTATACCATTCTTTTGAATCTGCGGTCTCGTAGCCGAGAAATTCCAGCCGTTCAAAGGCTGCTTTACTTTTCAGCACGAACTGCTGCCCCAGCTTGCCCAAACGCATGGCATTGCACAGCTGGCGGTAAGAGATCGCGCCGTTGATAAAATCGGATGCAAAGGAAAAATAGCTGTCATCTGCCCGGTAGCCAATGATGATGTCGGCAGACTTATAGTTGAGGTGAAAGTTTTTTAGAAGGTATTCTTTGGCTTCTGCGGCCAGTGGGGCCGAAGCATCAAATTCGCGGTTCTCCAAAAGAATGGTCAGCCAATGCAGCATCGTGTAGCCGGGAGCGTTCAAGTCCAGAATCGTCAGACCGTCGCATTCAATCCTGTACTGGTTGGCGTATCCGTTGTGGTCGATGCCAACACCCCACTCTTTTGCCATGTTCGGATTCTCGGTGCAGTAAAAGCCAACACCATAGTCATTGTACGTTTTTCCATAACCGAACTTTGGCTTTTCAATAATATGGTCTGAGCCGTGGTAGATTATTTTTTCCATAGAATCACCTCTTCACTTTGATTATACTCCCGTGGGAGTAGTTTCGCAAGAGCTTTCTATGATAATTACATTTGAAGAAGGAAATTTGATGCTTGACTTCCTGTCACACAGAAAGTACACTGGTGCTGTGGAGGTATGAGAGCAGCTATGGCAAAGATGGGACGACCAAAATCCGAAAATGCAAAAAAGAAAACCTTGAGCATTCGGGTGGAGGATGCCCTGTATGAGCGTATCTGCAATTATGCCGAACAACATCAACTGACTGTAACAGAAGTTGTCTTGCAGGGGCTGGACAAAGTTTTGTCCGACCTTAAATAGTATCAAGCCCTTCTTCTTTCGGGAAGGAGAATTGATATGGCAACGACACGAAAAGACCTGCGGGGGCGTACCCTGCGAAAAGGCGAGATGCAGCGCAGCTCCGATAAGCGGTATGCGTATTCTTACACGGACCCGCTGGGACGGCGCAAATACATCTACGCAAATGATCTTGTGACCCTTCGGGAGAAGGAAGCGCAGCTAACTAAAGACCAGATGGACGGTCTGGATATTTACGTTGCAGGCAAAGCAACGGTCAACTTTGTGTTTGACCGTTATATGAGCCTGAAAACGAATCTACGCCAGACCACCCGGAGCAACTATCTTTATATGTATGACCGCTTTATCCGTGATACCTTCGGCAAGAAGAAAATTGCGGAGATTCGGTATTCGGATGTGCTGCAGTTCTACAATTACCTGTTGGATAAGCAGGGCTTGCAGACGAACACGCTCGAAAGCGTTCATACGCTGTTGCATCCCATCTTTCAGCTGGCGGTTCGGGATGAGATCGTCCGCAAGAATCCCACAGATGGTGTGATGGCAGAAATCAAGAAAAGTTCCGAGCAGACCACTGGTGTGCGTCATGCCCTGACGATTCCGCAGCAGCGGGCGTTCATGGAGCATATCGCCAATCATCCGGTCTACTGCCACTGGTGGCCGCTGTTTACGGTGCTGCTGGGAACAGGCTGCCGCATTGGTGAAGCGTTGGGCTTGCGCTGGGATGATCTGGACTATGAGCGGCGTACTATCAGCATCAATCACAGTCTGGTCTATTACCCGGTGGGCGAAAGCCGCAATTCGGTTCTGCACATCTCAAAGCCTAAAACGAAAGCAGGCGTTCGGACGATCCCTATGTTTGATACCGTAAAGGATGCCTTTGAAATGCTGCATGAAGAACAAAAAGAATCCGGCTGGAACGATGTGGAGATTGATGGTATGTCGGGCTTCATCTTCTGCAACCGCTTTGGTAATGTTCCGAATCCGCAGTCTGTGAACCGCGCTATCAAGCGCATCATTGCAGACTATAATGCAGGTGAAGAAGTGGAAGCAAAGAAGCGGCACCGGGAGGCGGTTCTGCTGCCGGACTTTTCGGCACATCATCTGCGGCACACGTTCTGCACAAGGCTTTGCGAAAAAGAGACCAACCTGAAGGTCATCCAATCGGTCATGGGGCATAAGGATATTCAGACCACGATGGACATTTATGCCGAGGCGACCGAGGAGAAAAAACAGGAAACATTTGAACATTTGGCTGCAACAATGGATGTATTTTAAGAAGGGCTTATGAACCCTTTCATCTGACAACAGAAATAACCAAATGACATCAAATTGACAACAGATATGATTTGACAATGATTCATCATGAATGGTGATGAAGAGAAGACAATTTAATAGAAATAGCACAGCGAAGCATCACGAAGGGTAATGAAGAAAAATTAAAAAAATTCCCGACGATGAAGAGTTTGGAGAAATAAAATGCCGAAAACAGGGCGTTTTCAAGCAATTTAAGAGGCTTAAATTTGTATTTTACGACAGAGTTACGACAAATGATGAGCCATGATATAGTAAAAAATATTTCTAAACTTAAAAAACAGGTTGCTAAATTCAGAGAAACTGTATATACTAAGGATAGAAGTAAATGTTTGCCGCTTGCTGATGGTGCGGGGTATAAATAATTCAGTTCGTAAATGAAGCCACTTGCTATACAGGTGGGATAAAAATAGTATAGTTTGTAAATGTTCCCCATCAGTGAATGCTGATGGGGAATTTTATCACATAGGAAAGGTTATTTATGGAGATACAACAGGGATATTCGTATCATATCAAGGATGAATTTTTTGACTTGGTTCAGGATAAATATTTGATGAGTAATAAGGAACAGGGGAACTATCGTCCTCATTACTATGCAATTCAGGATAGAAAAAATCCAAAATTGTATTGGATGATACCAATTAGCTCACAAGCTGAGAAATACAAGGAAATCGTTGAAAAGAAAAAGAAATGATATGGTAAATGCAATACGATAGTGATTGGATTATTTGCAGGGAAAGAAAATGCTTTTTTGATACAGAATACATTTCCTGTTATTGAAAAATATTTTGACCATGTTCATACGATTCAGGAACAGCCTGTAACGATACATAAAAAGTTGGATAAGGTACTTGTTGAAAATCTGAATGAAGTACTGGCTATGTATAATCGTGGAATAAAATTGACTTTTACGGGTATTAAAGCGATTAGGAATATTATGGAAGAAGAACTTGGAAAATAGAGAGGACACCATTGCTTATGCAAATGTAAGTAATGGTGTCCTTTTGTATGAGCAATGTTTATAAACCCACTGTAATTCCAACAAGAAAGGATTCCTCACCGGGAACAAGATCGAGATCACCGCCATGGCTTTCAATGATTTTTCGGACAGAGGAAAGCCCGATTCCATGATCAGCAGATGTACCCTTTCGGGAGAGGAATGTTTTTCCCTCTTGCAAGGCCAGACCGTCGTAAGTGTTTTCAATCTTCAAAAAGTACATATTGCCTCTGGTTTCGCCTGCAATGAAAACGCGGCGCACCCCTTGCTTTTGGCGGCTGCACGCCTCAACGGCATTGTCCAAAAGATTGCCCAGCACCGTACACAGTTCCACATCGGTAAGCGGCATCTGATCGGGAAGATCGAGCCGTACCTGAAATTCTGTCCCTTGTGTCTGCGCCATGCCGTAGTAGTATTCAATCAGCGCATTTACGACGGGATTTTTGCAGAACTGGGCAGGGGAGTGACCCGATGATGCCGCAACCTGTTCCTCTACCTGTAACAGGAAGGAGCAGATCTCTGTCTGCCCATGTTCAGAGGCCATGCGGTCTATGGTACGCAGATGGTGTTTGATGTCGTGGATCAGCCTTCTGTTTTCTGCCGCTGCTTCAGAAACCTGACGGCTGTATTCGGTCTGCATAGAAAGCTGACGGATGACCTGCTTGCGTTCTTCCTGGAAAATCAGGCTGTTTCCATATCCTTCTATCACATCGCGCCAGAGGGAATAACCGATGGCTGCTGCTATGAAAAAGCTGCCCCATTCCAAAAACCAACCGCCGATAACCGGCTCATAAACCGGCAGAAGGCGATCCCATATAAAGGCGCAGGTTGCGGCTGCCGCAGCATAGAAGATCGGCCTGCTCCGTTTTTCTCCTCTGTGAATGGCAAGCACAGCGATGATAAGCAGATAGAGCGCAGATGCCGCCTTATAACAAAAGACCGATGCAGAGAAGAAACGAATCGCTCCAAGGGAGAGATGGGAAGCCATCATGCCATACACAAACGCATATACCAGGAAGGCAGCGCCCACCCCATTACTGATGGCCGCAGGCAGGAAGCCCGGCCTGCATATCCGGTTTTGCAGAACCATGATCAGCCAGGTAACCAGATAGATACAGAACAGTTCCATCGTGTACCAGGGGAATACGGGAACCGCAGCCAGCATATGAAGCACAGGATAGGATGACAGGCCGCACATGGCAAGGCAGATCAGTCCGAACAGGAATGTATTTTTCTGTTTCATCCGGCGGCTGAAATAAAAGGACAGCAGCGCACAGACAAAGGTAACTGTACAGCTGAACAGGCAGAATGCAAACCGGATTCCTCTGGTTGTATTGACCGCCAGCATCGTTCCGAAAGCAGGCGGATAGACAATCCCTCCGTAAAAGTGGTCATAGTTGCTGACCGCTATGGTGAGTGTGACCGGTTTTCCGCCATGAAAAGTGACCATGCGGTTTTGAACCAATGGTGTCCCCTGTGCCGGTTCCCCCATTTGCAGGATCAGGTCATGATCCAGATAAAGGTTGTAAGCAGAAAACACTTCCGGGATTTCCAGCGCATATGTTTCCTTCCGTTCCGGCAGAAAGAATGTCATCTGATAAGTCCCGCAGCCATAGGGAGAAGGGTTTGCAGGGCTGGAGAAATTGGTCTGCTCTCCGATGGAAAGGTAGCGCATATAATGGCTTTCATCCCGTATTTCTTCCGGGGTCAAAAGCGCGTCAGGATAAAATGCCCAGCCGGATACCAGAAAGCGCACCGGTGACTTTTGAAGTTCTTCCTCAGAAAGCGCCAGAATCCCATTTGCCGCCTGGATTGTGTTCTGGCTATATTTATTATTGAACTGATACAGGCCAAGAAAAAACAGGGATGAGCACAGGCAGACCATACATAAGGCAGCATATTTTTTTACCGCAGAAGATACCATCTTATTTTCGCCTCCTCCTTAGGAAAAACACACCGGCAGACAGAAGAAGCAGACAGGCCGGAATCAAAAAGAATATGGGCGACCAGATGTAATCTGTGTCGGCAGCCTGTGCCAGGGAAGCGGTATCTTCCTTTCCCACAATGGTGTAAGTCCCTGTATGGCTGATCTGAAAGGAAGCGGCTTTCGCCGTATCGTCATAACCGGTCATGGGAATTTCCACGCCGCTTTCATCACAGAGGAACCATGTGCCGGCTGCCGGGTCATTTGGACAGGGCAGCATGACAGAAACATCCGGCAGGGAGCTGAGCGCAGTTCCATTGATGGAAAACGAAAAAGAAAAACCGCCGTCCGTATCCTTTTGGATGATGACTTCAATCTGATCTTCGTTTTGGATACCCTCCGGCAAGGCGTCTTTGGGTATGCTGATAGTGATTCCCTGTTTGGAAAAGACGGCTCTTTGCTCCCCTGTTTGCAGCATCATCAAAAAGCGCGTGCCGGAAATCCGGTCAGTGGTTTCATCGAAGAACTCTGAAAAAGCAGAGCTTTTGGAATCCGCATCTTCCTCTGTATCACCGTTTGCCTGTTCCGATGGGAAATCGTCTTTATCTATATCTATGGAATCATCCTTTCCCTCCAAGGATGGCTCGGAAGACTTGTGGGATGGTTCATGATCCGCAGGATCATTTTCTTCACTGACCGGTGGTGCTTTTTCAGAATCATCGGAATTCGTTCCACCGCCATTTGTTACAGGCGGTTTTGGAGGCTTTGTGGAGGGCCTGTCTGCGAAACCGTCATCCTGATCGTCGGTATCTTCAGGAGGCGGCTGAATGATGGTATCGGGTGGATTTCCGCCTGCATCCCCTCCATCCCGGTCGCCATCGTGATACCCTTCAAGGACAATTTCATCTGCGTAGGTAAAGGACAGGATGCCGGTTTGCCCGCCGTCATAATCGACCTGAAGGCGGTAACTGCTACCCGGCGTCAGCAGACGGGTGGCAATCGAGAGCATTTCCTGACCCACATAAACGCCACTTTCCAGGCGGTTCCATGAACCGTTGTTTTCGGACAGCCATACGCTGATCTCATCCAGTTCCCCCGGCGGTGTGACCCAGGGAAAATGAAGGTTTCCTCTGGCGGACAGAAAGCAGTTAATGTCCGGTCTGCCTGGAGCCTGTACAGAAACAGGAATTGAGATTTCAGGGAAAGCAATTCCCTTTGCAAACTCAGTATTTGCTGGTGCGGTCAGCTTTCCAATGGCATGGTACAGTCCCACAGTGTTCAAATCAATACCAGAAAAATCCCATTCCACCACAGCGGTGTAGCTGGTTCCATTTTCCGCATAGCATTCCAGATAGTAAGGGGAAAAGGCAAACAAATTTTCCAGCGTTTCGGTTTCGCTGCCCTGTTGAACCGCAAATGCGTCCGTATAAGGATACCATTGCTCTATGGAGGTGATGACAGCAGGCGGCATTTCTTCCACCCGGACGGAAATCTGAAGCTCCTGCAAGACAGCTTCACCAAAGGCATACCCCTCCGGCAGTTCAATCCGGCCTGCTGCGGTATATTCGCCTGGAGTGGTCTGGTCAATGTCCGAAAAATCCCATGCGACAGAAAATGTTTCTTGCCGGATTTCTTTACCTGCTGTTACAGTGGCGCAGACGGTTTGATACCGAAGGGCCAGCTGATAAATTTCCTCCAGGTCATCATCAGACGGTGTGGTTCTAAGGGGCAGGGTGAAATCTGGCAGGGAGAGCAGTTCGTCTTCATTTTGTATTTCTGTGACAAGGACGAGGGATACTTCTTCCGATGCTTCCGGGGTTTTGCTCTCCAGTGTCCCCGGAGCCTCGCTTTCTAAATCCGGCAAAATCTCCCTTCTTTCATCGGCATTGGCTGGGGTTGCAGTTTCAGCGGCAAATGCGGGGATACTGCCGGTGAAGCAGAGAAGGCAGGCCAGACAGCCACCCAGAATACGCCTGTGTATTTCCTTTATTCTCATACGATACCCCCCATTCCAGAGAAAACATATTGACGGTAGGTTTCCCGCAGCTGTTTTCCATTACGGAGAGCAATCGGAAGATTCTCCCCGTTTATCAAACGGAAGGTCTGACTGTCAACCTGGCTGATGTAATCCATGTTGATTAAAATGCCCCGGTAGCAGGGCAAAAAACGCTTGTCCTTCTGCAATGCGGCAGTAACCTCCTGAAAGCCTCCGCTTACCGGTATCACGCGTTCCGCCGTATGAATCCGTGTCATACGGTTTTGATAATCTATGTATAGAATCTTCTCTGTGGGAAGTTCCAGCTTTTGACGGTCAGCCATAACCGAAAGTGTCATCACTTCATAGGGCGGTTTTAGCTGGCACAGCTCCATCGCTTCTTCAAAATCTGCCTGATGGAGCGAAAGCGGCTTCAGCAGATAATAGCTGGCGGACAGGCTGTACCCCATCCGGGCATAATCTTCTGTAATGGTCAGAAAAACGATCTTACAGAGCCTGTTTTTCTGGCGCAGCCTTCTGGCGGCCTCTATTCCATCCATGTTCTCCATATAGATGTCCATAAAGACAAGCTGAAAATTGACCTGGGCGGCAGCTTTCAGAAAATTCTCTCCGTCCTCAAATTCTGTCAGCGTATAGTCCAGCTGATGCTTTTTCATATAATTTTCCAGGCAGGCAGACAGTTCTTCTCTGTCCTCTGCTCTGTCATCCACAATCGCAATCTGCATCGTGCCATCTCCTTTGCACAATAATCCAATATTAGTATAACATAAAACCGCAGGAAAAAACTTGCGTCTTAAACAGGAAACCTGCGTCTTAAACAAAGTCGGTTGCATTTCCCTTGACAAGATGCTATCCTAATTATACTACCAGACTTTCCGATGAGAAGGTCTGGTTTTTTTATTTTCAGGAAAGGAGGCTCAGCATGAAAATCGCACTTTGTACGGAATTAAGGAATGCAGAATGGTTTGAGAGCAGGCTGCGCTCCCTTTTTGCTGGGGACGGACAGCTTGTCATCGACGAGCTATGGAATGAGAAGCAGCTATCTCAGGCACTGCGGCGGAGCCGATATCATGCGGTTGTCATCGCCATGACCGGGGCAAGGGGATTGGAGGCTGCCATTCAGGCAAAGCAGCTGGCACCGGAAACACCGCTTGTCTGGTGGAGCGATGATAAAAACTTCGCCCTGATCGCGTATCACCTGCGTATCCCTGTGTTTCTTCCGGCAGACTGCTCCGATCAGGAGCTATATGAGGCGATAAAACCCATCATGAAATGGAGGTGCGAAAATGCGAATTGCGCTATGCAGTTATAGCCAGAAAGAAAAAGAAACCGCTTTGCTGATGAAGCTGGGCAAAGTAGACCGCTTTGACAATGGCGTATTCTGCGTCTATGCCATGCAGCGGGATGGGCCTTATGATGCTGTGGTGGTCATGGAGGACGGAGCCAGGGGAATGAATTTCTGCATGAGCATACGAGGGTACAGCAAGGATGTCCCGCTCCTGTGGATCAGCGACCAGGCAGAATTTGAACCCCAAAGCCGCAGGATGCAGGTAGACGACTTTTGGGTGAAGCCCGTTACAGAGCATCAGCTGGGGGAAGCAGTCTCCCGGCTTTTTCAGGGAAAAAGGGGAAGTAATGAATCAGGTGAGGAGGAAACGTATGAATAAAAAATATTACCGGAGAGAACAAAACCGTCACGCTATATAGAAAATAATGACAACAGGAGGAAATGGATATGAGGTATAAAAAGAAGAAATGGCAGATCGTATCTGCAGCATTGGCGGCAATGATGGCGATGCAGTTATGCATACCGTCTGCAACGTTTGCTGCAGTTTCTACAAAAAAGTTGAAATTGATCACGGGATTTACGGAATTGCCGGAGGAGGTCGCGCATATTCAGATCCCTGCGGATGCCGGAGAAAACTTTGAGGATTATCTGAATTTCCCGGAGACGATCGAGGCTTCGGTGGTGGAATATAAGAACGTGAATCATCAGAAAAATAATGCGGATCGCGATAAGGGCGCGGAAGATGAGAAAGCGGCAGCAGACGACCGTGATAAGAAAGAAGACTCGGAAATTGCTGCCGGCAGTAATGCAAAGAAAGAAAATCTGAATGAGGAGGAAACTCCGGAAACAGAAAATTCAGAAAACGTGCCGGATAGCAATGATGAGGAGGAAGCAGATAAACAGGAAGTTTAGGAGAAAGACCAGCAGAAAGAACTGCAGGGCAGGTATCGGATCGCTACTGACAGCGATGCCGACGATTTTCTCGAGGATGATGAGTTTGAAAATGAGGAAATCTCAGAGGATATCCCGGTACTGACAGATATCGAGGTGACCTGGGAGCCGGATGAGAACCGGGAAGATGAAAGTGGTTTCTATTATTATCTTCCGGTTCTTCCGAGAGAGTATATTTTGGCAGCGGGCGTGGAGCTTCCGGAGATCGAGGTCAGCATGGACGGCGGAATCGCTTTGCTGGCATCAACAGGTACTTATGATATTGCGAATGGCGGTATCGGCATCAACAGCAGCACATTGGAACAGTATAAGGATGCGACTATCACGGGAAGCAGTACGACCAATGTTATTCAGGTTAGTGGTGTGGAGGCTACAATCACGATTAGGAATCTGGATATCCAGATTCCTAATAACGATGAGACATCAACTAACTGGATACCGGCGATCCAACTGGGAAATGGTGCAAAACTGAATCTGATTCTGGAGGGAAAAAATACACTCAAGGGCGGTGATATGTGTGCGGCTATTGATGTGCCGGAAGGCTGCACCCTGACGATCAGCGGAGAGGGAAGCTTAAAAGCAACCGGTGGAGAAGGCGCCGGAATTGGTGCGTCAAGCAGGAGAAATGGTTCCTTGGGGACGATTGTGATCGACGGAGGCGATATCAAAGCTTATGGCGGCGAGATGGCAGCAGGTATTGGCGGCAGTGCAGAGGGTGGCAGCGGTACCATTATCATCAATGGCGGAACTGTGTATGCCAAGGGCGGACATGGAAGCTACTACAAGGATATTACAAATGTATACGGCGGAGCCGGAATTGGCGGTGGAGCGTACGGCTGCGTGGATCTGATTGAAATCAATGGTGGCAATGTGACAGCCTGTG
>OGML01002330.1_pt1 | contig 13603 bp, 6 predicted proteins | sample 1572951 | NCBI WGS metagenome assembly OGML01 (sample SAMEA2581883, study PRJEB24529) | metagenome | biome: Human gut stool | place: China | collected 2011 | reverse complement strand
TGGAAGGTTTGGAAAGCCGTGCCATCGGCGAACTGAGCGGAGGACAACTGCAACGCGCGCTCTTGGGACGCGCCTTGGTTTCAAATCCTGAGGTTGTCATTCTGGACGAACCCAATACCTACATTGACAAACGGTTTGAAGCCAAACTCTACTCCCTGCTGGAAGAAATCAACAAGGAACGGGCCATCATCCTGGTAAGCCATGATATAGGCACTGTGCTGCAAAATGTAAAAACCATAGCGTGCGTCAACGAAACGCTGGATTATCATCCCGATACGGAAGTACCCACCGAATGGCTGGAAGAGCATTTCGGATGCCCCATCGAACTGTTAGGACATGGAAACTTCCCTCACCGCATCTTGAAATGCCATCATCACGACGAATAAATCCGATTATCGTGACCTAAGTCTTTTCATGCGGCAGGTTAAGCCCTATCCACCTTATCATTAAGCATTTTCTTACGGCAGGCTTCTACAGTCGCCGGCAGTGGTCCGTACAATCCATTGCAACAGACCGTACGGACCACTATAGCAGACTGTACAGTCCACTGTAGCGGTCTATACTAGTTTACCGTATAAAAGACCTTAACCTAGCCATTAATCAAGCTTAATCATAGAGTAGAAAAAGGTTAGGAATCCAACGATTCCCTCCATCTGCACAAACTGAAATTTCAGAACACAGCATACAAACCAGCAATAAAACATAGAAATTCCGTTAAGGACTGAAAGAAACATTTTCTGCCGCATCCCCGAAGGATAACACTAAATAACAGACCATTGTACCCCTATTCCAACTTTCTTTCGTATCTTTGCGCCCATTGAACGTTAACGAAACAATAATATATTCATGAAACAGTACAAATTAGTCAACAACCTGGTGGGTTGGTTCGCTTTTGTCATCGCAGCTTTTACTTACTGTATGACTATAGAACCGACAGCCAGTTTCTGGGATTGCCCGGAATTTATCACTACCGGATATAAATTAGAGGTAGGTCACCCGCCCGGCGCACCTTTCTTTATGCTTACCGCCAACTTATTCAGCCAATTTACAAGCGACCCCAGTCAAGTAGCCAGAATGGTCAATACCATGAGCGCTCTGATGAGTGCGGCTTGTATCCTATTCCTTTTCTGGAGTATAACCCATCTGGTGAAAAAACTGATATGCCCCGATGACAAGGAGATGACCTTAGGCAAACTCATCACCATTATGGGGTCAGGACTGGTAGGAGCCTTGGCTTATACATGGAGCGACACCTTCTGGTTCAGTGCCGTAGAAGGTGAGGTATATGCTTACTCCAGTCTTTTCACCGCAGTAGTCTTTTGGTTGATTCTAAAATGGGAATCCGTTGCCAACGAGCCTCACAGCGACCGCTGGCTGGTTTTAATTGCTTACCTGACCGGACTTTCCATCGGTGTGCACTTGCTGAACTTATTGTGTATTCCGGCCATTGTACTGGTGTACTATTATAAAAAGAATCCCGATGCTAACCTTAAAGGCAGTCTGTTGGCACTTACAGGCTCCATGGTGTTGGTTGCAGCAGTGCTGTACGGTATCGTGCCGGGCGTAGTAAAAGTAGGAGGATGGTTCGAACTGCTGTTCGTCAACAGTTTCGGTATGCCTTTCAACAGCGGTCTGATTGTATATATCATTCTACTCGCCGCATCCATTATCTGGGGTGTTTACGAAAGCTATACGGAAAAGAGCCGCAAACGCATGAATATCTCCTTCATGGTAACTATCGCCATGCTGGGCATCCCCTTCTATGGCTACGGATGGAGCAGCGCCTTGATAGGCATTATCATACTAGGAATCTTGGGCGTTTATCTGTTTGCTGATTTGAACAAGAAATATCAGATTAGCGCACGTACTTTAAACACCTCTTTGCTGTGCATCATGATGATTATGGTAGGATACTCCTCGTACGCATTGATTGTGATTCGTTCTACCGCCAATACTCCGATGGACCAGAACTCTCCGGAAGACATCTTCACTTTAGGAGAATACCTGGGCCGCGAGCAATATGGAACCCGTCCTTTGTTCTACGGACAGACATACGCCTCCAAACCGGCACTGAAAGAAGTGGACGGAGGATGTGTATATGATGTGACGGAAGGCGCTCCCGTGTATCAACGGAAGGAGAAAGCGACTCCCGATGAAAAAGACAGCTACGAAATAGTGCGTCATAAGACCGATTACAAATATGCACAAAATATGCTCTTCCCACGCATGTACAGCGACGCACACGCACAGGCCTACGAAGACTGGCTGGGCGGCATCAAAGGCGTGCAGGTTCCTTACGACCAGTGCGGACAGATGGTGATGGTGAAAGTCCCGACCCAATGGGATAACATCAAGTTCTTCTTTATCTACCAGTTGAACTACATGTACTGGAGATATTTCATGTGGAATTTTGCCGGACGCCAGAATGACATACAGGGACAAGGTGAAATAGAACATGGCAACTGGATTACCGGAATACCGTTTGTGGACAAGTTCCTGGTGGGCGACCAAAGCCTGCTCCCCTCCGACCTGAAAAACAACAAAGGACACAATGTATTCTATTGCCTGCCGTTGATTCTGGGACTTATCGGTCTGTTCTGGCAGGCTTACAAGACAAGACGTATCACGACTCCCAATGGGGAAGAAATAGAAGAACCAGTAGGTATCCAGCAATTCTGGATCGTATTCTTCCTATTCTTCATGACTGGTCTGGCCATCGTACTTTATTTGAACCAGACACCGATGCAGCCCCGCGAACGTGACTATGCATACGCAGGTTCATTCTATGCATTTGCCATCTGGATAGGCATGGGTGTGGCGGGTATTGCCCAATGGCTGCAAGGCAAACTGGGTGAGAAACCAGCTTCCGTCATTGCAACTGTAGTTTGTCTGTTCGTACCCATCCAGATGGTGAGCCAGACCTGGGACGACCACGACCGCAGCAACCGTTATGTGGCACGCGACTTCGGACAAAACTACCTGAGCACCGTACAAGAAGAAGGTAACCCGATTATCTTTACCAATGGTGACAACGATACTTTCCCCTTGTGGTACAACCAGGAAACGGAAGGTTTCCGCACCGATGTACGTGTATGTAACCTGAGTTACCTGCAAACGGATTGGTACATCGACCAAATGAAGCGTCAGGCATACGACTCTCCGGCAGTACCTATCGAATGGAGCCGTCTGGAATATGTACAGGGGCATAATGAAGGAGTGGCTGTACGACCGGAAGTGATGGAAAGCATCAATAACTTCTACAAGCAGAATCCGGAAGAAGCCGCCAAGGAATTCGGAGACAACCCGTATGAATTGAAAAATATTCTGAAATACTGGGTACGCTCACCCAAAGAAGGTTTACAGCTGATACCGACGGACAGCATCGTCATCAAGCTGGACAAGGAGGCAGTGAAACGCTCGGGCATGATGATTCCCGACTCCCTGCATGGTGAAATCCCCGATTATATGAGTATCTCCCTGAAAGGCAAACGTATGCTGTACAAGAGCGAGCTGATGATGCTTGAGATGCTGGCAAATACCAACTGGGAACGTCCGTTGTACATGGCTATTACGGTGGGTAGCGACAATCATCTGAATTTAGGCAACAACTTCATGCAGGAAGGTCTTGCCTACCGCATCACTCCGTTCAACACCACCCAGCTGAACGCACGCATCGACAGCGAGAAAATGTACGACAACCTGATGAACAAGTTCAAGTTCGGAGGAATCAACAACCCGGATATCTACATTGACGAAACTGTGATGCGTATGTGCCAGACCCACCGCCGTATGTTTATACAGCTGGCTACCCAGTTGATAAAAGAAGGCAAGAAAGATAAGGCGTTGAAAGTTCTTGACTACTGTTCGGAAGTAATCCCAAGCACTACCGTTCCTCACGATTACATCATGAGCAGTTCCAAAGAGATGGCCGACGATTATCTGACATTGGGTGAAAAAGAGAAAGGTGAGGCTATTCTGAATGATTTGGCAAACAAATCGGTGGAATACATCACCTGGTACCTGAGTCTGAATGACCAACGTCTGCAAGGTTCATACGAGGACTGTCTGCGCAATTTCTATATTCTGGATGAAATCAACAAGAGCCTTGCCCGCGCAAATGCTGCCGGCGGTGTACAAGGTGAAGGTGAACAACAGAAAAAATCAGATATGGCAAGCCACTATGCCAAGAAGTTTGAAGACCTCTATGAGGTGTTCAACAAACGTGTAGGCGGCGGAGCAGGCAGAAAGTAAATAAAAGGTGTGGATTCTGCGGTGAATCCACACCTTTATATTTGTATAACCAACAAAAGCACACACATTCATGTTTATAGAACAACCCCCGCTGATACTCCGCTGGCTTTATCCACGCGCCTTCTGGCGAATGGACAAGAATGAAAAAGCGGTCTATCTGACTTTCGATGACGGGCCGATTCCCGAGATCACACCGTGGGTACTCGATTTATTAGACAAGTACAATATTAAGGCTACCTTCTTTTTGGTGGGCGACAATGTGCGCAAGCATCCCAAGGAATTCCAGATGATTGTAGAACGAGGACATCGTTTGGGAAATCATACTTTTAACCATATCCGGGGATTCGAATACCGAAGCAAGAATTATCTGGCCAATACGGACAAAGCAAACGAACTGATCCATACCAACCTGTTCCGTCCGCCACATGGGCACATGCGCTGGATGCAGTACATGGTGCTGCGCCATAAGTATCAAATAGTGATGTGGGACTTAGTAACCCGTGACTATAGCAACAAGCTGAATGGGAAGCAGGTACTGAGGAAAGTAAAACATTATGTGCGGAATGGTTCCATCATTACTTTCCATGATTCCATCAAGGCAGAGAAAAACATGAAATATGCCTTGCCCCGGGCCATAGAATGGCTGCTGGAACAAGGCTATGAGTTCAAGGTATTTGACTGATAAGGCCAAATACCTTGAGTTATTTATTTAGTATATGTAAACCCCAGTTTATTCAACCCATTCTGTACATCGGGATGGCTCATAAACAGTTTCCATAACAATCCCGAACGATAATTCTCTATCATCACTGCTATAGGGCCCTGGTCAATAGCCAGATAACGTTTCGGATACCAGTTATCCGTTTCACTGAAAGCATCATAAAAGCCATACGGGCCGAATACTTTCTCACCCATTCCATACAGATGACGCATTACCTGCAAAGAATATTCAGGAGTATAGACAATAGAGGATAAAGCGGCAGTCGGAGAGATCACTCCCAAATCTTCTTTCTCATTAGGAGCATGTGCCGCATAACCGTTTACCGAATAACTGGCAGTCAATCCCCAACAATCCGGGCCAAAGCCGGTATAATGCTTGGGATTACGGATGCAGTAGGCACGGTTGACCAAGGTAAGATTACGCATTTCATTGAAATAACTGGGACAATATTTATCCTGCAAACCGTTGGGATTCATGCCCAGAAAAGAATATTGCGCCCAGAACAACGGTCCTGCTTCCGTACCCTGATAACGAAGATGTAATTTAATCCCCTCTACCGTATGAGGAGAAACAATCTGTCCATTCTGTGCCCACCCCTCATTATAAACCGTGGCAGGTATCCCATGAGTAGGAGAAGCAGCAGCCAGAATATACATAATCATACATTCATTGTATCCATGCACCGGAAAGTTCATGGCCCAGCCATCTGTGGGGCTCCAATGCCAATAAAGCACATTTTGCCCGTTCTGACGGTAAAAGTTCCAGTCTACCTCACGCCACAATTTATCAATACGTGCCGCCAACTCTTTTTCATCCGAAGTGCCATTTACATAATATTGATGCACAGCCAGCAAGCCTTGCATCAAAAAAGCAGTTTCCACCAGGTCACCGCCATTATCTTTGGAACCGAAAGGCAATACTTTGCCTGTCTCACCATTCCACCAGTGAGGATAAGCCCCATGAAAACGGTCGGCTTTCTCAAGGAAAGTCACAATCTTGTCCATTCTTTCGAGCCCTTCCTGCCGGCTCACATAGCCCCGGTCTATACCGGACAGAATAGCCATGATGCCAAAACCACTTCCTCCCGAGGTTACCACCTCGGGTCCTCCTGCGGGATATACATTATCTATATGATAACGCTCACGAGCCATACCGCTATAAGGTTCGCCCCCCTCCCAGAAATATTGGAAAGTACGACGCTGGACAGTATCCATCAAAGCATCATCGGAAAGCGTGTCGGACGCCGATGCCGGACGCTTGTCAGAAGAAGCTGCCGGCTTGTTTTTACAAGCCAGCAATGAGAAAAGCAGCAACACCGCTGCACATAAGGGAATTCTTTTCATTTTTTCACAGGTTTAGGTTAGTGCAGCACAAATGTTGCTGTTTTCACATGCTGGCTGTCCGTACCAATCATCAAATCGAAAGCTCCGGGTTCGGCCACGTATTGTAACTCGTAATTATAATATTTCAATAAATCGGGAGTAATCTTGAAGGTTATCTCACGGGATTCACCTGCTTTCAGGAATACTTTTTGGAAACCTTTCAGTTCTTTTACAGGACGGGTACTTTCAGCTACCTTGTCACGGATATACAACTGCACTACTTCCGCACCATCCCTGTTTCCTGTATTTGTCAGTATCACTTTAGCTGTCAGACTTCCGTCCATAGGTATTGAAGTACGGTCCAACGTAATATCTCCATAATTGAAAGTAGTGTATGAAAGCCCATAACCGAATGGATAAAGCGGCTCGTTGTCCACGTCCAGATAGTTGCTACGGAATTTCTCAAACCATTTCCCTTCGTGCAGCGGACGTCCGGTATTCTTGTGGGCGTAGTACAAAGGAATCTGCCCCACATTCTTCGGGAAAGTCATAGTCAGTTTTCCACTTGGATTAATAGCGCCAAAAAGTACGTCACCAATAGCATAAGCAGCTTCGCTACCTCCAAACCATACGTTCAGAATCGCAGGAACATGAGCCTGTTCCCACTCCAACGTCAGCGGACGTCCGGTGAAAAGTACCAAGACTACAGGTTTTCCAGTTTTTAGCAGTTCCTTCAACAAAGTACGTTGTACATCGGGGATATCCAGTGAAGTACGGCTGCTGCTTTCACCGCTCATTTCTGAAGATTCGCCCAAAGCAGCTACTATGACATCGGCTTTCTGAGCTACCGTCAATGCTTCTTGCAACAGTTGGGCATCGGTACGGGCATCCCGATGAAGGCTGCGCCCGAAGAGAGTCGCCCGTTCTTCATAGGCGGCATCACTGGTCAGATTGCTGCCTTTAGCGTATGAAATGGTAGCTTTTCCGGCAGTCATCTCTTTCAAACCTTCTATCAGTGAAGGGGATTTATCCAGTATAGCGGCCACGCTCCAAGTTCCGGGCATATTGGTACGAGTATCTGCCAACGGGCCTATTACGGCAATATTACCCTGCATCTTCAAAGGAAGTACAGGTTGCACTGTGCTTCCGGACGGATTCGATCCCACCCTATCGGTAGAAGGTTCGTTTTTCAGCAAGACAAAGCTTTCTCCGGCAATACGGCGGGCTACGGCACGGTGTTCCGGAGTGAAGATATCACGTGCGGGACGTTTCAGATCACAATATTTATAAGGATTGGCAAATAACCCTAATTTATACTTTGCCTCCAGAATAAGACGACAGGCAGTATCAATGGTCTGCATGGATACCTTTCCTTCCTGCACCGACTGTTTCAATGTTCCTACAAAAGCATCGCTCACCATGTCCATATCTACTCCGGCATTGACAGCACGGGCAGCTACGGTTTGCAAATCACCGATTCCATGGTCTATCATTTCATAGATTCCGGTATAGTCCGTCACCACAAAGCCCTGAAAGCCCCACTGGTTACGCAGCACATCAGTCATCAACCATTTACTGGCTGTAGCCGGAATGCCATCCACTTCATTAAAGGAAGCCATCACACTACCCACTCCGGCATCAACAGCTGCCTGATAGGGGAGCATGTACTCATTGAACATGCGTTGACGGCTCATATCCACCGTGTTATAATCGCGTCCGGCCTCGGAAGCTCCATACAAGGCGAAATGCTTGACACAAGCCATTATCTCATCATTGCGTTTCATCTGGCCGCCTTGATAGCCACGCACCATGGCTTTAGCTATCTCAGCACCCAGGAACGGGTCTTCCCCACTCCCTTCCGAAACACGTCCCCAACGAGGATCCCGGCTAACATCTACCATCGGACTGAAAGTCCAGGAGATACCATCCGCACTGGCCTCAATGGCCGCAATACGGGCCGATTCCTCAATGGCTTTCATATCCCAGGTACATGACAAGCCTAAAGGGATGGGGAAAATCGTTTCATAACCATGAATCACATCCATACCAAACAGTAGAGGTATCCCCAGACGGCTCTCTTTCACAGCCAGTTCCTGCACATCCTTGATACGGGCAACTCCTTTCAAGTTAAACAGTCCTCCTACTTCACCCCGTTTTATACGGGCTGAGATATCGCTGCTCTTTGCCTGTCCCGTAGTGATTTCACCGGTAACGGGCAAGTTCAACTGGCCTATCTTTTCTTCCAAGGTCATCTTTTTCATCAAATTATCAATGAAACGATTCATATCCTGAGGTGATTTCTGCGCATGCACACTCAGGGTGGCAAATAGCAGCATGGGAGCCACTTGCTTCATTCTTTGAAATATTCTATTCATCATCTTTAAATAATGTGCTAATGTGTCAATGTACTCATGAGCCTATTGACATATTGAATAATTATAAATAATCAGGATTCTGTTTCAGCACTCCTTTCGACTTGTCTATTTCATCCTGCGGTATAGGCAAAAGTGCATTCTTCGGTTGATAATTCAACTTACCTGCCGCATGAAGAACTTGCTCGGCGATTCCCCAACGCACCAAATCATAGAAACGGTCGAATTCCAGTCCTAATTCCACCCTACGCTCGTGTCGGATTGCTTCACGCAATACCGATTGGTCCAAAGAAGTAATTTCAGGTAGTATATCCGGATTACCGCCACGCGCACGGGCACGCACCATCTCCAAATCCTTTTGCGCTTCCGAAGTATTACCTAACTCGTTTGCTGACTCCGCTGCCATTAAAACGACATCCGAGTAGCGGATCAGCCGGATATTCACCCAAAAGCCTTTATTGGTAAACTCCTGGCGCAATGCCGGATTGGTATAGGCTTTCTTGTTGAAGTAAGCACCTTCTGCCTGCGACACCGGGGACTCTCCGTATGGCGTATTGGTATTCTCCGGAGTAACAGGGTCGGAATCACTCTTACGGAAATAAAGCAAGGTGGCATCCTTACGGGGGTCACCAGGCTCAAAAGCTTCCGCCATCAGTTCGGTAGCCATGTGCCATCCCCAACCCAAATCCCATTTTCCGGAACCACGAATCCCCTGTACTTCACAGAATTGGCTTCCTATCTTATCACTTTGCGGCAAGGCGGCCGTAGACAAGCACTGCAACTCAAACACCGAACCACCGCTGTTCTCTCCCTCGTCAGTAAAAATCTTATCGTAAGGGGTATCCAGATTATAAATTCCTTTTCCCATTACATCCGAGGCTGCTTTGTACATATTCTGCCAATCATTGCGCATCATATAGGTACGGGCATGCAGGGAACGGGCAGCTCCCCACGTCAGACGTCCCAAATAGGCAGCCGGCCACTGTTCGGGAAGCAAATCTTCCGCATCTTTCAAGTCCTTGTCTATCTGTTCATAAATTTTGTCTACCGTTGTTTTGGGTACATTAGCCTCCGAAGCTTCATTTACCTTAAAGGTAACCAATGGAACCTCCCCGAAGGCTCGCACTAAATTAAAGTAACAGTAGGCACGGAAAAATAACGCTTCTCCTTTATTATAGAGGTCATTCTCTTCTGTCAGATGACCGGTCTCAATGGCATCCACCACCTCATTGCATTGATAAATAATCGCATAATTCTGACTCCAATAGGCCTTTATCAACCCATTGCTGGCATTGTACTGAAAATCATCATACATTGCCGCCTGTTCCGACCCGTCGCTGGAAATACTTCCTTTCTCCGAATCTTCGGAACGGAAACAATGAATAGCGAATGCGGGAGTTCCTGCAGTAATATTGAAATTACGCATCATGGTATAGATGTTGAATATCTTTCCTTCTGCCAATGCACCGGGATTATCATCCTCCGTGAACTGACCTTGAGGACTGCGGTCAAGGAAATCATTACAACCGGTAAAGGCCAGGATTCCTCCAATCGCCCAAATGTATAGTATATATTTACTTCGTTTCATAATCAATCAAAATGTAATATTGAGTCCAAATGTATAAATCGCAGGTACCGGATAACTTCCATTATCCACACCAAAAGCAATGGCAGAACCACCAAACTCAGGGGTGTAGCCGGTATTATGTTTCCAAGTTTTCAGGTTCTGAATATTGAAATAGGCTTTCAAAGCCTTCAAACCGATTTTGGATATCAGGGCCTTATCAAAAGTATAGCCCAATTGCAGGTTACGTATACGGAAGAAACTGCCGTCTTCTACATAATACTCCGAATTTTCAAAGTTAATGGCATGACCGGTATTCAGGACAGGTTGTGTATTGGATGTACCTTCGCCGTGCCAACGGTCCAGACGCTGCTCCATATAGTTGAACTGCGCCCAATTGTAATTGTCCCAAGTACGGTAAATCTGATTACCGCCCTGTCCCATCATGTCAATACCCAGTTCCCAACCTTTATAGGAAACACCTAATGAGATTCCATAGGTAACATCCGGAGTAGGATCACCAATCAAAGTACGGTCTGCCGGTGTAATCTCACCATCCCCATTCACATCGGCGAACTTCAAATCACCGGGAGTCACTGTAGCCAATGTATTCTTGGGCGAAGCATCAATATCGGCCTGTGACTGATAAACACCATCTACCTTATATCCATAGAAGAAACCGATGGGATAACCCGCCATAGTATAGCTCTGGCTCTTGTCTCCGGCAATAATGGAATAACCGTCTTGTACCAGACTCTTCACCTTATTCTTGATAGTAGTCAGGTTGACTCCCACATTATACCTCCAATCGCCAATCTGATCCCGCCAAGTGGCAGACAATTCCACTCCTTTATTCTCTATCTGCCCCAGATTTCCTATTCCGGGAATGGTTCCGGAAAGTCCGGGAACCTTTGCCAGCAAGTCCTTCGTATTCTTTTTATAATAAACTCCTTCCACATGCAGGCGGTTGCGAAACATATTCGATTCAAAGCCTGCTTCCCAAGCTTCCACTTTTTCCCATCTAAGGTTCGCATTAGGCAAATAGGCCAACTGATAGCCCGGATAGATGGTGGACGGATTGCCAAACACAGCTCCAAAAGCATTTTCAAGCAACGGCTCAGCCGGATAAGCAGTATCCAGATTCTGATTGCCCAACGTACCCCAGGAACCTTTCAACTTCAACATATCCAACCAAGAAATGTCTTTCATAAACTCTTCTTCGGTCATCAGCCATCCGGCACCTGCCGAGTAAAAGTTCTGCCATTGGTTGCCCGTATACGAAAAAGCCGAAGAACCGTCCCGACGGAAAGACCCGTTGAACAAATATTTTCCTTTGTAATTATAAATCACACGCCCCAGAAAAGAAACAGTAGTACGTTCCCACTGTGTACTTCCATTGGTAGCTGTAGCCAAATCACCAATACTGACGAACCATTTATCGGGATTATCGGGAATAACCAATCCAATACCTTGCCCACGGGCGGCATCCAGACGGCTGAGAGAATTGTAATAAGTAGTGAAACCGGCGGTTGCCGTCAGATTATGGTCGCCAAAACTATTTGTATAAGTCAGCACATAATCACTTTGCACCTTCGTTTCATTTTCCTTGAACTGGCTCACTTCAGTCTTACCCGTTCCCAGTGTAGCCACATTTCCTTTCACTGTGTTATCATATACCTTGATAATCGGCTGATAGGTACGCCCGTTATTCGAGCCGTAATCCATAGAGAACACAGCCCTGAAATTAAAATGTTCCAGAAAATCCACCTCTCCATAAATGTTACCCGATGCACGATAATTCTCTGCGCGAGTGGTGTTGGCTTTTAAATCCACATCCACCATCGGATTCATCATCTGTGCTTTCTGAAACTCCGGCAACGCCGCATACAACTGATATTCTTCATTGAATACAGGAGCTATAGGAGTGGTACGGACAGCATTCAGGACTGATTTACTATCAGCAGGCAGCATACGTGCTCCGTTAAACTGAAACCCGACCTTTATCTTGTCGGTTATCTTATACTCATTGCTGACATTCAAGGTGATTTTGCTGAACTTCTCGTGCTTTATATTTCCTTGTTCGTATGAGTATCCCATCCCCAGATAAAAACTATGTTTTTCAGAAGCTCCTGTCACACTGATATTATTATTGGTAATGAAGCCATTCTGAAGCACTTCATCCTGCCAATCGGTATCAGCATTCCAGCCGGAAAAATCAAAAGCGGGATTCTTTTCATTAACAAGCTGCTCACTATACAATTCTTTGAACTGAGAAGCATTCACCATCTTGATTCTGTCCACCACATGTTTCCAGCCGAATGAGGTGTTGATATTCACCAAAGTCTGCCCCTCCTTAGCCTTCTTTGTAGTGATAATGATAACCCCATTAGCTCCACGCACACCGAAAATAGCCAATGAAGACGGGTCTTTCAACACTTCCATAGACTCAATATCCTCGGGATTCAGAAAGTTAATGTTATCATTGAACAAACCGTCGACAATGTAAAGAGGTTTGTAGCCGTTAATGGAGTTCGTTCCACGTACACGGATTTCGGGGTCCGAGCCTGCTTGTCCCGAGTTGATAATCTGCACACCGGCTACCTTTCCCTGCAAGGAAGACAAGGGATTTGTAGAAGGTTTATTAGCGATTTCGGCTCCCTTGATATTCGTGATAGAGCCGGTCAAGTCACGCTTCTTCGCACTACCGTAACCTATCACTACTGTTTCAGCCAGCATTTGTGAGTCCTCTTTCAGCTGTACATTTATCACATGCTGGCTGCCTACTTTCACATCTTGCTTCACCATTCCCACGTACGAGAATTCCAGTACATTGTCGGGTGAGGCGGTAATACTGTACTTCCCATCTATGTCGGTAATCGTACCATTGGAAGTACCTTGAATCACTACGGATGCTCCAATCAGAGGTTCATTGGTCGAATCGGTTACCGTTCCGGTCACTGTCTTCTCCTGAGCAAACAGCGACGTAGTCATCAACAGCAGACAGACTAAAGCACTAAAAGTCCTCAATCCCTGCCGCCCATGTTGTAAAGGTTTAGGTTTATTGTCCATTGCATTTTCTATTAACAAATAAATAACTAGTTTAATTTCTTATATTGCAATGAAACAAAAGGAACCGGAAAAAGATGTTTAAGACGAGAGAATTAACACTTTAACATCCCATGAAAAAAAGTTACCCGAAGAGCATGTGCTCCTCGGATAACTTTTATTATTCTTATATCACCATTCTATGGTACATGGACCACCAAGGGATTACGTACCTTCTGAGCGTATTCTTCCAAATATTTGTTCCAATCGGTATCGGCTTCGAAACCATATTTGCTCCAGCCTGATCCCCAATAATAAATATACTCGG
>OGML01002299.1_pt1 | contig 13743 bp, 13 predicted proteins | sample 1572951 | NCBI WGS metagenome assembly OGML01 (sample SAMEA2581883, study PRJEB24529) | metagenome | biome: Human gut stool | place: China | collected 2011 | reverse complement strand
TGTACGACAAGCTGTTCACCGAGGCCAACATGAACGCCATCCCCGAGGGCAGCGACTACAAGGACTACCTGAACCCGGAGAGCGTTGTGGCCTGCACCGGCTGCAAGCTGGAAGAGAGCCTGAAGGACGCCAAGCCCGGCGACAAGTTCCAGTTCGTGCGCACCGGCTTCTTCACCCCGGACAGCAAGAACCCCGGCGTGTACAACCGCGTGGTCACCCTGCGCGACAGCTTCAAGCCTGCAAAGTAAATCCTTTCAAAGGAGTACAAACAGATGAAAAAGCATCTGATCCGGAATGCGATCCTGATGGCTGTTGCCACCCTCATCATGGGTGTGTTCCTCAGCCTGTATATTGCCAATACCGGCACGGTTCCAGCTGCCGACAATGCGGCCGCCTCTACCGCTTCTTCACAGGCCGCACAGTAACCGCATCCCTCCCAACTGCTGCACGGCTCTGCCCGTGCAGCAGTTTTTTTGTTAGGAGACCCTATGTTTATCGATATCATCCCGTTACAGAAAAACACCGCCCGCCTGACCCGTGTTTACGGCGACGCGCCCTGTGCAGCCCTTCCCGCAAGCGTACCGGGCCCGGAGGGCGGGGTGCTGGCCATCACCGAGCTGGGGGACTACTGCTTCTCCGAGAAGCCCAGAAGCCTGCCCGGGGCCGATGCGCTCTGCCGCTATGAGGTCAGCCCGGACGGCACCTGCACCCTTGTGCAGGCCTTTGGCCGCGACCTGACCGGACAGCATGGCCGCTATGACCTTGACTTCGGGGAAAGGCCTGCTGCCCCGGAGGATCTGCACCCGGTGTGCGGCAATTTCGTAGAGGAGATCATCCTGCCGGACAGCCTGCAGGTCATCGGCAGCTGCGCCTTTTACAACTGCCGCAGGCTGCGGCGGCTCAGTGTGGGAGCCGGAGATCTGACCGTGGGCAGCGACGTGTTCCTGAACTGTTTTGCGCTGGCAGATCTCCTTGTCCGGGCCGCTCCTGAGGAAAAGACCGGCCTGTTCGCCCTTGTGAACAACATCACCGAGGCCGTGCGGGCACTGTTCTGGCTCCCGGGCGAGGCACGTCCCCGGGCAGGGCTATGGTACCCCGCCTACTGGGAGGACGTAGAGGAAAGCCCCGCCCACATCCTGCTTCACACCTTTTCGGGGCAGGGATATCATTACAGGCAGTGTTTTCTGGATGGAAAAATCCTTTCCGCAGAATATGATGCCATCTTCCCCGACGGCCACGCCGCCGAGGATCAGGGCGTGGCGGCCATGCTCTGCTTTGACCGCCTGCGTTGGCCATGGAACCTGACCGAAAAGGCAAAGGCCCCCTACCGTGAATTTCTGGCCGCTCACACCGGCCTTGTGCTCCAGCGCCTGCTGAAGGCACAGGATACCGACAGCATAAAGGATCTGCTGGCGCTGGATGTGCTGGATGCTGCCGCCTTTGCTGAGGGCGCGGCGCTTGCCGCCAAGGCGGACAACGCTGCTGCTGCTGCACTGCTGGCCGACGCAGAGCACAAAAAGAGGGGTTCCGCCCCGAAGAAGCGGAGGTATGATTTTGATTTCTGAAAAAGAAAAATTCTTCGACCCCCGCAAGCCCTTTGCGTCCAAACGGCCAGAGACCCACGAAGAGTGGCAGGCCCGGATGGGTGGCGAGGTGCTGGCTGTGGTACGCAGCGGGCTGTACCTCGACTTCCGCTTTCTGGATATGGCGCTCAGTGCCCTGTCCCCCGCCCCGGACGAGCGCTGCCGGGTGCTGGCTACGGACGGTCAGGTCCTGTTTTATCAGCCCAGCCACCTGCTGCGGCTCTATCAGGACAATCCAAAATATCTCAATCGGTTGTATCTGCACACCATATTCCACTGCGTATTCCGACATTTGTGGCTGAAAGGCCGCCGGGAGCCGCAGCTGTGGAGCCTTGCCTGTGATATCGCAGTGGAAAACGTTATCGACAGCCTGAACCGCACCAGCGTCAAGCGCCCGCTGACCTATGTGCGCCAGAACGCCTACCAGCAGATCACCGCAGAGGAAACCGTGGTGGCAGCCGCGCCGGTGTATCGGTGGCTCACCCGGCAGACCCCCGGCGTGCTGCGCCAGCTGGAGCGGGAGTTCGTGACCGACGACCACCGTCTGTGGCCGAAGGATGCGCCTGACCAGCCCCAGCAGATGCCCACGCCGCTGCCCCAGAAAACGTGGCAGAAGATCGGGGAGCGGATGCAGACAGAGCTGGACCTGCGGGACAAGGAAGCGGGCGACGGGGCCGATGCTCTGAAGCAGCAGGTGAAGGCCGCCAACCGCAGCCGCCGCAGCTACAGAGACTTCCTGCGCCGGTTCTGCGTGCTGCGGGAGGAAGTAAAGCTGGACCCGGACGAGTTCGACCTGAACTTCTACACCTACGGCCTTTCGGTGTACGGAAACCTGCCCCTCATCGAGCCTCTGGAAAGCCGGGAGAGCAAAAAGATCGAGGAGCTGGCCCTTGTCATCGACACCAGCTACTCCACCTCCGGTGAACTGGTGCGGGCGTTCCTTGCGGAGACCTACACTCTGCTGAAAGGACAGGAGAACTTTTTCCACCGGATGAACCTGCACCTGATCCAGGCCGATAACGCCATCCGGCAGGATATCCTGATCCACAACGAGGACGAGCTGATCCACGCCATGAACCACTTTGAGCTGCGGGGCGGCGGCGGAACAGACTTCCGCCCGGCCTTTGAATACGTGAACCAGCTGTGCGCCGAAAAGAAGTTCTCGAACCTGCGGGGCCTTTTGTACTTCACCGACGGCATGGGCACCTACCCCGCCAAGCGCCCGGCCTACGACACCGCTTTTCTGTTTCTGGGGGAGCGGTTCGACGATGCCAATGTACCGCCGTGGGCCATGAAGGTGGTTCTGGATGAAGAGGAATTTACCGGTGCAGCAGCCCGCCCGCAAAGCACCCTTGCCGACGCGCTGGCCGAAGAGGACGACCTGTACCGTGACCTGAACAATTCGTGAGGGAATTTGTTATGAATATCAAACGAGCCAAAGAAGAAATTGAACACACCGTAAAAGCCTACCTTGCCAAGGATGCTCTGGGCGAATACGCCATCCCGGCCATCCGGCAGCGTCCCATTCTGCTCATGGGGCCTCCGGGAATTGGCAAGACGCAGGTGATGGAGCAGGTAGCCCGGGAGTGCGGCGTGGCGCTGGTGGCCTACACCATCACCCACCACACCCGCCAGAGCGCCGTGGGTCTGCCCTTCATCCGCCAGCGCAATTATGGCGGCAAAGATGTCTCCGTGACTGAATACACCATGAGCGAGATCATTGCCAGCATCTATGCCAAGATGGAGGCCACCGGCCTCTCTGAGGGCATTCTGTTCATCGACGAGATCAACTGTGTGTCGGAAACGCTGGCCCCCACCATGCTGCAATTTTTGCAATGCAAGACCTTTGGCAATCAGGCCGTGCCTGCGGGCTGGGTGATCGTGGCGGCAGGCAACCCACCGGAGTACAACAAATCTGTGCGCGACTTTGATATCGTTACGCTGGACCGCGTGCGCCGCATGGACATTGAGCCGGACCTGCCCGTGTGGAAGGACTATGCCCGCGCTGCCCACATCCACAGCGCCATTTTGAGCTATCTGGAGCTGCACCCACAGAACTTCTACCAGATCAACGCCGATGTGGACGGCACCCAGTTCGTGACCGCCCGCGGCTGGGAGGATCTTTCCAATCTGCTGGACACCTACGAAACACTGGGTCTGCAGGCCGATGAAGACCTGATCCGCGAGTACATCCAGCACCCGAAGATCGCAGAGGACTTCTCCGCCTACCTCGACCTTTACTATAAGTACCGCGACGACTACGGCGTAGAGGAGATCTTGGCCGGACAGGCAAAGCCCGCCGTGTTCGCACGGCTGCTGCAGGCCCCCTTCGACGAGCGGCTTTCGCTGGTCAGCCTGATCCTTGCAGGCCTCGGCACCCGGTTCACGGCCTCCCGTCAGGCAGATGCAGTGGCCGACAGCTGCTATGCCTTTCTGCGGGAGACCAAAAAAGCCCTTGCCACCGTTCCGGAGGATATCCCGGACGGCTCGGCAGAAATGTTCCACCAGCAGATCATGGATTACGACACCGAAACACAGCAAAAGCGTGCCGCCGGGCTGCTGAGCAAAGATGCTCTGACCACCCGTCTGCAGGTCTTGGCCGTGCTGCGCGGCTGGGAGGGCGAACTGCGCCGTGCCAACGCCGCCGGTACACAGGAAGCCTTCGACCTGCTGCGCAGGCAGTTCCAGTCCCTTGCCGATGAGCGCGAAAAGGCCCAGCAGACCGCCAGCGCCGCGCTGGAAGCCGCTTTCGACTTTATGGAACAGGCCTTTGCCGAAAGCCAGGAGATGGTGGTGTTTGTCACCGAGCTGACGGTGAACCCGGTGTCCCACGCCTTCCTCACCGAGAACGGCTGCGAACGCTACTTCCAGTACAACAAAGACCTGCTGCTGGACCACCGCAAAGCTGCTCTGCAGCAGGAGCTTTCAGCGGAACAGCGCCGTCATGGCGGGGTGTGAGCCTTGCTGGAAAATATTCTGTTCAGCATGAACAGCACCATGCCGCTGTTCTTTATCATGCTGCTGGGTTATGTGCTGCACCGCACCGGTTTTCTGAGCGATGCGTTCGTGGCCGGGGCCAACAAGTTCGTGTTTTATGTGGCACTGCCGGTGCAGCTGTTCCGCGACCTTGGCAAAAACGATGTCCGCGTCACCTTCGATGGCCGGTATGTGCTGTTCTGCTTTGCGGTCACACTGGCGTGCATCCTTGTGATCTGGGCGCTGGCAAAGCTGTTTTTAAAGGGCACCGGCCTTGTGGGCGAGTTCGTTCAGGTGTGTTACCGCTCGTCGGCTGCCATCCTCGGCTCGGCTTTTCTGCAGAGCATCTACGGCGATGCCAGCATGTCCAGCCTGATGATCCTTGGCAGTGTGCCGCTGTATAACATCATGGCAGTGGTCATTTTGATGCTGGAAGCGCCCACTGCGCAGGCTCAGACCGGCAATATGGCTGAAAAGCTCAAAAAGAGTGTGAAAGGCATCCTGACGAACCCCATCCTTCTGGGCATTGCAGCGGGCTTTGCGTGGAGCATGCTGCACATTTCCATGCCTGCCATGCTGGATAAGGCCCTTTCCAATGTGGCCGGTCTGACCAGCCCTCTGGCCTTGCTTGCCATTGGTGCAGGCTTCAAGGGCAAAAAAGCTCTGGGATACCTCAAGCCTACCGCTGTGGCTACTGTGGTCAAGCTGATGGTGCTGCCTGCGCTGTTCCTGCCGCTGGCTGTGCGCTTTGGCTTTACCGACGAAAAGCTGGTGGCCCTGCTGGTGATGCTGGGCAGCATCACCACCCCGGCGTGCTACGTTATGGCAAAGCAGATGGGCCACGAAGGTGTGCTTACCGGCAGCGTGTGCGTTACCACCACCCTGTTCAGCGCATTCAGCCTGACCTTCTGGCTGTTCGTGCTGCGGAGCCTCGGATATATTCTATAACATCTTTTGCATAGCACAACAGCGGACGGCCTGCAGGCTGTCCGCTGTTTGCTTTTCAGATGTTGCTTGGGGAATCAGGCCGCACCGAAGGGATGCAGCTTCTGCCTTTTATTCTGTCATTTCCAGTTCAGAGATCCATTCCCGCACGCGGTCCGGGCGGTTTGTGACGATGGCATCCGGCTGCAGAGGCCAAAGGTCTTTCACGGCCTGTTCCCCGTCCACCGTCCAGTATGCCGCCTTGATGCCCAGATCATGCAGCTTCTGCACCATGCTGGGCTGCTGGTAAGCGGTGTGATATTCGCAGCTCACCCAGTCCGGCTTGAAGTCCAGCGTCTGCACATACTTTACCGGGTCCCGCTGTTCCAGCAGGCGCTGGGCTACCTCTACCAGACTCTTTCCCGGAAAGTTCGCCTGCAGCATACTGATCTGATTGCCCATCCAGCGCAGGGCCCAGCTGCAGTTTTCGTCATCCACATTTTCCACCGACAGCGGCGGCAGCTGTGGAAAATCATCCTCTTCCAGCCCGTTCTGCAGGCCAAGCATTTCCCATGTGCTAGTGGGCAGCGCCATGGTCTCCAACGCACCGTAGACCAGCACGCCCACCTTCAGCTCCGGCATCAGCTGCTTTGCCTGCCGCAGCAGGTCGTGGTTGAACGAGATCACCACCAGCCGGTCGGTAATGTTTGCTGCACGCACCTCCTCGATCACGCGGGGGACAAAATCCGGGTCGTCATCGATGGTGGCCTTCATTTCCAGCTGAACGATGGTACCTTCCATTTCCCTGCACAGAGCCAGTGCCTCCTGCAGGGTAGCGATCCTCTCGTTCCGATAGTTCACATCCTTCCAGCTGCCAAAGTCCAGCGCCTTCAGCTCGCCCTCGGTCATGTCGTAGATCTGGCCACGCATATCGGTGTGCCAGTCAATGACAAAATCGTGGTGGATCACCAGCTTTTTATCGCTGGTCTGCTGTACGTCCATTTCCACGCCGTCCGCGCCGATCTCCATCGCCTTGCGGAACGCAGAAAGGGTATTTTCCGGCGCAAGATAGGACGCGCCGCGGTGTGCAATGATCTCAGGTGTCATAAATTCCAATTCTTTCTCACAAATTTATTTTTTCGCAAATTTCAGGCAAGGTCGGTGCCGTTTGAAGCAATGACCTTTTTGTACCAGTAGAAGCTGTCCTTGCGGCTGCGGGCCAGTGTGCCGTTGCCGTCGTTGTCCTTATCCACATAGATAAAACCGTAGCGCTTTTTCATCTCACCGGTAGATGCGCTCACAAGGTCGATAGGGCCCCATGTGGTGTAGCCCATCAGCGGCAGGCCGTCCTCGTTGACGGCCTTTTCCATCTGCTCGATGTGGGCGCGCAGATAATCGATGCGGTAGCTGTCGTGGATGGAGCCGTCCGCTTCCACGGTATCCACCGCGCCAAGGCCGTTCTCCACAATGAACATGGGCTTTTCGTACCGGTCGTAGATGGTGTTCAGGGTCACGCGCAGGCCCACCGGGTCGATGGCCCAGCCCCACTCGCTGGCCTTGAGGTACGGGTTCTTCACGGCTTCCAGCACCGCATTGCCGTCGGCCTTTTCTTCTGCCAGGATCTCCTGATCCGTGGTGATGCAGCGGCTGGAATAGTAGCTGAAGGAGACAAAATCCACGGTGCCTTCTTTCAGAACCTGCTCATCGCCCGGCTCGGTGTGTAGGGTGATGCCGGCCTTCTCCATCCGCTTTTTTGCCCACACCGGGTAGGCACCGCGGGCCTGCACATCGGTAAAGAAGTAGTTGTCGCGGTCCGCTTCCTGCGCGGCACGGATATCCTCCGGTGCACAGGTGCGCGGGTAATACTGGCCTGCCGCCAGCATACAGCCCACCATGGCACCGGGCATCTTTTCATGGGCCAGCTTGACCGCCTTTGCGCTGGCCACCAGCTCATGATGTGCCGCCTGATACTCCACCTGCTGCACATTCTCGCCCGGATAGAACACTAGCCCCGCGCCGGTAAAGGGCAGATGCAGCAGCATGTTGATCTCGTTGAAGGTGAGCCAGTATTTCACCTTCCCCTTGTAGCGGTCAAACAGCACTTCACAGTAGTGCACATAGGCATCCACCATGCGGCGGTCTTTCCAGCCGCCATACTTTTTTATGAGGGCAATAGGGGTATCGAAGTGGCAGATGGTCACAAGCGGTTCAATGCCGTATTTGTGGCACTCATCAAACACATCCTCATAGAACTTCAAGCCCTCTTCATTGGGCCGGGCATCGTCGCCGTTCGGCAGGATGCGGGTCCATGCGATGGACAGCCGGAAGCACTTGAAACCCATCTCGGCAAAGAGGGCGATGTCCTCTTTATAATGGTGATACAGGTCAATGGCTTCATGGCTGGGATAATAGTGCTTGTCGTCGCACTCCAGCATTTCCAGCCGACCCAGCGCCACCGGGAAGCGGTCCGGGCCAAACGGGGTCACATCCACGGTGGCAAGGCCCTTGCCGCCTGCCTGCCATGCGCCCTCGCACTGGTTGGCAGCGGTGGCACCGCCCCACAGAAAATCTTTGGAAAAACTGCCCATAAGTAAACCCTCCCTATTTTAATTTGTTGATTATAAGATACCGCACAATCGCCGGAATGTCCATGCCTACATTTTACAAAAAGGTGCTTCATTGTTGTGAAAGTACGACTTTTATCGTCAAATCGCCGAATTTTGATTCTATTTTTCGTACATTTTTCACGAGAAAAATGCAAAAACGGCCTGATTTTCCTTTCATTCTGTTTCTTTCAAACTGTCCGCAGACATGGTACAATAATCAGGTAAGATACACCGCCGCTTTTTCGGCATTGGAAAATGGAGTGTTTGATTATGACTGAGTTCAAGCCCATTAAAGAAGGCAAGGTCCGTGAGATCTATGATAACGGTGACAGCCTGATCATGGTTGCTACCGACCGCATTTCCGCGTTTGATGTCATCCTGAAAAACAAGGTCACCAAAAAGGGCACCGTTCTGACCCAGATGAGCAAGTTCTGGTTCGATTACACCCGCGATCTGCTGCCCAACCATATGCTGAGCGTGGACGTGAAGGATATGCCTGAATTTTTCCAGCAGCCGCAGTTCGACGGCAACAGCATGATGTGCCGCAAGCTGACCATGCTGCCCATTGAGTGCATCGTGCGCGGCTACATTACCGGCAGCGGCTGGGCCAGCTACCAGAAGACCGGTGTGGTGTGCGGCATCCAGCTGCCGGAAGGCCTGAAGGAGTCCGACAAGCTGCCCGAACCCATCTACACTCCCTCCACCAAGGCCGAGATCGGCGACCACGACGAGAACATCTCCTACGAAAAGAGCATCGAGGTGCTGGAAAAGCAGTTCCCCGGCCACGGCGAGGAGTACGCCACCAAGCTGCGCGACTACACCATTGCCCTGTATAAGAAGTGTGCTGAATATGCGCTCTCCCGCGGCATCATCATTGCCGACACCAAGTTTGAGTTTGGTCTGGATGAGAACGGCAACGTGGTGCTGGGCGACGAAATGCTCACCCCGGATTCCTCCCGCTTCTGGCCGCTGGAGGGCTATGAGCCGGGCCATAGCCAGCCCTCTTTTGATAAGCAGTTCGTGCGCGACTGGCTCAAGGCCAACCCCGACAGCAACTACGATCTGCCGCAGGACGTGATCGACAAGACCATTGCCAAGTATCTGGAGGCCTACGAGCTGCTCACCGGCAAAAAGCTGTAAGATCGGTACTTCCGCTTACCAGTACGCAAAAAGCGCCTATTGCGCGGAACATAAAAAGGACCTCCGACAGATGTCGGAGGTCCTTTTGGTTTGCTTTATGCCTTACGCGGCACACCGCATCTGCGGCGTTCAGCCCAGCTTCTTTGCTGCGTCCAGTGTACGCAGAGCCCCCAGCTTGAACATTTTCTTCTGGCCGTTGAAGCTGCCGTTTGCATCGTTCTTCATCAGGCCGCTCTCCACGACCCAGCGTTCTGCCTGCTCGGTGTCACTCAAGGTCTCGCCCTCAGCGGCCACAGCGGGCTTACCGGCCAGCTCCCATGCCTTCAGGGCAACTTCCTCACGGGTCTTGGGCACGGCCACGCCTGCACCCAGCACCTGTTTTGCGTAGATTTCGGTGCCAATGTGGTAGGTCAGCACCGCCACACCGGTACCGATTGCAACACCTGCAACAATAGCACCTGCGCCTGCACCGCCGGAAGAGGCAGCGTCATCGATCTTAGGATTCACGGTGAACACACCATTGTTGTCTACAATTTCGTCACCATTCTCGCAGTACTCGCTCGGATTCGTGCTGAACGTACCGTTAGAAACTGCAACGCGCTTGTTGGTATTGTCGGTATCATTCTCCGGACGTATTACCGTAATGGCCTCAACACCATCGGCCGACATGAACGTACCGCCGATGACCTTGATTGCAGAACCTTCCTCCATGGCCGGATAACCCGCATTGCTGTCAAAAACCAGCGCCGAGCAGGGCACGAGATTCGTATTGTCGCCCACCTTACCAGTACCATTGCCGGTCGTATTGAATGTACCACCATTGACCGTCACACTGCCTGCGCGGGCAACAATGCCCGCACCGTTGGTAATGTTGAACGTGCCGTTATTGACCGTGATTTCGTCCTTCCAAGGCGAATAAATACCGCAGGCCACATAGCCACCAGTGACGATTCCGCCATTGAATGTACCATCGTTAATGGTGATTTCGTTGGGACTACCCGGGCGCTCCGTGCCATTTCCAGCCACGACCGCATTATCTATGGCTGTGAAAACACCACCGTTGATCGTAATGGTTGCGCCAACAGCATAGCTCGTGATAACTGCGCCTTCCTGGCCCGTGATCTTTACAAAATCAATGGTCGTGCTCGAATTTGATCCAACAGCAATACCAACATTTTTTGTAGAAACAATTTCGCCGGTTCCCTTCGAGTCTGTAACCGTCAGTTTACCTTTATTATAGACAGCCGTCCCTGGCGCCTCAATTTTGTGGCCATTCAGATCCAGCGTGATGTCTTTTCCTTCCGGAATCGTAACCGTGCCTGTAATATCACCATCCAGAACGATTTCCGCACCCACCGATGCATTTTCAATGGCACTATTAAGCGCATCATACGTTGTAATGCCCACCGATGCATAGACACCGGTACCGGTGCTATCCTCCGCAAATGCCGTCACCGCCGATACGGGCAGCATAGAAGTCATCATACAGCCCGCGATCAGTAAACTTGTAAGTCGTTTCAGTTTCATACAGATTCCTCGCTTTCGTTCCACAAATTCCCATTGCTGTAGTCGCAAAAAAGAGCATCATGCTCTGCCAATGTTCTTTTTTGCCAAAGCGACACCATGCCGCTTTTTTTATTGTACTCCCCCCCCGAAAAAAGCAAGGCTTTTGGGCAAAAATCATCAATCATTGCAAGAATTTGCAGCTTTTTTACCACATTTCGCCAAAAGGCCTCAGCTTCCGTATACAGCACAGAAGCTGAGGCTCTTTTACTTTTCTTCTTCGTTTTCTTCGTCCAGCAGGTACTGCACCTCGGTCTGCTTTGCCATCTGGTCAGCCGTCCAGTCCAGCTGCGCAATGCCCACCAGCTCCAGCGTGTACTGCTCCACCTGCTGCAGTGTTCCCGTGCCAAGGCTCTCTTCCGGGTCGTTGTCCGGCGACCATGTAATGCGCAGCTCATTCGGCTGTGCGCTGCATTGCTGCACGGCATCGGTCACGCTGCGGCAGTCCTGCGCAAAGGCCTGTACGCTGTCATAGCCGCCAAACAGCTCCACAGTCAGGCTCAGATAGCCGTTTCCGGCATTCACATCCCGCAGCGTTTTCGCCTCACTGCTGTACAGGTAGGCGTTTCCGCTGATATTCTTCACACGGATATCCGGGGCTGTTTGTTTGATCTTGTCATAGGCTTCTGTCGTATATTCCTGCCCCAGCTTCATGCTTGCCTGATTCCGCTCCGGGCCGAGTTCATCCCACACCACCGGCAGCAGCGAAAGGCCAAAGCACCCGGCCATGAGCACAAGGCAGATCAGCACCGACCAGAAATCGTACTTCCAGCGGCCCGGGCGGGCGGCAAAAAAGAGCACCTCGCCGCCCAGCAGGATCAGCCCTGCCGCTGGGGCGATCTTAAGCGTCAGCTTCCAGTCAACGCCCGGCACAAAATAGGCAAGCAGAAAGAAGATGCCCGCTGCGATCAGGCATACGCCCAGCGTAAAGCTGCCCACCCGGCGCAGCGGCTGCGGTTTTGCAGGCTGCGGTGCTTCACCGGTCAGCGGCGCATCATTTCTCGTCTCGTCCATCGTCGGCATCCTCCGTCTCATCGTCCGGGGTCACGGGCTTGCCCAGCAGAGCCGAGAGCTTGGGCATTGCAAAGCCCTTTTTCTCCGGCCCGGCCGGTGTTTCCTGTGCGGCATACTCGGTAAAATCTTCATCTTCGGCATCGTTCTGCGGCTTCTGCTTTCTGCCCTTGGGGCCGCGCACCAGCCACGCACCGCAGATGATCAGGGCCACGCAGACCACCACCTCCGGCAGCTGATCCATCATCAGGTAGAGTGCACGGAAAAAGGGTCTGCTCTGGCCCCAGCGCCACACGATATCCCCCAGCGTGTTCATAAGGATGTTCTGGTAGGCCACCAGCGCGCCCAGCGCGATCAGGCCCCAACCCAGCAGCTTGTGGCTGTCCAGCATGAACTGTTCCATGCGCTGGTCGTGCCAGTTGATGTGCACCAGATAATCGTCCTGCGGGGCGGTGCCTGCGCCGATCTGCGCCCGGAGATTGAAGGTGTCAAAGAAGCTGTACATCCACACAATGGGCATGGCTACATACAAAACTTCCAGCAGAGTGCCCGCACCAAAGGCCACGCAGAACATCGTAATGAGCGAAAGGCCGCGCTTCATGTAGCCCTGATACATCTGGCCTGCGCCCGGGCAAAAGGCGAAGAGGAAGGTCAGGATTCCGTTTTTCATCATAATCGATCTCCTTATTTTGTTTGATCTGCAAGTGGCGAATTTTTGTATTTTTCTGCTGCAGGGCCGCCGGCTCCGAACAGCAGGTCATTGAGTGCTTTTGCCAGCGAAGCCTGCTGCTTCGGCTTGTCGTCGTCCATTGGCTTTCCCAGTATTTCCGGCTGGGCGGACGGTCGGTCATCTTCCACCGGCTTGCCCAGCTGCAAGACTTCTTCGGTCTGGCTCTGGCTGGTCTCCGGTGTCCATGTGTGCAGCTCCTGCCGGAAATTCAGCAGCTGGTCTATGGTGCCGGAGCGCCACATGGTAAAGGCCAGCACCGCTGCCACACCGGCCACTGCAGCGCGGCCCCATGTGTTCTGCATCAGCCGCACCCAGATGGCGGTCATCACCGCCTTGTGCGCGGAGTGGAGCGGCGTTTCCAGCGCATCTGCCGTCAGCAAGGCCGTGTAGCGATCCATGCATTTATCACAGTAGGCAAGGTGTTCGGCTGTTTCCAGCCGGCCCAGCTCATCCAGCCCGCCTGCCTGCAGGGCCTGTAGGCCTTCGTCGGTCAGGCAGCCGTTTTTGTCAAACAGTTCCATGTACGCACTCCTTTCCATCGTTTTCACGCTGTAGTATCTGCTGTGCCAGCATCTTTTTTGCCCGGTAGATCTGTGCTTCCACCGTCTTGGGCGGGCGGCCGCACAGCTGTGCCGCCTCGGCCATGGTGTGCTGTTCCAGCAGCACCAGACGGCAAGGCGTTCTGTAGGGCTCCCGCAGGTCCAGGATCATGGCGGTGAGCTCTTCCTCGCCCAGAGCATCCAGCACCTGCTGTTCCGGCTGGGTGCCGGGCGGCGCACCTTCCAGCGCCAGCACATCGTCGCCGGGAATGTTCACCCTGCGCACCCATGCGCTGCGCAGATAGTCCTTTGCCTTGTTGGCAGCGATGCGTGCCAGCCACTGTTTTTCAAACCCGGACGGGCAGCGGTCAATGGCCCGCCATGCCGCCAGAAAGGTCTCCTGCGTCAGGTCCTGCGCATCGCCGGCATCCGGCACCAGCTGGTGGCAGACCGTATACACGAGCGACTGGTATTTCTGCACCATCGCGCTGAATTCCAAGGTCGTCAACGGCCTGTCCACCTCCTTTCAGTTTCGTCCCGGTCCGACGAAGTGCAGCCCCTGCGCTGCCCTTCTGCACATTCATACGAAACAGCCGTTCAAAATCCTGCAAAAACTTTTATTTTTATGATACAATAGAAGTAGTATAGCACAAAAGGAGGCATTCGGCCAT
>OGML01002296.1_pt1 | contig 13755 bp, 9 predicted proteins | sample 1572951 | NCBI WGS metagenome assembly OGML01 (sample SAMEA2581883, study PRJEB24529) | metagenome | biome: Human gut stool | place: China | collected 2011 | reverse complement strand
ACGATCGGCTTGATACCCGGAATGATGGGGACCGTAATGCCTTCCGCCCGGCATCGGTCTACGAATGCGTAATATTTTTCATTGTCGAAAAACATCTGTGTCACCAAGTAGTCCGCCCCGTTCTTTACTTTCTCTTTCAGATAGAAAATATCCGATTCCATATTGGGGGCTTCTTCATGCTTTTCCGGATAGCAAGCCATTCCGTAAGAGAACGGTGTTTCATTGGCTTCGAAAACAGATCCGTCGATGGCGATCCCTTTGTTGAAGTCGTTCACTTGCTGCTGGAGGTCGGTTGCATGTTCGTGGTATATGTCCGTTTTTTGTCCGGCTTCCAGTGTTTTTACATCTCCACGGAGCAACAACAGGTCATAAACACCTAAAAAGTTCAGGTCGATCAATGCATATTCCGTTTCATCTTTTGTAAATCCCTTGCATATAATATGAGGAACAGCCGTTATGCCATATTTATTCTGGATAGCCGAAGCGATGGCGACCGATCCGGGACGTTTGCGGATGTTGACTTTCTGAAAGCTACCATCTGGCAAAGTCTTGTAGATATATTCGCTGTGATGGGATGTTATATTAATGTATTTAGGATCGAACTCGATCAGTTTGTCTATGACATTATATACTTTCTGTATGCTGTTTCCTTTCAACGGAGGAAGTATTTCAAATGAGAAAGCAGTACTCTTGCTGCTATTGATCAGATCGATTACTTTCATGTTATTTATTTATTTGGGTGGACAAATGTACATAAAAAACAGTTATGTTTGTCTGCCCAATATGTTGATTGTTTATGTTGTTTGAATTTTCCACGTGTCGATATTCCGTGTTTCGTTGCTGAGTTTCCATCATGTCTTTTTGTTGCTTCTTCACAAAGATACGATATAATCTGCAATTTGCATCTATCGTTCTTGTTATTTTTGCCGTTTTTGAAGGGGTAAATGAGTGTTAAAATAGACAATATCTCTCTTTAAAATGTGATTTTGGGTTAAAATCTTGATTGATAGTGAGGTGTAGGAATCTTATATCTGTTAAAAAATATTACCCTTGCGTGTAATTTGAATTAAATGGGGTATAAAATCGAATTAGATGCAGCAGTAGTTTCGATTTGGACCAATGAGATTTGAGGCAAGGTGTACAATAAGAGTGTAGCCGAATTTGCCTGTACGCATTGCGACAATTTGCGGGATTATTTTCCTGCGAGGATTAAATGAGTAACGGTTGCCGTTTTTCATTTTTTATTAATACCTTTGCCTGTCAATAATCTAATTACGATAAGATATGGAAAATATTAATTGGTCTGATCTGTCATTCGGTTATATGAAGACAGACTATAATGTACGGTGTTACTATCGGGATGGTAAATGGGGCGAGCTCGAAGTTAGTTCTTCCGAGATCATCAATATTCATATGGCTGCTACATGTTTGCATTATGGACAGGAGTCGTTTGAAGGATTGAAGGCGTTCAAAGGGAGAGACGGCAAGATCCGTGTGTTCCGTATGGATGAGAACGGCAAACGCATGCAATCTTCCAGCCGCGGTATCAAAATGGCCGAGTTGCCCGTTGAGAAGTTCGAGGAAGCTATCCGTAAGGTCGTAAAACTGAACGAACGTTTTGTTCCCCCTTATGAAAGCGGGGCTGCTTTATATATCCGTCCGTTGATGATCGGTTTGGGTGCCCAGGTGGGTGTGAAGCCGGCTCCCGAATATATGTTCATGGTGTTTGTGACGCCGGTGGGACCGTATTTTAAGGGTGGTTTCAAACCCTCCAAAGTATGTATCATGCGCGATTACGATCGTGCTGCCCCTCAGGGAACCGGTACGATCAAAGTCGGTGGTAATTACGCCGCCAGTCTCGTTGCGGGCGAAAAGGCTCATGAGCTGGGCTACGCCGCTGTTTTATATCTGGACCCGAAAGAAAAGAAATATCTGGACGAATGCGGCCCAGCCAACTTCTTCGGAATTCGTGGCAACAGCTACATCACTCCGCAGTCTCACTCTATCCTGCCTTCTATCACGAACAAGAGTTTGCAGCAGTTGGCAACCGATATGGGCCTGACGGTGGAACGCCGTCCGGTTCCGGTAGAAGAAATCGCTGCGTTCGATGAAGCTGCCGAATGTGGAACTGCTGCGGTTATTGCTCCGATTTCACAGATCGATGATTTGGATGTCAATAAGTCTTATGTGATTGCAAAAGACGGCAAACCGGGTCCTGTTTGTGAAAAACTATACAATAAACTGCGTGCTATCCAGTATGGCGATGAACCTGATACCTATGGGTGGATAACGATAATTGAATAATTAACAATAAAAAATGGATAATTGATAATTTGGAATAGATGTTTTTTATCAAAATTGCAAACTCTGCATTGCAATTCGGAAAAAATATCTATATTTGCCTCGTTTAACGGGATGGATAAATTGTCCATTGTTAATTGTCAATTGAAAAAGTGGAAGCATTCTTTAAAACACATAAATATCTGGTAGAACACTTGTATTCGCCGGTTCGCAGAGGGCTGATGGACGAGATCGACTGGAATGATCGGTTGATCGGTATTAAGGGGTCTCGCGGAGTGGGAAAGACGACTTTTCTGCTGGATTATGCCCGCGAGCATTTTGGCGCGGATAATAAAGAGTGTCTTTACATAAATCTGAATCATTTTTATTTTACGGAACGTACGTTGGTCGATTTTGCTTCTGAGTTCAGGGCAAAAGGGGGAAAAGTGCTGCTGATCGACCAAGTGTTCAAATATTCGGGATGGTCGAAAGAACTCCGCTATTGTTACGATAACTTCACTGACTTGAAGATCATTTTTTCCGGTTCTTCCGTCATGCGGTTGAAAGATGAAAATCCCGATCTGTCAGGCAAGGTGGTTTCGTATAACCTGCGAGGTTTCTCATTCCGGGAATTTTTTAATCTGATGTCCGGGAACAGCTTTCCGGCTTATACGTTTGGAGAAATATTGGTGGGCCATCAGGAGATTGCGAAAGGCATCTGCTCGGTGGGAAAACCGATGGCATACTTTCAGGACTATCTGCATCATGGTTTCTACCCGTTCTTCTTGGAGAAGCGCAATTTCTCGGAGAATTTGCTAAAGACCATGAATATGATGCTGGAGGTAGATGTGTTATACATAAAACAAATCGAACAAAGCTATCTGCCGAAACTGCGTAAGCTGCTTTACCTGTTGGCGACAAGCGCTCCTTGTACGCCCAATGTGAGTCAGTTGAGCAAAGACATAGAGACTTCGCGGGCCACCGTGATGAACTATATCAAATATTTGGCCGATGCCCGTTTGATGAACATACTTTATCCGGTGGGAGAGTCCTTCCCCAAGAAACCCTCTAAAGTGTATATGTATAACTCCAATTTGATGTATCCCATCCGGCCGATGGAAGTGAATATGCAGTCTGTCCGCGAATCATTCTTTTATAACCAGCTTTTGAAGGACAATAAATTGAATGAGGGCGGGAAGAATGCACATTTCTTAGTCAATGGGATGCATAATTTCAGGATTGAAGAAAACATGAAGGTGAAGAATAATCCTGATCTGTATTATGCAATCGATAAGGTCGAAGTAGGAGAGGGCAACATGATCCCGCTTTGGCTTTTCGGCTTTTTATATTGAAATTTTTTTAAATACTAATAGTAAGAGTCTATGACAAAACAGAAGAAATTTTTAACCTGTGATGGTAACCAGGCTGCTGCACATATCTCCTATATGTTCAGTGAAGTTGCTGCGATTTACCCCATCACTCCGTCATCTACGATGGCAGAATATGTAGATGAATGGGCTGCTGCCGGACGTAAGAATATTTTCGGCGAAACTGTAATGGTGCAGGAAATGCAATCTGAAGGCGGTGCTGCCGGTGCAGTTCACGGTTCTCTCCAGGCTGGTGCGTTGACTACTACTTACACTGCTTCTCAGGGTCTTCTCCTGATGATCCCTAACATGTACAAAATTGCCGGTGAATTCTTGCCATGTGTATTCCATGTATCAGCGCGTACATTGGCTTCTCACGCATTGTGTATCTTCGGTGACCATCAGGATGTAATGTCAGCTCGTCAGACTGGCTTTGCTATGTTGGCTGAAGGTTCTGTACAGGAAGTTATGGATTTGGCCGGTGTTGCTCACCTGTCTACTATCAAGTCACGCGTTCCTTTCATGAACTTCTTCGATGGTTTCCGTACAAGCCATGAAATCCAGAAGATTGAAGTCCTGGATTATGATGAACTGGCTCCTCTCATCGATCAGGAAGCACTGGCTGATTTCAGAGCAAGAGCTCTGAACCCGAATCACCCGGTCATCCGCGGCACAGCAGAAAATCCGGATGTCTACTTCCAGCACTGCGAATCCGCAAACCCCTATTACAATGCACTTCCTGACATCGTTCAGGGCTACATGGACAAGATCAGCGCTATCACCGGCAGAGAATATCACCTCTTTGACTACTATGGTGCTCCGGATGCTGACCGCATCGTCATTGCCATCGGCTCTGTCACGGATATCTGCAAAGATGTCACAGACGCCCTTAATGCACATGGCGAAAAGGTAGGCGTACTGAACGTCCACCTCTTCCGTCCGTTCTCCGTCAAGCATTTCCTGTCCCAGATTCCGGATACAGTCAAGAAGATTGCTGTCCTCGACAGGACAAGAGAACCGGGCGCCATCGGCGAACCGCTGTATCTTGACGTTGTCAGCGCCATCGCTTCTTCCGGCCGTTCCATCAAGGTATGCGGCGGACGTTACGGCCTTGGTTCCAAGGACGTTGTTCCGGAAGACATCATGGCTGTCTATGAACACCTCAAGGAAGAAACACCGCGCCACAACTTTACACTGTCCATCAACGACGATGTGACAAACCTCTCTCTGGCACCGGTTCCTGTACCGGAAATGCCAAGCAAGCTTGTATCCTGCAAATTCTGGGGCTTCGGTTCTGACGGCACCGTCGGCGCAAACAAGAGCGCCATCAAGATCATCGGCGACCACACTGACCTCTATGCACAGGGCTACTTCGCTTATGATTCCAAGAAATCCGGCGGCGTAACAATCTCCCACCTCCGTTTCGGACCGGATCCGATCAGAAGACCATACCTGATCAGCAAAGCAGACTACATTGCCTGCCACCGCCCATCCTACATTTACAAGTATGACCTTCTCCGCGGACTCAAGCCAGGCGGCATCTTCCTCCTGAACTCCACATGGAGAAAAGAAGATCTCGACAGAGTCCTCCCGGTCGGCATGAAGAGAAAACTCGCTGCTCTCCACGCAAAATTCTACATCATCGATGCATTTGAAATTGCAAGGGAAATCGGCCTTGGCGGACGCATCAACATGATCATGCAGTCTGCATTCTTCCATCTGACCCACATCATTCCTGATGAAGACAGCATCAGATACCTGAAGGAATCCAACGAACACTCCTACGGCAAGAAGGGCCAGGATGTCGTTGACATGAACAACCGCGCTGTTGATGCAGGCATGCAGGGCATTGTTGAAGTACCGGTTCCTGAAGAATGGGCTCACGCAACAACCGGAGGCTCCATTGCCAGAGTAGAACGTCCTGATTTCGTAAAGAACGTCTGCGATGTCATGAACCGTCAGGAAGGCGATGATCTCCCTGTTTCCACCTTCACCGGCATGGAAGACGGCACATTCCCGTCCGGCACTTCCAAGTATGAACGCCCGACCGCTGCTATCAACGTTCCTGAATGGATTGCTGAAAACTGCATCGAATGCAACCAGTGCGCTATCGTCTGCCCACATGCAACAATCCGTCCTGTACTCGTTACAGAAGAAGAAGAAGAAGAAGCTGCTCCTGAAGGATTCATCGTCAAGGAATTCAGAGGACCAGTCAAAGGCCTCAAGTTCCGCATCATTATCGATCAGGAAGACTGCTATGGCTGCGGCATCTGCGCTAACGTATGCCCGTCTCCGAAGAAAGCTCTTGTCATGAAACCGCTTGATACCCAGATTTCCAAGCAGAATCTCTGGGATTATGCAATGAAGCTTCCGGAAAGAACGAACCCGATCGGAAAGACAACCGCCAGAGGCACTGCCTTTGAACCGACCTACTTCGAATTCTCCGGCGCTTGCGCAGGATGCGGCGAAACACCTTATATCAATATGGTAACCAGACTGTTCGGTGATCGCATGGTCATTGCCAATGCTACAGGCTGCTCCTCCATTTACGGTGCAAGCTCCCCGTCCATGCCATATACAAAGAACCTTCGCGGACAGGGTCCTGCATGGGCTAACTCCCTCTTCGAAGACAACGCTGAATACGGTCTTGGCATGCACCTCGGCGAACAGAAACTCCGTGACCGCCTTGTTCAGAGAATTACAAATGCTCTTCCTTCCGCAACCGGCGATGTCAAAGAAGCTATGGAAGAATGGCTTGACAAGAAGGATGTAGGCGCAGGCACACGTCTCCGCGCTGAAACACTTGAAAGCGCTCTGGAAGCAGAAGTCTCCGCTCATCCGGAATACAAGGATCTCCTTGAACTGAAAGACCACTTCATCAAGAAGAGCCAGTGGATCTTCGGCGGCGACGGCTGGGCTTATGATATCGGCTTCGGCGGCCTCGATCAGGTTCTTGCATCCGGCGAAGACGTCAATGTCCTCGTTCTCGATACCGAAGTTTACTCCAACACCGGCGGACAGTCCTCCAAGTCCACACCGGCTGCTGCCATTGCAAAATTTGCAGCTTCCGGCAAGAAGACAAAGAAGAAAGATCTCGGCATGATTGCTGTTTCCTATGGATACATCTATGTAGCTCAGATTGCTCTTGGCGCTGACATGAACCAGGCATTCAAGGCTATTGCAGAAGCAGAAGCATATCCGGGACCGTCCCTGATCATTGCATACTCTCCATGCATCAACCACGGCCTGAAAGCCGGAATGGGCATGTCCTCTGCTGAAGAGAAACGCGCTGTAGAATGCGGTTACTGGTGCAACTGGCGCTACAACCCGACTCTTCTCGAAGAAGGAAAGAACCCGTTCCATCTCGACAGCCGTGAACCGAAGGGCAACTTCAGAGAATACCTCATGGGCGAAGTCCGTTACTCCTCCCTGGCAAAACTCTTCCCTGAAGAAGCAGAAGCACTCTTCGAAAAGACCGAAAGAGATGCCCTCCAGCGCAGAGAAAACTATGTACGTATCCAGAAATCCTACGATCTGGAAATCGAAGCTAAAAAAGCTGCTGAACAGAAATAAGGATCTGAAGTCTGCTATGCAGGCACATGCTCTATAATGCTGAATAAGAAATCCTGCGGGGTACGGCCCTGCAGGATTTTTTATTGATTCCTTATCACTGCCATTCATTTGCCGCTTTTCTCCCGTTATGTTACGATGAGGGTAAGAGAATACAAGGAAGTCATCATTTCGCGATCTCTCATATTTTCCAAAGGAGGCTGTCACGATGAGTACTGATGCCGTTTCAGAAAAGAAAGGTCTGCTTCATGAATTAAAGGATGGATTTTCCATTGATTTGACAGAGGAAGAATATCTGGCAAAGGAAGCGGAAATCCGAAAAATTGCAGACAAGCTCACAATCAATATGGATGTATTGAATTTGCTGGAAAAGGATTACAAGCTGCGTCTTCTCGTCCTTTCCATTACATCCTATTTCGGATTCAGGGAAGTAACAGGAGAAGAACTTCTTGATGCAGCAAATCTTCAGCCTGCGGAAGGAATCAAGCCCATGAAATTCTTCTTTATGAAGGCAGGATGGGCTCCCTACTATCTGGAATATTCCTTCAGCAAAGACTATCATGTCCCGTTCAACGAGGTCATGGACACGTTTTATGCGGATGTAGAGTTCTACATGGATATGTCTGAGCATCTGGGTACGGTAAGGATTCCAAACGCTCTGAGGATTGTTTAAATCAAAAAGAGGCTGTGACAAAATGTGCAATCATTTTGCCACAGCCTCTTTTATTTTGCCCTTCCCCAGTCATGGAGTTCCCATATGTCTGAAAAAGGAATCGTTTTGTCATTCACTACGATTTCTTTTTTTATTTCATCAACTTTTGAAGCAATTCCGCTTTCTTCCTCATAATGATCTTCTTTATAGAAGATGCAACGGATCAAATCTCCCCTGCTCATGCTTCTGATCATCAGGTCAAGAAAGGCTCCCCTTCTTTCTGATATTTCCTTCTTTGGTTCCTTTATCTTCCGTTTTTTCCTGATCATTTCATCATATCCGCGCAGTCCGTTAAAGGGAAGAAACTGCACGGCTCTTTTCTTATCACTCATGATGTCCTCCTACCAGTCCGTTTCTTGTCTGCTGCATGGCTCCCGGCGCATAATTGAAACCGCGGAGCAGCGCATTTTTCCCAAATTCTCTTTTTACCTGGATCATCACCCGTTCCAGCTCTTTGTCCCTGTCCTCCTCCTCACTGCTTCTGAATAAAGACATAATCCTTGGCACCTCTTCTGCTTTCCTGACATTTTCCAGGCATAGGCTGACTGTCCTTATCGGGATCTCTTCCCTGACTTTTTCTACATACAGCCGGTCAAATGCCGCCCATATATCCTTAGGTATATCCGTAGGTGTCTCCAGTTTCCTGCTGCCTCCGTTTCCTCTCCTTTCATTTCCTGAATATCCGACATGAAGGGATATCCCCTCCGCCACCAGATTCTTTTCTAAAAGCTGCTGGATAAGGACTTCTGCCATTTCACCTGTAAGAAGCCTTGCACTTTCATAATCATAATCCTTAAACAGTACCTGCCCGTTGGAAAGAGACCTCGCAGCCGGCGTGTAACTATGGATATCCGAAATGGTGCAGGGTTCCCTCCCATATGCATGATCGATCAGGTACTCTGCCCTCTTCCCGAACTCCTTATAGAGAAGCGATTCATTGACTTTCGTGATGCCATACAGATCAAAGATGCCGTATTTAGCCAGTCTTGTCGCCATATGTGTTCCGATTCCCCAAATATCCGTGATGGGCCTGTGATGCCAGATTTCCTCTTTAAAACTGTCTTCATCAAGGACTGCCGCACGTTCGGCATTGTGCTTTGCCAGGACATCCATTGCGACCTTTGCCAGAAACATATTGCTTCCGATCCCGGCTGAAGAACTGATGCCTGTTTTCACAAAGATGGATTTCATCAGAAAAAGCGCCATGCGTCGCCCGTTCATACGATACAGTGGCAGATAGGATGTGACGTCAATGAAGCATTCATCAATGGAATATGCATATATATCTTCCCTTCTGAAGATTTTCAGGTAATTTTCGTAGATATCAGAAGATACCTCCATATACTGTCTCATCCGGGGAAGCGCCGCGATGTACTTCATTTCCGGAGGAATTTCAAAAAGACGGCAGCGGTTTCTGACTCCTCTCGCCTTCATGGCAGGGCTTACCGCCAGGCAGAGTGCGCCATGTCCCCTTCCGGGATCTGCGACAACCAGGTTGGAAGAAAAGGGATCAAGGCCGCGGGCTACGCACTCTACAGAAGCATAAAAGCTCTTCAAATCAATGCATATGTACGTTTTTCTCATTTCCAGCGCCAAACTTATTTTCACCAAATAAATATTCCGTCTTTCTATTATAGAATATCGGTTCGCTTCTTTCAATAGTCCAGTTTTTTTGAAAATTTCCATGAAAAAAGCACCGGAGTCATCCTCCAGTGCTTCTTTCATGGATTATTTCAGAAAAGGGAGTTCCTGACCTGTTAAGCGAACGGTACCCACTTTCCGTCTTTGACCTGCAGAACGTCCAGATCCATCTTCGGATCGCGGTGTTCGTCAAACTGGAATTTGCCGGTAGCGCCTTCGAAGTCTTTGATCTTAGCCAGTGTATCACGGAATTTCTTGCGGTCTGTTGTTGTGCCGGACTGTTCAGCAGCCTGGTGCATAACGTACATAGCATCGTAAGCCTGAGCAGCGAACTGATCTGGTTCATGTCCGTACTTGGCAACATATGCCTTGCGGAATACCTGAGCCTTGTCGCTCTTGCGTTCCGGGTTCCACGGGGTAGCTACAAGTGTGCCGTTAGCAGCATCGCCTGCCTGCTGGATATATGCAGGGCTGTTGAAGCCGTTGTTGCCGATGATCGGCTGGGTCATTCCCATTTCACGAGCTTTCTTGACGATGAGAGCGCCTTCCTGATAGAGGCCTGCAATAGCGATGACATCCGGATTAGCTGCCTGAATCTTTGTCAGCTGTGCAGAGAAGTCTGTATCTTTATCAGCGAAAGTTTCAGTATCTACGACATTGACGCCCAGCTGCTTGAATACGTCCTGATAAATCTTGTTTTCGCCGACCATCTGGTCATTGTTGTTGGAGTACATGACAGCAACGGTCTTGAAGCCAAGCTTGTCATGAGCTTTCTGTACAGTAACCGGAATTGCGAGTTTGCCTGGGATAGCATTACGGAAAATGTAGTCGCCAAGATCGGTGATGCCAGGAGCTGTGGTGCCGGTACCAAAGGCAACGACCTTGGACTGCTGGGCAACAGGACCTGCAGCAAACATTTCGCCAGATGTCATCGGACCTTCAATAGCGAGGACTTTATCCTGTTCAATGCACTTCTTGACAGCATTGATTGCTTCTGCCTTGTTCAGCTTGGTATCGTAAGTTACGAGATCGATCTTCATCTTTGTCTTCGGATCTTTGTTGATTTCTTCGACAGCGAGATCAACGCCTTCCTTCATAGCCTGGCCGTAAGCTGCGCCGGGGCCTGTATATGCAGTTACAAATCCGAATTTAACTGTCTGTCCTGCTGCGCCGCTCTGGGCAGCTTTCTTGTCTCCGCCGCATCCTGCAAATGCACCGGCCAGTGCTGCTGCTGCCATGACAGCAGCCATTCCCTTGAACCATTTCTTCTGCATAATGTCTCCCTCTTCCTCTCAAAATACTTTTTAATCCCAGCCTTCCAACCGATGAAGTAAAACAAAACCCCGCAGACATAAAAATATTGCCTGCGGGGGCGCATTGCGCGGTACCACTCCGGTTTATCACTCATGTGCTAAATACTATGGAACAGGTACAAAAAAAGCCCTATCTCCCTACGAAGATAGGGGCGACGTATCGCGGTACCACCCTACATTATACTTAGCAATCTATTCGTAACGTGAATGAACGCCGGCTCCTACTTATTTCGGATCCAGAGCTCGCAAGGGATATTATGAATATTGCTGTCCACCGGTTTGCACCATACACCGGCTCTCTGAGGAACACTGCAACAGACCTTTTGTCTTGCTCATCGCTTGTTCTGGCTGTTTGATTGTTTGAATGTGTATATCATAATCTGATTATTTTGCCTTGTCAAGCTTTTTTATCTTAAACTTTCTTTATCATGTTAGAGTAAAACATTTATAATGTATACTATTATTCAGTTCTTATTTTTGCTATATAATCTACTATTGCAATCCAGCCTGACAATAAAGTACCTTATGAAGTTCGAGAATGATTCCCCTTTACAGCAGATGAAGCATTTCATCTTATCCTTCCCACCTGGCAGAGTTTATTTGGGAAAATTGGGGAACTGAATAAAAAACATGGAAAGATTACATGAGATGCTTTTTTAGCAGCAACCGCAGCATCAGCAAAGGAAAAATGAAATACAATGCACGTACCGCTCGTCACGGCTTATTCCCGTATAAAAGGGAATCCTTATTCTTCAGGGATGTGGATATATCCTTCTGAATAAATTGCCGCTTTACCGCCAAGAATAACCCGCTTCCCTTTCATCTGGCAGTAAAGGACACCGCTTCTCTCGGAAGCCTGCCATGCTGTCAATTTACCTTTCCCAAGCTTTTCTGCCCACAGAGGTATGACATGACAATGGCCAGAGCCACAGACTGGATCTTCATCAACTAAAAGTTTCGGCGCAAAGCTCCTGGTTACGCAGTCATAACTTTTCCCTTTAGCAGTGATATGCAGTAAGAGTCCATCCAGCTTCAGGACTGCCTCCTGATCAATTTTTGCATGGACGACATCCTCTTCATTGTCTAAAACGCATACCAGATCGCGGCCCATCCAGGCTTCTTTGGGACGGATGCCGACAGCCTTTTCCATCTCATCGGTCACCGGGATTTCTTTCAGCTCATAAGCCGGCATGTCCATTTCATAAATATCCCCATTCCTATGGATAGTCAGATTGCCGCTCATCGTATGAAATACGATATCTTCCCTATCCTTTTCTATAAAATTGAAGAGGATGTAAGCCGTTCCCAAGGTAGCATGACCGCAAAGATCTATTTCGCCGCCCGGTGTGAACCATCTAAGTTCATAATCCTGATCTTTTTTGACAGTAAATGCTGTCTCTGACAAGCGATTTTCTTTGGCGATATTTTGCATCATTTCATCAGAAATCCAATTCTGGAGCAGGCAAATGGCTGCAGGATTCCCTTTAAAAACGGTGTCAGTAAATGCATCTGCAATATACTGCCTGACAATAAGTTCTTTCATAACTAACCTCCGTGAAGATCTTTCTATATTGGGTCAAGAAATAATTTAGCTTATTTGAATTATAAGGCTATATCTTGAGTAAGACAATCCATATCTGCCCCTGCATTTTACTTCCGGGAAATGACCTTTTGTAAAATGTTTGTATCAACAATCCATGATGATTTGATATAATAAGCATAAGATCAACAAACTGCGGAATTGGGACCGCAGTCATTCGGGAGAGTAAATTTATGGAAAAATCAGGACAGTGTACTGTCATCGTCAACCCTACTTCAGGGCGTGAGCGTGCCCCCAAGTACATACCCTTGCTGCACTCCGTGCTGTCAAAACGGTTTGAGGACATTACCATAAAGCTCACGGAAAAACCGGGAGATGCCACACATTTTGCTGAAATTGCCGCTAAAAAAGGCCATGACATCATCTGCATGGGAGGCGACGGCACAATCAATGAAACCATCAACGGAATGGTTCCTGTTGGAGGGAAATCCGCCTTTGGATTCATCCCTTTCGGTACGGTAAATGATCTGGCGCGTGCCCTTCACATCCCCCGCTCGCCAAAAGGTGCTATACGGATGCTTGAAACGGCTGTAAAAACGAATATCGACGTCGGCAAGATAAATGACCGCTACTTCATCAATGTCGTTGCTGCAGGCCTCTTATCGGAAGCCGTAGGAGAAGTCACCATCAAAGAAAAGACACTCTTTGGTTCTCTTGCCTACTTCATGAAGGGAATGCAGGTCCTGAACCGCCAGAAATCGTATCACTTCAGAATTGAAGAAGACGACGGCACTGTCATTCAGGTCTCCTCTCCTTTAATTGCGGCCATGCTGACTGACTCAGCAGGGAGCTTCCGCAACCTGATCCCGCCGGAAGACAGGAACAAGGGCGTCATAAAGCTCTGCCTGTTCCACGATTTCGAATGGCTTCTTGCCATCCGCCAGGCGCCAAAGCTTCTGGCAGGCATTCAGATGGGTCCTGACTTCGTCACCGTTGTCAGCTTGAAGAAGGCTCATATTTCCATTGACGAAAATGATGTACTTTGGACAAACGTTGACGGCGACAAGGGGCCAAAATTTCCTATTGACCTTGAAATTCTTCCAGCCTGCCTTCCCGTCTTCGTACCTAAGGACGCAAGGGATGATACCGTTCATTTCCCGCACTTCTTCAACAGTGTGGCGCCTCATATCCATTTCCCCTGGAATGAAAATGAAGAGCTCCTCCAGAAGGATAAGACCACGCAGGAAAGCAGCGAGCCTTCCGAGACAGAAGAAAAATAGGGTTATAGGACAAAACGTGTTGGTAAAAATTTATATTATGCTTGTATTAAGG
>OGML01002292.1_pt1 | contig 13784 bp, 23 predicted proteins | sample 1572951 | NCBI WGS metagenome assembly OGML01 (sample SAMEA2581883, study PRJEB24529) | metagenome | biome: Human gut stool | place: China | collected 2011 | reverse complement strand
TGTATTATACCGCCCATTTTCCGCCATTGCAACGGTTCCCCGCCGTAGTTTTCAGAAAGGAAACTCGCAACTTTCAACTGTTTCCCGGAATCTCCGCCAGCTATTTCTCGAATAGAGCCAATTTCTGATCCCTTCGGGACAACGCCGTTCACAATCTCCGTTTTCACGTCCAGCGTTTCTTGCAGCCTTGTGATCGGTTTTGCTGCTTTCGCCGCACTGGCTGCAGCCTCTGATTTTGCGTCTGTATACTGAACCCTCGTCCGCTCCGGCTGTTCCGGCAGCCCTGCGGCCTTGCTGAAATCATGGTATTTCGTGTTCAGGCGGCGCAGCTTGGCTGTGGCAGCAGTCTCTTTGTCCTTAAGCCCGGAGGCTTTATAGGCGTTTTTCAAACGCTTCTGTTTGCGAATCGACCGTTCGAGCCGTCTTTGCATCTGGGTCGCTTCGTATGCGGTATATTTCTTCCCGTCAAACTCGCAGCCAAGACCATCATCAATGTGTTCCAGCTGCTCCTCGGTATAGGTAGGCTCCATGACGCCAGGGATATAGGCATGCTTATAGTGCCGGCAGTTTGCGCCGGTCAAGCCGTCTACATAGCCGTAGCCGGTCGTCTCCACGAGATCCTTGTACTGCCCAATCGGGTCAGGCTCTCCGTTTTCGCTTTTATAATAAATTTTCCCTTGCCAACCCTTGTGGCTCGACCACGGGGACGGGCCGGGCTTGTCTCGTGCGCCGGAGTGGGCTGTGATCTCAAAATACCGGGTATCCAGATATTCCGCCGACTGGTCGGAATACTTGTCGCAGATTTGCGCCACGCCCGTCATAACGGCCCGGCGGGCGGCCACGTCGATTTGATCTGTGTGGCCGCTCTCATAGTCTACGACTTTGATTCCGCTTTCTGCCAGCTGCTTGACGGCGTTGGCAATCGCCTGATTATAGCTGATCGACCCGCTCTGAATTTGCAGCGTTGACGAATTTAGGGCCCACTGATATGCTTGCGCAGGCGGAAGCATTCTCTGGCCACTGTCCACTAAAAACCCCAAAGATTGCGTCAGATTTCGGAATTCTCCGAGCGTCTGCCTGCGGATCGCGTCGATATCGGAGGCGTCTACCAGCCGGTCAGGCTTCGTCACATCGGCCAGCGTAATAAGGTCGTTGTAATATCGCCGGTTGCGCTCCACAACATCGTCGAGCAGCTTGTTCAGTTTTTCTTCGCTGACGTCCGCTGTCTTCTGGATGGCCCTTTTGATCTTCTTGAGATCAATGCCGTGCGACCGCAGCGCCCGGATATCCTGCACCGTGACCTCGTTAAGCTGGTCTTTCAGTTTCAAGCGGCTGCATATCTCGTCAAGTAGCGTATCTTCCAATCCTCGGAACAGTTCTGCCAGTTCTTCCGGCAGTGCGTCAAGGAGGTATGGGCTAAAAGGGTAAGGACGCATACGCCGTCACCTCATTATGCGCCATTGACAAATTCGCAACGCAAGCCATCATACAAGTGCTTATATAGTGTTTTTTCAATTTCGTCCTTGTAAACCTTCACAGCCTGCCCATTGACAATCATATTGACTGTTTCGCGGAGAACGGGGGCTACCATATCTGATTTTAATGGCATCGCTGTTAGTTCTGCCATATTTCTATACTCGTAATAGGCGCATGCCTCTATTCGCTTGTGAGAGCATTTATCAACGTTGTGGCACGCCATGCACTTTTCAGCAATCTTAGATATTGCTCCCATCACTCTACCTCCTGTTGCTGTTCAGTTACCATGTCCTGCGCCTTCGGCAGCATTGCCTTTGCAGTCGCTTCGTCCTCGCCGTACCATTTTGCGCGGTATTCCCAGTGGTTCAGAATTCCATCAGCGAGGTCAAGCCGGTCGTTTGCCCGCTCTTGTTCCTTCTTCTCGGCGTCGTCAAGGATGGAATCGCCCCAACTGTAATCGGCGTTGTACGTCCCGGCAGGCGTGAGGTTATAGAGTGTTGCGTATGTATCGAGCGCATAGAGCAGGCTGTCAAACGTGTGCTCAAGCGCCGTCTGGATGCTGTCGATCAGCACATATTTGCGCTGCTTGCTGTTGCGGATCTCCGTCGCCGTCTTCTCGATGGTCTGCGGGTCGGAAATATCTCCATAAGCTAATCCGACGTTGAACTCGATACGGCGGAGCGTATTCTGGAAACCTCGGTAGATTGCTTCGTCGCGGATCTGCGGCTCGATGTACTGAAAGAATTCGCCGCTAGGGGAGAACGGTCCCAGCTCAAACATACGCTTGTTGAACATATCCGCAGTCGAGCTCGTGCCGTCCATCAGGACTTTGCGCTCGCTGGAGCGGTATTCCCAGCGCAGGCGCTCCCACTGCTCATCGGCCTGCTTGATCAGCTGCACAGTCGCTGCGTCTCCGTAGACGGACATTCCGCAGGGGCTGTTTGCGTCCGTTGTGTTGGCCGCAGGCGGGCGGAAGTACGCGAAGAGCGGCCCGCTCATATTCTGGATCGTGATTTCCGGCTGAATGTCCGCCCATTCCGGGACGGCATTCAGGGGTGCTTCCGCGCCGACCGTGCCGGAGGCGTCGCTGTAATATGCTTTATTGCGGATCGTATAGGTCGTGCCGTCCAGATCGTGCGATTCGAGGCGGATATAATACTTCCCGCCCACTTTCGCGGGCTTGTCCCGGAAGACGCCTCCGATGCAGCGCCCGGCAGGATCAAATTTCGTCGGCTGGAACGCCGCCGCGCCGGTCACGTCGACCAGCAGCTGCTCACCGTAGATATACGGCTTAAATGCCACGCCGCCGAGCGCAAGCCCCAGTTCTAAGGCGCTGTGAAAATTCTCTTCCGCCCGCTCAAGGCAGTCTTTCAGATAATCCGCACGGGCGCTGCCGGTGATGTTAGCCGTCAGCTCGGCCAGCGTCGGTCGTGCAATCTCCCGGCAGATCGCTGCCGGAAGGCCGATGGATACCACATCGCACGTCTGCCAGGGCGGATTCCCGATAAACATCGCGTACCAGAGGCTTATATTCTGCTCCATCTTCGGGCTAACTGCCGGAGATACGCCGAATTCCCGCTCGGCAACCGCCTGCGGGAAAAGCATATTCCGGAACCACCCTCGAATGTTTGTCAAAAGGCTCATTTCTTGATTTCTCTCCTCAAAACGGTCATACAGAAATAGCGAATCGCGTCCATGCAATGGTCGTTTTCTTTTATCACGCGGTCTTCTCCTGCGTCCTTGTCCCAGCTATAAAGGCCAAATTCCCGAAACGCGTTTTTGCAACTCTCATGGAATTTGATTATGCCGCTTTTGATGCAGGCCCCCGTGAAGCGAATGCCGTCCAGCACGGCGTTGTTTGCTTTCCATACAGAAAACTTTCCGTGCCGCCGGATGCATTCGGCAAAGGATGCTGCCGATGGGTCGAGCACGACACGCTCAATGCGGTATCCGTCCGCGAATGCCTCTAAATCCTGATAATATTCTTCGTCAGTCTTCTGCCGCCCGCTCTCGCGCCCGCTGTGGTAATATTCTTTCTCCATGACGGCCTTGCCTCCATATTCCCGCCACAATGCAAAGACGGTAGGGTTCTGTGTGCCGTAGTCCGATGATATCCAGTACCGCCCCGGCCCGCCCCGCTCACTCGTGATGTTTCTGGCCCGATCAAACATCGGGTAAACCAGACCCTCGGCGATTCTCCAGAGGCCGAGAATGTAGCGGTCGTAATAAACCGTCCCTTCGTATTCTTTTTTCAGATTTTCTTTAAAAGATTCCGGCAGGAACGGATTGTCGTCTATCGTGTATGTCTGGCTAAAAATGTCCGCGTTGCTATCGAGGAATTTTTTCAGCCAGTGGTCTGGATATTGCGGATTGAACGTCCCATCAAAGCAAGAATACTCTTTGTCGAGGCGGCTTTTCAGCAACGCGAAGACTTCTTCCGACCAGTCCGCAACCTCGTCGCCGTAGCAATATTTAATCGACGCGCCGCGGATCTTTGACACCTGAGAAACCTTTTCCGCACCGAGGCAATAGCACTTTTCCCCGAAAATCCACGCTGTGTTGTCGCTGGAGATTGTTCCGACGAGCATATCGCCATACAGGTTCCGCATCGGCTCCAGCACATTTCGCTCAATCGTGGATTTTGTTACGCCGAGAATGACGGCCAGACCATCTTTCCCGATTCGCTCACGAATCCGGATCGGTATGATCCAGCGAAAATCGAGGTAAGTCTTCCCACTTCTGGTGGCTCCGCCCTTGAAGTTCCATCGATGCGTCCCGTATTTTACAAATTCACGTTGTTTCGGACTTAACAGCATCTTGGAACTCCTTCAGCATCGAATCAAGCTTCTCCATTGTCGTCCTGTTGCGGTCGGAAGCTGCCGCGTATCGCTTCATGAGACTGTCACCGGCTTTCAGCCGGTCGGACAGCGATGCGTCCATGCCGAACTGGTCTTTTACCTCCCCGCGCATGACCGCAGTGTAAAATTTCAGAATTTCGTTTGAATCCGCGACCTGCGCAGCCTCTTGTTCGTCCAGCCTGCGCTTTATATACGCAGAAATAGCTGGTTTTGATAGGTTTTCTGCCGCAATCACTCTGCATGATGTTTCTTTGTACCCGGCCTTTTTCGCTGCTTCTGTTGCGTTCCCGGATTTCAGATATTCTTCGCAGAATCGTTTCTGCTTCGGCGTAAGCTTTTCATCTGCCATCTCTGTAAAGTCCGGCCAGCAGCTTCACCACATCCGCAATCTGGTAAGTTTCCAGCAAAGTGACATTTTTCGGTTTTTCATCAGGTCGATATTCGTAAACCATGTATTTCGTCACCATCCTGTCATTTTTCGCGGAATAGGTCTGCATTTGATTGATTTTTATTTTGATTCCGTTGTACAAGAGCGCTGTTTGCAGCTTGTGTGCAAGGGCGTGCAAACTCGCCATAGCCGCTCCTTTCTGCCTCATTCTTTCGTTCTCGTGTCTCCGTGTGTGAATAAATATATTTATTCACACCGGAGAACACGAGAACAGGAGGAGGAGGTTTCCGCAGAACGCTGCGGTGCCGATGAAGAAGGGCGTAGAGTTGATCTCTACGCCCTTATAGTAAATGTTAAATTTGGCTCTGGGACGCAGACTTTTTCATAAAAGCCCTCTTTTTTGCCCCACAAGGCGAATAAATTGTCTGTGCCACTCCTGTGCAGTGCGTTCGGACACATAAACCGCCATCGCAGCGCCCTGTAAGGTGTGTGTCCGCTTCCAAAGAACCAAGTCTATGAGCCGGAGTCGCTCCGCGCCGTCAACGAGCTGTTCCGTCTCCGCGATTGCATCCGCAACGGCAGCGCGCTCGGCCTTCGTCATCAGCCCGCCGCCCTTATAGCTGCGAATCATCCATTTTGCATAGGCCCACCAGCCGTATCGCGGCGTGCTCATTTGAAGACTTCCTCGTCTTCATCGTCATACTTTGCGCCTTTAATCTGTTCCATCGTCTACGCCCTCCATCATGGCCTTGATTTCTGCGGCATTTGCCTTGATAATGTCCAGCACGATCTCGCTCTGGATATGGTGGGCAAACACGGCCTTGTCCTGTGCGTTCGCATTGTAGTAGCCCGTAAGCGTATTGCCCGCTTCCGTTTTTGCCACAATCGCGATTGCAAGCGGCTTGGATTTATAGAGCGCTTGCAACGCCTTTTCCAGCCACGCCGCATATTCCTGCTCTGTGATCCCGCTCATCAGTAATGTTGCCTCCCTTCACGCTTTGCGCGGTTCGCATCGTGCAGCGTCCGCATGCAGCCCCGTGTCGTTGCATATCTCGCTGCATCCTTCGATTGCTCCTGCTTGTATCTGTCCGCCTCCCGGCGGAATGCTATGTATCGGGTGCAGTCCGTGTGGCAGCCGGTATGCCTGTCCGCGCAGCCCTTACACGGGGCCTGCACCGGTGTAAGCCCTAGATTTCCATGCATTCGTTCACCCTCACACATACGCGCTTACCGTTTACCGCAACGACGTAGCCCGTCCGGTTTGTCCTGTATTTGTATTTCTCGGCGGGATAGATCCGCCCTCGAACGGGCTGCATTTCCGGGTATACCGGGATTGATCGTGTAATCAGGATCTGCACGCGCTCCGCCAGGCCCATCACAGCTTCCCCATGTGCCGCCCAGGCGCACGCCTCGCTGCAAAAATTGTATTTTGCCTTGTACTTCGATGGTGCGCGCATAAACGTCTTCCCGCAGGCATCGCACGTCAGCTGCATCGGCGGTCTTGGCGGCTTTCGCTTCACTTTGCTCATGGCCTCCACCCGGAAATCCATTTTGCCTTCTCCCAGTCCGTCAGCGTGCAAAACTTGATATAATCCGGCAGATCCGAATTGAGAATCGCTTCTCTTATCAAAAGCGAAACAAACACGGCAGCCGTAAATAAAAGCAGCATTTCAACGAATCTTTTCACTTACAGCTTTACCCCCTTTATGTACTTGTCGAAATACGTCACGGCGACAGCCATCGCCGCCCACATGTCCGCAGAGAAGCCGTAGAAGAAGCCAGGGTTATTTTTCGTGCCCTTTCCGAAATTCGGCTGACCGGGCGCGTAGCGGTCGATGAGGGCCTGCCGGATGTTTGCATCCTTCGCCGACGCTCTGCCACATAAGTAAAGCTTTTCTTCCCGGCGGAATATCCGCGTCGGCCCATATCCAGTCTGCCACAATATCGTTTGCCAGAATCGCCCGATCCAGACGCAGGTGTCGAACACCTCTTGTCCGACCGTCATGCCCATGCCCGCGATCATCTCGATTGCAACATCTATGCAGTTCGCATAAAGCTTCCGATCCAGCATATCAGTCACTGCCGGGTTCTCGATCTTCCCGGCCTCCAGCACGCGGCGAATTTCTTCGCCGTCGTGCTCAACGATGACATATCCAGATTTGGTATTGCCGGGGTCAATCGCCAGAATTGTGCCCATCAGGCCACCTCCTTTGTTCAAAGTCTTTGCATTCCTCTCCGGAAAAGTACATCCGTTCTAGTTCTTCCTCGGAGAACCGTTCGGCCTTGTGCTTCAGGCACCGATACGGATAAACGTAGTTCTTTCTGTATTCCAGACTCTTGCAGGTCAAGCAGCAATCCTGCATCAGTTTTCCTCCTTTCGCGCTCCCACGAGCAAACCGCAGCCCGCTCATTTGGTCACGCCCCCCGTATTTGTCTGATATTCTCCGTAGCTGCAAAAATCTTCTGCCTCTTTTACCGGCTTGAATACACGATCCCAGCGCTCGCCATAGGTAAAGCTGTTTTGCTTGTGGCCACAGTAATAGCCTGCGGTTCCATCTTTCCGCTCATACCGTTCGCCGTGTTCGCAGTCCTTGCAGCGCACTACCGGCTCGGCATCCACAGTCGGTTGATCTTGTACGAGGCGCGGAAAAAATGTTTCTCCCCAATTACTCATGATTGGCAGTGTCTTAATCTCTTCCAGAAGCCTGTTTGCATCAATCAGCCGCATCGCTGTTACCTCCGTCCATCTTTACATGGAGAACAAAACAATCTGTCAAACCACGATACTTTCCCACTGCCACCAGTAGCGCATTTCTTCGACTGACAAGTCTTATTTTCTTTGTGGTAATAGATGCAGTCCTTACACGGATTTCGCATTATTCTGCACCTCCATCCATCTTCGCGCCACAGGTATCGCAGAAACTGGCACGGTAGACATCCCACTCATGTTCTTCGCCGCAGTTTGAGCAGATCTGTGTGTCTCCGTCCTCAATCCAGTATGCATGCACCGCCCGTCCTTGTCGGCCTCGGCAAGCTCGCGGAGGCGGTCATAGCTGCAAAGGCTCTCCAAACCAGCAAGGCGCATTAGATTCAACGCAATCTCGCCAGCCTTGCCTTTTGGCAGAACTTCCTCCGGCTCACATCCGCTGTCCTCGTAGGCTTTCAGCCGTCCGTACAGATCGCGGGCCATCTTGCGGAAAATATCCTTGCCAAAGCCGTTGCTCGTTGGGCCGTTGATCAGCACGTTGAGCGTGCTGTCCCGGTTCTGCTTCCAGTCGATTTCCTTGCCGCCGATCACGGCGTGCAGAAATCGGTCGGTTCCCGGATCTACGTTGATATTAGGACTTGTCAATCTTTCCATAGTTCTTCCTCCACATACCGCCAGCTCTGCGGCGGGCGGGTGATTGGCACTGGCTCCCAGCCGAATCTCGTCTGCCGCAGGCCGGTAAACTCCCACAGATCGCGCGGGTGATCGTAAACGCGCAAATCTGAGATGTGCCAGCCGTATAACCCACGCGCGCCATTTGCGTATTTTCGCATTTCCGCAGCAGACAAACACGTGTGTAAAACATCATCCTCGTCCAGCCAAAACCTGCTGTTTGAAAAAAGGTTTGTTACCCTGTTGCAGGTAAATTCCCCGATAACCTTTTGCCGCTTATCCCATAAGCCAGTGGTCGGCGCTTTTTCCGTCTTTATGAAAACCGGCTTGCCGTGATACGTTTCTCCATAATTCTCATCGCCGTCTTTCATAATGGTGAGTAGCTTTTCCTCCGGTTTTGTGCAGTAGATATAGCACTTAAACGGCGTATCCATCTTCGGGCGCGTCTTGCGCACCTCGATCGTTTTCTCTCCGCTTATGATCTTCTCGCACCACTTCGGGCGGACGCTGATTAAAACAGCTTTACTCATGCTTGTCTCCTCCCTCCGGTGCTTCCGGCAAACCTAATTTCATAAAGCACCCCCAAAATGTTTTTGCCTTTTTTCCGCTTCTGTGCCCGAACAGCGGCTTCTCTCCGATTGCTTCCCACACTTTTTTAGCCTCAATCTGCACCTCCGACCACTTGAATATCAAAACCCCATCCGGTTTCAAAACGCGCATACACTCGTGAAAACCATCATGCAGCATCTGCGGCCAGTTGTCGCTTAGCACACCGTATTTCTTCCGCATCCACGAGTTTTCACCTGCACGCTCCAAATGTGGAGGATCGAATACCACAAGCGCGAATGTATCATCTGCGAACGGAAGATCCGTGAAGTCACATTGTATATCAGGGGCTATCACACATTGCCGTTCAGAATCATTCTTCGTGCTTTTCCAGATTCCAGTGTATGATTCGCGCCTGCTATCGCAATACACTGCGGCCGGATGTGTTTTGTTGAACCAGATCATGCGGGAACCGCACGTAACATCAAGAATTTTCTTTTCCATTGTGTTCCTCCGGCGCTTCCGGCAGCAGCATCCAGTGGGTGACGCTGCACGGTAGGCCCATGCACACCCATCTTTGGGCCTTCGCGTGATAGCTGCCAATGTCGACGCCAAAGTCTTGGCTGTAAATCATGTAATTTACAAGCACGTCATCTTCTTCGTTTATCCACACTTCCGGCAGCCTGTCCTCCACGCTGATCCACTGCGGCACCTTCTCCCGCAGCGCCGCGTTCTCGGCGGTCAGACGCTCGATGAGGTCGGCTGCGCACTTATGCATCTCGTCCATGCAGTTTTTATAGCTCACTGCCGGGCAGCGAGCGCACGGTGCCCCAAATTGGCAGCGCCGCAGCGCCTGCACGATTTTCTTGTCTGTCATAGCGTGTCCTCCTCCATTCCTTCAAGAACCATTTGTCCCGGCAAAACGCCGTCCTCCATGGTTCGTTCTAAGTCCATCGGTCCAGCTCCTCCATCAATGCCTTAAAAATCGGGTATGCCTGCTGCGGCACTACAGCGTTCCCGAGGCATTTAAGTCTGTCCACCCTAGCGGGAATCCCATGAGCCACTCTACCCACGTCGGGTTCAGCTGCCCAGCAACGTCCGTCCGCAAGCTCCTGTGATTGTCCCCACCGTGCGTCCCCTGCGCATCCGATGCACATGGTGCCGTAAACAGCTTCATTGCCACTCTCTGCGTCAGATTGCATTTGCCCGGATCTTTCTGCCGGCTTGGCGGAACAGATTGCAGCGTGTCTTTGTATTCGTTCGCACGCGGCGTCGGCCACAGCCCTTTCGTCCGCGCAAGCACGTGCTCCCGCGGATTGGATAAGCCTCCACGCTCCCCCTGATTGCTTGCAAATGTCGTTTTCCCGTCCGCAATCAAATTGATTCTCTTTTCTGATGCTATCGTGCAGCCTACTGTCGTCGGTGTCGGCCACATCTGCGAGGCCGGTGAAGAATACCCTTGATCGTCTGTGCCAAGCTCCGACAGCCGCAGCCTCAAAATTAAACACGACGACGTGATAGCCAGCACGCTCCAGATCCTTGACCACCTGCCCGGCGGCAATCTTGATGATTCCAGGTACGTTCTCACCGACAACGCAACGCGGGCGCAGCTCGGTGATAACTCGGAGCATCTCCGGCCAGAGGTATCGATCATCCCCTTTGCCCTTTTGCTTTCCAGCCACGGAAAAGGGCTGGCATGGGAATCCGCCGGAAATAACGTCAACTGTTCGTAGGCCTGTCCGCTCATAAAAACTCTCCTTTGTCAGTGTCCGGACATCACGCCAGCGCGGCACGTCCGGCCAGTGCTTTTCCAGCACCTTCGTCGGGTAATCGGCAAACTCGCACTGCCCGACGGTCGTAAATCCTGCCCACTCGGCAGCCAGATCAAGCCCGCCGATCCCGGAAAACAGGCTCAGATGCGTCAGCATTTTGTTTCCTTCGCCGTCGGCGTCAACTTGGCCAGCATGATCTGGCCGAGATCCGCAACGTAGACCAGCCGCCCGCGGCTGTACACCATCAGCTTCTCGCCCTGGATTTCCATCCGGTCGGCCTCGATGTTCGTCAGATCGCGGCAGCAATCGCAAACAAATCTCATGTCTTGTCCTCCTTGTTTTCCGCAAGCATCCTGTCTATTGCCGCCTGCTGGATCGTATCCAACTCATCCCCGTGGCGCTGTACGCCATGTTGCATCCGAGCGGCCCCCTTCGATACAGGCCCCATCACCCTGTCCACAGCTGCGCGTTCCAGCGGGTTCAGCTCGTCATGGTGTCCCTGCACGCCGTAGCCGGGCTTTGCAGCGCGGCCAAGCGCCGCAGGGCGTGTGCTGGCCTCTTTCAGCCAGTCAAACACGATCCCCTTGTAATTTGCGGCCATAGAGCGGGTTATCACGTCGATCATTGCAGCCTCGCCATATTCCTCTGCGGCTTTCGTGATCTGCGTGACAAGGCTTTGCAGGCCGACAGGCTTATACTCCTCCCGTCGTTCGCCCTTGTACGCAACCCATTTTTCAACTGCTTCGCGCAGCGTGGGGGGAAGGGGGGAAAGAATACTGTCCTTGTCCTTTTCCTTTGTCCCTTTCCTTTGTCCATAGCTTTTTTTGCTTTCATCGGAAAGCATTTGCTTTTTTTTCTTTTCGTTGCTTTCGTCAAAAGCATTTGCTTTTTCGGATTCAGGCCGACCGCCCTGCTTTCCTGCCTCGCTTCTGGACGCGGAGATGGCTTTTTGAGCCGCTACGGATTCGTCAATGTCCCGTCGAATCGCAGGCCAAATGAAACGCTCACTCCCGCTGAACTCTGGCTCTGCTCCCGACTCGCGATAATCCATCGCGGCCAGCACCAAGCGCCCCACCTCAGCAGCACTGTACGCCTCGAAATAGCTCCTGTAACTCAGCCACAGCTTGACGTATTCCTTTTTATCTCCCATCCGTCAGCCCTCAGAACGGCGGGTCGTCGTCGCCGTTCTCCATCTGCGGCATATCCGGCGAAGAGAACGGAACCGGCGTTGTGCTCGGCAGCGGCTTGAACTCCGAAGAGGCCGGTGCAGCGGTAGAAGCATTCTGCCCGTCCCGCTTGCTGTCGCCGAAATAAACGCTTTCTGCGACGATCTCCGCCGTCTTGCGCTTATTCCCTTCTTTATCCTCCCAGTTGCGGATCTGCAAACGGCCAGACACGACGGCCATCCGGCCCTTGGAGAAATACTTGCTGACGAACTCAGCCGTGCCGCGCCATGCGACGACATCCACGAAGTCCGTTTCCTTCTCCGCGCCCTGCGCCGCGAAATCGCGGTCGCAGGCAAGCGTGAAGGATGCAACAGAATTTCCGCTTTGCGTCTGCCGAAGCTCCGGGTCACGGGTCAGGCGGCCCATCAGGACGATTTTATTCAGCATTTTCTACCTCCGACGTTTCGATTGCTTCACCGGTACTCTCGTCAACGACTGTCCCGTCAATCAGACCTTCTTCCTGAATATCCGCAGCAATCGCGTCTGCCAGTTGCTCTCCCTCTCCGCGCGTCTGATAGTCAATGGACATGACGCCCCATTTCCCAATCAGAATACGATAGACTGTCTTTCTAGCCATTGCATCCCAGTCGTCGCGCCAGCCTTTTCCTTGGAACTCGCCCTTTCGGAATTTCTTTTCGTGTGCCGCAATGGATTTCGTACTCATGTACACGGTCTTTTCCGCACCGTTCACAAGCCGATAATAGCCGACATATCCGATAATCGGCAGAGCATCGCGCGCGTCCTCATCTTCTATAAAGTCAATTTTGACCTCTTCCGTCAGACGGTTGTAGCTCTTCAACTCACCCTCTCGAACGTCGACGACGTTGATTGTCTTGTATGCGCCGGTTCTCAACGCCAGCTGGTGCATACCTTTCCAGCCAAGAATAAACGTAGCTTCCATCTTTTTTGCGCCGAGATCCTTTTTATAATTCTTGAACGGGACGATGTAGGCGTATCCAAGGCTTTGGTCAATCGGAAGGTCAAACATCGCCGCTTTTAGGGATGCCTGGATCACGGTCATAGGGGATTCGTAAAATGCCTGCTGCAAGTTTTTGTCTGCGTTTACCATAGAAACGATAGATGAAACGAATTGCGGTGTCCGCTTGCCGAGAAGCTCGTCAAACCGCTTGCGCATACCGTCTTTGTCAAGCATACTGTTTACAAGAGCCGTGACAGACATTTGCTTTTGCTGCGGAGCTTTTTGCATAGCCGTCTGCTTCTGAATGATACCTTCCATAGGTTATTCTCCCTTCAATTTTTGCCCGTTAGGGCATCGTTTGTTCCTGTTTTGCTCTGCCATTGTCGCCCAGCGGCAATTCTCTGGGCAATAATTACCGTCAGGATTAACCCGATCAATCGTTAAATTTTCCGTGTACCCATTTGATAACGCCCATTCGCGAAAGCTTGTGTAGCTGTAAAGCCAATCATCACATATCTTGATCCCACGGCCTCCGTAATATCGATACATTTTAAAATGAGGGTTATAGCATCTTGTGTGCATCGCTTTCCAGATGCGGTAGAGGCGGGAGCCAGATCCACCGTGCGTTTTGTTTGCATCAGACCTTCGTTCTCGTCCATAACATCCGCATGAGAGCGTGTTCCCGTTGCGAAGATTGCTTCGGATAACGGTCGTTTCCTTTCCGCAAGAGCATTTGCATCGCCAAAGGCTTTCTCGGTGGATGTCCTTGCCTGCGCACTCGATTACAGTCAGGCGTCCGAATGTCAGCCCTGTTAAATCATGTGGAAACACTTTGCAAGCCATCCTCCTTCGTGATTTCTGTAATTTTGAATGGCCGGGCCTGCACCGTTTTATAAAACGGTGCCAAATCGATATCCGGGTATGCCTCTTTAAAGGCTTTGGGCTGGAACGTCTGCCGGTTTTGCTGCTTCCGCTGCTTTTGTTTCTTTCTCCTCGGCTGTATTGGATGCCTCATTTTTGGTTGTTTCTTTTACTTCCGTTTTCGGCTGTTCTGCCGCCGGACTGGTATTCTCTTTTACAGCATCTTTGGTTTCTTCTTTTGCCGGTGTTTCTTTTTTAGCATCCTGGGAAGTCTCATCTGCTGCTTCCGGCTCTTTTTCTGTGGTATCGGCAGTCTCTTCACCGTCTTTTGCAGTGTCCTCTGCAGTATCTTCCGAAGC
>OGML01002291.1_pt1 | contig 13784 bp, 7 predicted proteins | sample 1572951 | NCBI WGS metagenome assembly OGML01 (sample SAMEA2581883, study PRJEB24529) | metagenome | biome: Human gut stool | place: China | collected 2011 | reverse complement strand
ACGCAAGATTTGTGCTTACGCACAAACTTGAGATGCGCAAAAGACAGCGCAAGAATGGAGATTATTATGAAAATATCAGTAATTATCCCATCACTTAACCCTGATGATAAGCTTGTAAGTGTTGTTGATTCACTTGTTAAGAAGGGGTTCGAAGATATTATAATTGTCAATGATGGAAGTGATTCGGCACATTTATGGCCATTTGAGAAGGTTGGCAGTTACAGCCAGTGTACAATACTTACCCACGAGGTTAATAAGGGTAAGGGCAGAGGTTTAAAGACGGCATTTGAATACTGCCTTAAGAACAGACAGGGGTATGATGGTGTTGTAACAGTAGATGGAGATAACCAGCATAGGGCAGATGATATATATAACTGTTGTGAGGCTATGGTAAAGAATGACAAGGTTGTTCTCGGAGTAAGACGTTTTGATGGAGAAGATGTTCCATTTAAGAGCCGGTTTGGTAACAATATGACAAGTATGGTATTCAAAGTTATGTGTGGACTTAATATTTCTGATACACAGACGGGCTTGAGGGCTATTCCATACCGTTATCTTGATACATTTTGTAATATTGAGGGTGAGAGATTTGAGTATGAAACAACTATGCTGCTTGAATTTAAGAAGTCGGATATTCAATTTATGGAAGTGCCAATTGAAACGGTGTATATAGAAGATAATGCTTCAACACATTTCAATCCGGTTAAAGACTCAATAAAGATATATAAGGTTATATTGAAGTATTCATTTTCACCAACAGTTGTTAAATATATATTAAGCTCATTGGCATCGTGGGTTATAGATAATTTAATATTTAATTTACTTGAATTTTTTCTTTTTGCGTTTACAATATCAATAAGACTGTTATTTAGTACGGTAGCCGCAAGAATTATATCGTCAATATTTAATTTCACGATGAACAGACGTCTTGTGTTTAAGTCAGACAAAGATGTCAAGTCATCTATGGTCAGATATTACATATTATGGTTATGTCAGCTTATGGCATCATATCTTCTTGTATACATCTTTACAAGATTATTAGTGCTTGGCAGTGTGGCTGTCGCATTTACAAAGATAATTGTTGATTTATGCTTATTTGTAATAAGCTACAACATACAGAAAAAATGGGTGTTTAAATAATCAGACACGGATTACACCAATAGAAATGAGGATAATAATGAAGAATAACGTACTTAAGTGGCTTGGAAGAGTTGGAGCTACGCTTTTAACTACTATCGTAATTCTTGTAGCAGGTCTTTATCTTGTTATGGCTATGCTTGCGTGGGGACCTTCTACATTTGCTAAGAAGCAGTTTATATTATCACTTCAGGAGACAGGTGAGCTTGGCTTTATGGCTAACTGGTTCTGTTCACAGGAAGAGATTGATATGATTAAAGAGGAGAATTCAGTTAAGGATACTACAGATATAACTGATTCAAGCCTTGTTGTAATCGGACAGGATTCATCTAGTGATGAAGAAGACCTTTATGTTGTTGATGTAAAGGCTGGAACATATAGCGGTAAGCTTATGATTGTCAAAGATCCTTCAAGATTATTTGTAGGAACAGTACCAGAATTCAAGCTTGAAAAGGGCTGGACAGTTGCTGAGATAGCACAGAGATATGATGCACTAGCAGGTATCAACGGTGGAGAATTCGTTGACTCAACACCACAGACAGCTATGCCAATCGGACTTGTTATGGTAGATGGCAATATATTAAAGGGTGATTCATCTACAATGTACCACGTTACAGGAATAACATTTGATAATAAGCTTGTAATGGGTAATATGACATCAGCTAAGGCTGTAGAGCTTGGAATAAGAGATTGTGTCAATGTAAGCAGTGATATAGGTCCATTTCTTATAATTAACGGTGAACCACAGGACGTTGATGGTGTTGGTGGAGGACTTAATCCACGAACAGCAATAGGACAGAGAGCTGACGGAGCTATTCTTCTTCTTGTCGTAGACGGAAGACAGGCTACAAGCCTTGGTGCATCGTTCTCAGATTTACAGGATATTATGCTTCAGTACGGTGCTGTAAATGCATCAGCTATGGATGGTGGTACATCAACACAGATGTATTATAATGGTGAGGTTATTAATAAGCCATATTCACCAACAGGACCAAGAACACTTCCAACAGCATTTTTGATTAAATAATTACACGGAGATGAGAAGAATGTCAGAGAATAATAGTAATGGAAAGAAGAATTTTTTTAAGAGATTATCAGGATTTAAGAAGTTTCTTGTGATATATGCCTCTGCACTGGTAGTGATTATTGCTGTTGCGTTAGTACTTTTATACGGGTTATTAAAGGATTACGAGGCGGGCAGGCCAGCCAATACTATGGATAAGCTTGTATCACATATTGAAGCAGGGAATGTAGGCAAATGGATTAAGGATGCAGGTATCCTTGGAGAGTTCGAGACAGAAGATATTGTATCAGATTATTTTAAGGATACATTTGCTGATAAGGAAGTAAGCTATAAGAAGAAGGCAGGAGAATATACAGAGAACAATCCGGTATATATTCTTTATGCTGATGATAAGAAGATAGCCAATGTTACTCTTACAGAGAAGAAAAAGAACGCTCATAAGTTCACAGAGTGGAAGTTAGCTTCTATAGATTTTAATGTAGACTCTAAGACTAAGAATACAGAACATTCAGTTAAAATTACAGCACCTAAGAATAGTGAAGTGACAGTTAACGGAGTTAAGGTTTCATCTGATTATATTACAGGTGAGGCAGATGTAAGCCTTTGCAAGCACGTTGGAGATTATGTTACTACACCAGTTGATGATGTATACAATATTAATGGAATGTTTGCCAAGCCAGAGGTTAAGGTTACCTATAATGGCAAAGAGCTTGATACTGAATATGTTAAAGATGGATATGAGGCATATTATCCATCAGATGATGAGCTTCTTGCAAGCGAGAAGAGTCATATATTAACAGTTGCTGAGAATTACGGCAAATATATGATTAACAGAGGAAGCTTAAGTACTCTTTCAAGCTATATGATTGGTAATGCCAAGGAATATATGAGTGATATTCCGGCTATCGATGTATATCTGATAGGAAGAACTTTTACATATGATATCACTGACGAGAATGTAAGTAACTTTAGAAAATATTCAGATGACTGTTATTCGTGTGATGTAGATTACAATCTTAATGTAAAATGGTCATCAGGAAGTACAACATACAATATTTCTTTAACATATGTGTTTGTTAAGCAGAATGACAAGTGGATGTTAGCTGATTTTTCTATAAGATAATTATAGATAAGATAATTATAAACAACAGACATATATAGCAGGAAATAACAATGCGCTGTCAGCGCAGGAATGGAGAAAGTTATGTCACAGGATAATAAGCGCAATTTTATATTACATGGTTCCATACTTGCTATGGCTGGAATTTTTGTAAGAATAATTGGAATGGTTTATAGAATTCCGGTGCTTAATATAATTGGAAGTGAAGGTAATGGTATATATGTAACGGCATATAATGTATATAACATAATACTTGTGCTGTCATCATATGGACTTCCGATGGCTGTTTCAAAGCTGATTTCTGCAAGGTTTACTAAAAGAAGATATAAGAATGCGGCGAAGGTATTAAGATGTTCGCTGACAGTTGGTGCGTTTACTGGTGGTGTTGCGGCACTGCTTGTATACTTTGGTGCTGATTTTATAGAAAATGTTATATATGGCGGGGGTGTACCTGGTCTTGCAATACCATTAAGAGTATTAGCCCCAACCATATTTATAGTTGCATTATTAGGTGTATTAAGAGGTTTCTTTCAGGGACAGGGAACTATGATTCCAACGGCTGTTTCACAGATTATAGAACAGCTTGTCAATGCAGGTGTTAGTATAGCTGCAGGTTATATGCTTATGAAAGCATACAGTAGTGCTTCTAATGCTTCTGCTTATGGAGCGGCAGGAAGTACACTTGGTACAGCTATGGGTGCTCTTACTGCACTTGTATTCTTTATATTTCTATATCTTATATACAGACCTACATTTATGCGTATGGTTGCTAAAGATAAGAGTGTTACAAGGCAGGATACTAACAGGTACATTTATAAGACAATTATAATTACAATGGTTCCTATTATATTAAGCCAGACGTTTTATCAGATTAGTGCCTTAATAGATGATGTAATGTTTAGTAATATAATGATGACAAGAAATATATCGAAAAATATATCAATGGATCTTGGTAACTTTGGTTCAAGTTATACACTGCTTATAAGTATACCGCAGGGTATAGCGACAGCGTTATCAGCCTCGATGCTTCCAAGCATTGTAGCATCTTATACAGAAGATGATTATGACAGTATATATTCAAAGATAACAAAGACTCTTAAGACTAATATGTTTATAGCGGTACCATCATTTGTTGGATTTTTTGTGATAGGCGAGCCTATTATTAAACTGCTATTTTCAAGATATGACAGCGTGCAGGGTGGGCTTATGTTAAAAATAGGTGCTATAGCCATTGTATTTTATACATTATCAACAGTTACAAGCTCAGCACTTCAGGCGGTTGACAGAGTTAAGACTCCTATGATTAATTCATTTATATCATTAGTTGTCCATATAATACTTGTGCTTGTATTGCTGGAATTTACTAATCTTGGTATATTCTCACTTGTAATAGGTAATGCTTCATTCCCTGTTATTATATTTGTGCTTAATCTTATAGCACTTTATAAAGATGAGGGATACAGGCTTCCTGTTATATCAATATTTGCAAAGCCGGTTATATGTTCAGCATTAATGGGTATATGTACACTTTTGACATATAATATAATTAATAATATTACAATGTCTAATACGATATCAGTGCTTGCGGCATTGTGTGTTGCGGCACTCACATATTTTGGACCATATGTTCTTCTTATGAAGAAGTTTAAAGATGTATTCTGATAAATGGTATTATTACAAAATAGTCTGGATATATCAGAGAGTGTTAAAATAAAATTTTGATACTCACATCATTATAGATTAATATAATCAGGAAAGAGAGGAAATAAAGTGCAGGATAAGTTTACAGATAAAGCCAAAAAAGTATTGGAACAGGCTGCATTTGCTGCTGCGGTTAATGGACACAGCTATATTGGGTCTGAACATTTGCTTTTAGGACTTATACAGGTTGAAGACAGCCTTGCATACAAGGTTTTACAGAACAATGATGTAACAGAAACTAAAGTGCTTAATCTTATATATCAGCTTATTGCACCGGATAATGCGGTAAGTGTTAAAGAACCGGCAGGCTATACTCCAAGAGTCCGTAAGATTCTTACTAACTCAATAGAGGAAGCTGCAAGATTTAAAGCTGATAAAGTAGGTACAGAACATATTCTTATTGCCATTATGAAGGAAACTGAAAGTGTTGCCTCAAGACTTCTTAATACAATGGGTGTATCAATTAAGAAGATATATACAGAGTTATTAGAGGGAATGGGCGAAGATGTATCACGTCTTAAAGAAGATTTTCAGAATGGCAGAATTAAAGCTAAGGATAAAAAGGCAACAACCATGTTAGACCAGTACAGCAGGGATTTAACAGAGCTTGCCCGTAATAAAAAGCTTGACCCTGTTATAGGCAGGGAAGAGGAAATCCAGAGAGTTATCCAGATATTATCAAGAAGAACAAAGAATAATCCGTGCCTTATCGGTGAGCCCGGTGTAGGTAAGACCGCGGTTGTTGAGGGTCTTGCATTAAGAATAGTTGAAGGCGAAGTTCCATCAACTATTAAGGATAAGAGATTAGTTACACTTGATTTGTCAGGTATGGTGGCTGGTTCTAAATACAGAGGTGAATTTGAAGAAAGAATTAAAAGGGTAATTGCAGAAGTAAGAAATGCAGGCAACATTTTATTATTCTTAGATGAAATTCACACAATTATTGGTGCTGGTGGTGCAGAAGGAGCCATAGATGCTTCTAACATTCTTAAGCCATCGCTTGCAAGAGGAGAAATCCAGCTTATAGGTGCTACAACTTTAGAAGAATACAGAAAGCATATAGAAAAAGATGCGGCATTAGAAAGAAGATTTCAGCCAGTTAAGGTGGAAGAACCAACAGAAGATGAGGCAATTGATATACTTATGGGGCTTAGACCTAAGTATGAGGAACATCATAATGTAGTTATTACAGATGATGCTGTAAGAGCGGCGGTTAAGCTTTCTAAGAGATATATTAATGACAGATTTCTTCCAGATAAGGCAATTGACCTTATAGATGAGGCTTCTTCAAGAACAAGGCTTGAAGCATTTGTTGTGCCAAAGGATATCAAGAAGCTTGAAACACAGATAGATGAACTTTCAGTTAAGAAAGAGCAGGCTATTAAGTCAGAGAAGTATGATGAAGCGGCAGAGCTTAAGAAACAGCAGACAAGAAAGAAGAACAGGCTTGAGAAGCTTCGCACAAGCTGGCAGGAGAGCATAGATGGCAGTGACCTTACTGTTGATGAAGAACAGATAGCAAAGACAGTGTCTATGTGGACTAAGATTCCGGTTGCCAAGATAGCAGAAGCTGAATCAGAGAAGCTTATGAATTTGGAGAAAATGCTTCATAACAGGGTTATAGGACAGGATGAGGCAGTTACAGCAGTAGCTAAGGCTATAAGACGAGGCAGGGTAGGCTTAAAAGACCCTAACAGGCCAATAGGCTCATTCTTATTCTTAGGGCCTACAGGTGTAGGTAAGACAGAACTTTCAAAGGCACTTGCTGACTGTATGTTTGGAACGGATAATTCCCTTATAAGAGTTGATATGTCTGAGTATATGGAAAAGCATACGGTGTCTAAGCTTATCGGCTCACCTCCGGGATATGTAGGATATGATGAGGGTGGACAGTTAAGTGAGAAAGTAAGAAGAAATCCTTATTCGGTTGTACTTTTTGATGAGGTTGAAAAAGCCCATCCTGATGTATTCAATGTACTTTTACAGGTGCTTGATGATGGGCATATAACAGACTCAACAGGCAGGGTTGTAGACTTTAAGAATACAGTTATTATTATGACTTCCAATGCAGGTGCGGAGAATATTGTAGCACCTAAATCTTTAGGATTTACTTCGGAAACATCAGAGGAAAAAGAGCACGAAGATATGAAGAGCAAAGTAATGGAAGAAGTTAAGAGAATATTCCGTCCGGAATTCATTAACAGAATTGATGACATAATTGTATTCCATATGCTTAAGAAAGAACAGATTGGACAGATTGTTGATATTATGATGAGAATCGTTAATAACAGAATTATGGAGCAGATGAGTCTTTCGGTTGAACTTGATGATGAGGCTAAGGCTTATATTGTTGATAAGGGTTACGATTCTAAATATGGAGCACGTCCATTAAGAAGAACAATACAGAATGAAATAGAAGATGTTATGGCAGAGAAGATACTTGAAGGCAGTATAAAGGCTGGCAACAAAGTATTGGTAACAGTTAAGGATGGTAAACTGAACTTTAGCTGCAAACGAGGTCATAATAGAAATATTCACAAATAATACTACTAAAATACTAGCGTCATTGTACATTATGTTGTATAATGTGTGTATAGATATTCGTAATAAAACATAGGAGGACAATAATATGCCAGTAATTAATGAGTTAATTCGTTCAGAGAAGGATGGAACTCTTAGCTTTGGTAATTATAAGCTGGATACTAAGTCAAAGTTATCAGATTTTGAACATTGTGGAGATTCTTACAAGGTAAAGACATTTAAGGAGATTACAAAGCTTGAACGCAATGGTTCATTTGTATATGAATCTGTTCCTGGAACAGCTGTTATGAATTTTAAGGCTGCAGATACAGGCTTATCATTTACGGTGGAAGGAAGCGATGATGCACAGATAACAGTTGAGCTTGAAGAAGGCGCTTCTTATAATGTAACAATCAATGGAGTATCTGAGGGAACTATGGCTACTAATATGGGCGGCAAGATTGTACTTTCAGTAAGCCTTGAAGAAGGTAAGAGTGTTAGTGTAGAAGTTGTTAAAGCATAATAATACTACAATCTTTAACATTAACAGGTGTCATAATTGTAAATTTTAATAAATGCTGTGCCTGGCATAAAGTCATATATAGACCAATGCGGGGTGCAGCTTTTTTATATTTGGTATCAGAAAGAGAGGAGAAGAGAAGTGGCAAAAGCAAAAAATACGGCATTTTTTTGCAGTGAGTGTGGATATGAGTCAGCAAAATGGTTCGGGCAGTGTCCGGCGTGCAAGGCGTGGAATACATTTGTTGAAGAACCAATAGCATCTAAGTTATCGGCTAAGGGTATATCAGCAGTCAGGAAAGAAAGCACCTATAAGGACAACCATCCGGTGAGCTTAAAAGAGATTAATTCTGAAGAGAAGGAGAGAACATCAACAGGAATAGGCGAACTTGACAGAGTTCTTGGTGGTGGAATTGTGCAGGGTTCACTGGTGCTTGTAGGTGGAGATCCCGGTATTGGAAAGTCAACACTTTTGTTACAGATGTGCTATTACCTATCAGATGCAGGCAATAAGGTGCTGTATATATCTGGAGAGGAGTCATTAAGACAGATTAAGCTAAGAGCTGAAAGGATAGGTGAATGTAACGATAACCTTAAGACGTTCTGCGAGACTAATCTTGATATTATAGAAGAGGTTCTGAAAAAAGAAATGCCACAGGTGGTTATAATTGACTCTATACAGACTATGTACAGGGAAGAAATATCTGCGGCACCGGGAAGCGTGTCACAGGTAAGGGAAAGTACATCTATTCTTATGCAGTTAGCCAAGGGACTTAATATAACGATATTTATTGTAGGACACGTTACCAAGGAAGGTGTTGTTGCAGGGCCAAGAGTACTTGAGCATATGGTTGATACAGTGCTTTATTTTGAAGGGGACAGATATGCTTCATACAGAATATTAAGAAGTGTAAAGAACAGATTTGGGTCTACCAATGAAATTGGGGTGTTCGAGATGAGGCAGGACGGTTTAAGTGAGGTCGCCAATCCATCGGAGTATATGTTGTCTGGAAGACCAGAGGGGGCGTCAGGCTCAGTTGTAGTATGTCTTATTGAAGGCACGCGACCTCTTATGGTTGAGGTTCAGGCACTTGTGTGTGACTCTAACTTTGGTATGCCAAGGCGTACTGCTGCAGGAACGGATTATAACAGGGTTAATCTGTTGATGGCAGTCCTTGAAAAAAGGGCGGGGATGAGAATGTCCTCAAGCGATGCCTATCTTAATGTGGCAGGTGGAATAAAGGTATCCGAACCAGCACTTGATTTAGGGATAGTTATAGCACTTGTCAGTAGTTTTAAGAATAAAGAAGTTGACAGCAAGACAGTTATATTTGGTGAAGTCGGATTGTCAGGTGAGGTAAGAGCTGTAACACAGGCACAGCAGAGGGTGAATGAAGCTGTTAAGCTAGGGTTCACAACCTGCATATTACCTTATGTATGCTTGAAAAATATTAAAAATAATGATAAAATCAATCTTATTGGTATACATAATGTTAACGAAGCAATTGACTTAATATAAATATACAAGAATAATATACATATTTGGAGGAAGAATATGGATAACAGTAAATTAGTAAGCGACCTGTCAGGAATTCTTGAAGGATTGGATTCATCACAGGAGCAGTTAGAAAAAGATGCTTTTGATGTAATTAATTCATCAGATACATCACTTAATCTCGTGAAAGAGAGTATATCAAGTGTTGAGGAAATCCTTAAGATGATAACTGAACTTAATGAGATAGCAGAAGAATCAGCGGCAAGAATTAAGGAACTTGAAAAGCTTTCTAAAGATATTGAACAGTTTGCAGGCGTTATAGCATCAATATCAAGCAGAACCAATATACTTTCGCTTAATGCTTCTATTGAGGCTGCAAGAGCAGGTGAGCACGGAAGAGGCTTTGCAGTTGTTGCAAGTGAGGTAAGGAATCTTGCTGCACAGTCGGCTAAGTCATCAAAGGAGATTACAGATACAATCAATATGGTACAGCAGTCAGTTGATAAGACAGTTGGCTCTATGAAGAACATATATGAGAATTCTAACCAGCAGAAAGAAAAGGCAGATGAGATTGGCAATGTGCTTAATAAAGTTGTAGATGCGGCATACACTGCTAATGAGGTTGCAAGAAATATCGAGAACGAAATTGCATATCAGAGAGAGATTACAGATAAGGCTAAGAATGCTTTGATGTAGCTATATTCGGGTAAACGGATTTTTTATTTACATATTATTATATGAGGGAGGATTAATATATGTATCAGTGTCCGGGTTGTGGTGGAAGGTTAGTCTTTGACATACCATCACAGCAGTTGATGTGCGACCATTGCAGTATGAAGTATGACCCATATGCAATCAGTAAGGAACAGGATGCGGAGGAAAGTCAGGAATATGACGTTACTGTATTCAAATGTCCGAACTGTGGTGGAGAGATATTAAGTACTGATAATACTGCAGCTAATTTTTGCAGCTTTTGTGGAGCATCAACAATTCTGACAAGCAGAGTATCAAAACAGCAAAGACCAGGATATATAATACCATTTTCCAAGACTAAGGAAGACTGTAAGCAGGCTTATAAGAAAATGGTACGTCACGCGTGGTTTGCCCCTAAGGAATTAAAAGATGAGAAGTTTATAGATGGTTTCAGAGGTATATATATGCCTTATTGGACGTATTATATAACCCAGAAAGGACCAATGTGCCTAAGCGGTTCTAAAAGCCATAGACGGGGAGATTACATTTATACAGACTATTATGATATAACTGGCGATTTGGATTGCCAGTATAAGGGTCTGTCATATGATGCTTCATCGTCATTTGATGACAGTATAAGTGAGGCGATAGCACCATATGACGTTAAGAATATGAATCCATTTACTCCATCAATGCTTAGTGGATTCTATGCAGATACAGCAGATGTTGCACCGGATGTATACAGGGCTGATGCGAAAAATGTAGCTGTTGACGAGACATATTCCTATGTCAAAAGATCAGCACATCTGGGGTCAGTGCAACTTGATAATTATCAGGGGGATATTGAGAGAAGACTTTCGACAAAGGTAGTAGCACAGGATAGAACAATGTTTCCGGTGTGGTTCTTATCATACCGTAATAAAGACAGAGTTGCATATGCGACAGTTAATGGACAGACAGGGAAGGTGGCAGCAGATCTGCCAGTATCACTTATGAGGTATTTTATAGGTTCGGTTATTCTTGCAATACCTATATTTTTAATGCTTAACAGTTCATTTACATTAAGACCTAAGACTACATTGGGGATTGCATCGATTATAGCGTTATTTACAATAATTCTTTATGTATTAGAATTAAAGAAAATATACAAGAAAGACCAGCAGTTAGATGACAAGGGCAGAATGTATGCAGGTTCAGCTATTAATGCCAATGAATCACCAGGGGCAAGGCGTAAGCGTGAAGAACAGCTTGCAGGCGATATAGCTGATGTTATAGACAAAGGCAGGCGTGAAGCAAGGTCATATGGACGTAAGAATAAAAGAAGAACAACAAGAACTAATATGGCAGTGGTAACTATGATAATTTCATTGGTGTGTTGTGTATTTCCTATGTTGTATGTCTATCTTCAGATGATGTCTATATTCTATGGCTCTGGAGATATTGTGGCGGGATTTTCTATAAGTGTTATATGTCTTATAACAGGTATAGTGCTTACTCTTGTTAATCATAAAACGTTTAAAATGATAACTAATAAGAAGATATCAGGTAATATAGGTTCACTTGCAGCGATGGCAATAGCCTCCATAGTGCTGTGGATTAATCCTGTATCGGATCTATATTACTATGGTGCTGTTATAGCTGAATTAATTGCAATAATGTATACTATTATGGATTTAATCAGATATTACAATGTTCTTGCAACTAGAAAGCTTCCACAGTTTGATAATTATAGTGGAGGTGATGATAATGCATAATAGAAGTATTATATGTGCTATAGATAGAAAATATACTGTTAAAGACATACATAGATGTATTCACGCAGTTATGGCGTTAACAGCAGTTGTTCTATTGCTATTAGTATTTGCGGCTTCTTCTTTACTACAGGTAAAAGCTGATGAAGAGAAGTATCAATATAATAATGTTGATACAGGATATGAGGCTGTTATAGAAGATGACGCAGACATTATAGATGAGAGTAATTATTCTTCATTGTTAGACATTATGAAACAGATAACAGTGTATGGTAATGTAATGTTAAAGACTATAGATACCAACAGCACCACTACTGAAAGTTATGTAAGAAGCCTGTACAGGGAAAAATATGGCACTGATAGTGGGACGATATTTATAATTGATATGTATAACCGTAATATCTGGATACATAGCAATGGTAAGATATACAGTACAGTTACAAGCTCATACGCAGATACAATAACTGATAATGTATACAGATATGCTTCATCAAAAGACTATTATATGTGTGCATATAAGGTGTATGAGCAGGAACTTGCACTTCTTAAAGGCAGAAGAATATCACAACCAATGAAGTATATAAGCAATGCACTTCTTGCTGTTGTAGCGGCATTGATTATTAATTATGGAATTGTAAGACTGTATTTAAGGAAGAAGTCACCATCAAGAAAAGATATAATGAAAGGTATTTTTGTCAATAAGGCGTTTGATAACTGTAAGGTCAACTTTACATATCAGAGCAAGATTTATTCACCTAGAGATACCGACTCGGGCAGCAGTTCATCCGGCGGTGGTGGTTCGTCAGGAGGCTCATCTGGCGGCTCGTCAGGTGGAGGCGGCGGTGGCGGTGGCGGAGGCCATAGCTTCTAAATTATATGAAAATGCTATAATGAATTTACTGGTTCTAAACCTTACCTCAAAGTAAAGTTTAGAACCAATTTAGTTTATCAGGAAAGGGTTTGCGATGGATGGGAATATCTGTTGCAAGTCCTTTTTTATTTAATTAATAAATCTAGGAATTTAGAAATGATGAAATATTGTCTGCATTTATTTTTGTCTGCATTTATTTTTGTTTGGTTTTATTTTTGTCTGGCTTATAGGACAAAATGAGACTTATAGGACAAAATGTGTTGATAGAAACCGCTCTGAGCCCTTGAAATTAAATGGCTGAGGGCGGTTGGCGGTTTAATCCTTTTTAAAATAACTTTGAGGATAGACAAAACGTGTTGACAAAAATACCTGTAATCCCTTGCAAGTCATTTTGTGTATTTTCTATGATTAGCTCATTTATGGTTGTAATATTGAAATGATGTAAGGTTGAAAAAGCTTTCTGACTTTTACATCTTGAATTTCATTGAACATATAAGAGCTCAAAAGACTATATTTTTATAAAATTCTGGATATATAAATTGATAATCTGATGTAGCTGAAAGATTAAAAAGCATAGTTTTGACAAAAATAAATAGGGAAAATTTGAAAATTTTTAAGGGTTTAAGAACAAAAAATAATGAGAATGAATGAAAAATGACATTAGAATATCAAAAAAATGTCAAAAAATAAGAAAAAAATTCAAATATGCGCAATGCCAACAAAGCTAGTAAATAAGCGGATTTAGCAGCTTTTTTAATTAACCATAAAAAGAAAATACAAAAAAATTGAAAAAAGTTGTTGACATATGGGAGGGGTGGTGCTATTATAATCAAGTCGCCACGAGAGATGAGCGACACGAAAGCTTCTCAAACACAGATAAATACTGAGTTTGAAAGCAATGAACTTTGATAACTGAACAGAAAGACAACCTTGAAAATTCTTTTTAGAATTTC
>OGML01002286.1_pt1 | contig 13810 bp, 9 predicted proteins | sample 1572951 | NCBI WGS metagenome assembly OGML01 (sample SAMEA2581883, study PRJEB24529) | metagenome | biome: Human gut stool | place: China | collected 2011 | reverse complement strand
CGTTGCGGTACCCCCTCCATTGCCTGATCCCGATGTAATATCGGAATCAGAACATGAATACAGGAATGCTGCAGAAAACAAAGCTGCGAATAAATATCTTTTTTTCATTCTTTATCTAAAAGTCTTTATTGTATAATACCCTTTTTATTTTGTCTCTCCGTTATAATTCGGATCCATTTTCGGATATACAGAATAATAACTGTTTTTACTTACAAAATCATCGTATCCCAATTCTTCTGTAAAGTTAGAATAGTCTCTCATGCTTCTCGGCTCACCACCTGTAAATCCAACGGTTTCACCCAAAGAGTTCTTACCCTTGATTTCCTGCTGGAACAACCGTGAATAAGGATTCCAGAATTCCAGATAAGGATGATACAACAACCAGTTAGGAAGTTTACCTGTCAGGAAGTTAAGATTCATATACAATGCCTTCATGTTCGGCCAAACCTTAGTGATCTTATGATCTACCATGAAGCGCTGACCATCCTTGATAGTATCTGAAACCGATTCGAAATCTGAATCCTGGTAAGCGGCAAAATTATATGGTGGCTGCTGCAGGTCTTCATCGGTCGGCAATTCTCCTTCCAGCAAATTTACAGATAATGTCAGATATTCCAACTTTTCCCACTTCAAGAAATCGATGAAGGCATCACGGTCGTTCTTCGAGTTGTATGCCATACCGTTATTTCCGAAACCAGTTTCCCAACGGAAGCCCAGGTCGTCCAGACTCAAGTCGTTTACCACTGATTTGATACGCATATTCGAGATTGACAGGTATTTCAGTGCCGGGAGCTTGGTGGCATTAACCTGTCTCAGCCAACTGTTGTCGGTAAAGTTAGAACTGTTCAGTTCCAGAGCCTCCAGCGTTTCACTTTCAAAGTCTGAAGGCAACTTAGTAACACCGAATGCACTGATGTTCAAGTACTTCAGATAACTCTTAGCCTTACCGTCCTTGCCGGTATTCAACGGATGTCCTTTCAGCAGTGTACAGATATCCGATCCCAGTTCAATCTTCTTGATTTCACGGTTCGCGTTACTATAGAATGTCAATGATTCAGCAAAACGCAACTGAGTTACCTGGTAAGGAATAGATTCTTTTGTATCGAACAGCCTGAATGATGCACTACGGATACGTCCCACCATTTCTGCCGGAATCTTCTTGCCATCGATCTTATCGGTAGCCTTCCACAGTGTCACAGTCTTCCAGTTACGCATGTTTTCAGTAGCATCCCAGCCGAACATACCGTTCATGCCCTGATAAATTGCCAATACCGCCAGAGAGTCACCGGCACGGTCATCGGTCAGGATAGGAGCATGTTCCTGAGTAACCTTCAGCACCACAGTTTCCGCTTCACTGTCTTCAGGCACAAAGCGGATTTCTGCCGTACGGTCTTCTTCCTTCGTATTGATTTTCCAGTTGAAACGCAACTTTCCAGTACGAGGACGTTCTCCATAGTCCAGGTCGATTTCCTGGTTCGAAGGGAACTCAATCCATGATTTTGCCTCTTCCGGAATCTGCACGCTGAAGTTCACGTTTGCAGTCACGGTTACATTGAAGAAACGATCTTCATAAGGAGCTGTACTTTCAATACCCAGCTCATTCTTGTCAAGTGAAATTTCCTCCTTGTATCCGAACTGTTTTACTTTAACCGTCTTTACTCCGATTCCCTTTGCCAGGAACTGAATCTGAGTCTCACGGATAGAAGCCAGGATAGAAGAGTCAGCCTTCACCTCTACCGTTGCCGATCCGATTCCGTTTCCCGGAGCCAGCTGCAACCAGGTAGCTTCAGTGCTTGCCTGCCATTCAGCATCAGTAGATACATTGATCAGCGCAGTCTCACCGTTAGGGTCTGCAATCGTAATTTCTTCCTTATCCAAGGAAAAGCCCGAAATCGTCGGCTCGTCTTCTTTACACGAAAACATCAAGCCAGCCAGCACCGACAATCCGATTATGTACTTTGATATATTTTTCATTTCTTGTCTATTTAAATTAACCATTAATCAAACAAGACATCACATCCGCGGATATCCTGTGTCTGATCGTAAATCAGCATAAACATACCAGCCTGAATATAAGGACACAACTCTGCCATATTGATCACGATGTTCGGGTTATCACTGATATCCAGATTATAGATCAGATAAGACAACTGTTCTTCCTGTCCCACATTCACGTCACCTATATCATTACTTCCCAGATACAGTGCACGGAGTCCTTTATGCTTTCCTACTCCCAGCGGCCATTCTGTCAGGGTACGGTTACCATCGGCATCACGCTGTCCACGGATAGCAAACACAGTCAGACGGTCAACGTTGAAAGGCTCGAAAGGAAATTCCGAGAAACAGTTGAAACTTACGTCCACTCCATACAGATAAGGAACATTGATTGCATTGAAATCTGTCGGGAAATCAGACAAGCGGTTGTAAGTCAAGTCCAATGAAGCCAGCATATAGCTCTTTTCTCCGACGATGTCACCTTCTTCGAACGAACTAATCAGGTTACCGCTCAAGTTCAGAGACTCAATTACCGATCCGCCCTGGAACAATCCCTTCGGGAACTTCGTCAGCTTATTTCTTGCCAGTGACAGTGTAGAAACATTGGCACCGTAATTTGCCGGAACCTCTGTAATCTCATTGCCAGAGAAGTCTACTGAAACCATCACGTATACCGATTTCGGATTAAAGAATCCTGTCGGCAGGTTCTTGATCTTATTGTTTGAGAAAGTAATTGACTCTACATCTTCAATTCCACAGAAATTATCAGGAATTGCTTCAATCTGGTTGTAGTCGAAAGTAGCCTGTACCAGGTTGATACCCTCAAAGCGAGGCAATGTACCTGTCAGTTTATTGTAAGCACAGTCAATCTTTCCGAGTTTCTTCAGATTCTTCACATTTTCAGGCAAACGGGTTGCATTGTTGAAGCCCATATAAAGTACCTGAAGAGTAGCCTGAGATTTTCCACCACACAGTTTTTCCAGTCCCGCATTGATTTCTTCCGAGCTCCACTGCTTGTTCATCGCAATGTTCAGCTGAATCAGTTCAGGCATTTCAGCCAGCACATCAGGGAATTCCTTCATCAGCGGATTATTGTAAAGCTCCATATCCGTACATTTCTTCAGATTACCGATTGTAGCCGGCAGTTCTGCCACCTTAGAGTTGGCAATGTACAGGATTTCCAGATTTTCCAGATTACCGATAGCCTCATCGATACCGGTAATACCGTTAGTCAGCTCACCCCAGTTGATATCACGTGAAGCAGGCTTGTTCTGCTTTTTCACTTCAATACCTCTTTCCTTGAATCCCCACAACAGCGGTTCAGAGAAATCAGCTCTGATATCGTGTGACGCATAGTTGTCCATATAGTCATTACGGAGAATCTTCAGATTTTCCGCAGTCGGATTCATCATAGCCTGTGCAAATTTCTTGCGAGACTCAACCGATGAACCATTAGGTACATTCGGGTGCTGTTTGTCGTTATGAGTACCCAGATACAAAGTCTGCAGTGCAGTCAACTGTCCCAGTGCAGCAGGAATCTTTCCTTTCGGACTGAACTCACCGATAGACAATGAGATGACACGTCCTTCCGCATTCAGGTTTACTCCCGGCTGTTCGCCCCACATATCGATATCCTTATCGAAGTTCCAGTTTACTCCCTTCGGATAATTTTCACCAACATAGTACCAGTCAGTCTCACCGCCGGTAGCCAGCCAGATTTCCTTCAAGGCAATATAGTCCTTGATGTAATCAGCCGATTCCTGCAAAGTCAACGGGATTTCCACCGGCTGTGCTTCCGGATTCTGGTTGTCGTATACAGTAAACTCAGTACCTTCTTTCAGTACACCCACTTCCAAAGTGGTTTTATTCTTATCCGATGTCCAGACCTCAGTTACCGTATAACGTCCGGCTTCCAGAGTAATCAGCGAATCAAGTACAGCATACGAAGTTTCAGAATTGTCTTCATGGAAACCATCTTCTACTTCCACATCCACGTTTTCAATGTGTGTCACTTTCTTTGTATCCATGTTTTTCACATCGAAAGTCACACGTGCCACCGAACTGAACGGATAGTATTTTGTTTCAAGATCGGCGCGTGAACCGGTTCTGCTGACAGCACTCAGGTCCTTCACCAGATGGAAACGAACCTGTCCGCGCGGAACCACATTTACCAGAAGATCCTGAATGCACAGACCACCACGTTCTACCATGAAAGAAGTAGGTGCAGCCGGTTCTCCAGCGTAGATTTCCTTTTCTACCTTATCGTACAGATAAAAACCGATCAGCTGATAAGCTCCTGCTACCAGTTCCAATTTTTCAGAACGCATTCCATATTCTGCATTTTCAGCGTTATAAGCGCTTACCGGCAATGTATACGAAGAGGTAACTCCATTGCTGGTCAATACCACCTTCACCTTTTTGGCGTCATACAGATACTCCAGTTCCGAATCGCTTGCACGCGAAGCACTCTCACCATAAGAAGCTTCTTTATACAATTTAAACTGAACATATCCATTTCCTCCCCCTTGCAGCTCGTCGTCATCGTCCGAACATCCTGTTGCAAGCACAACAGTCAGTCCCAGCAAGACAGGAACAAACAGAAGTTTTTGTAATAATGATGTTAGTTTCATATGTTAATCTTATCTTTTATCAAAACAATTATTCAACAATAATAATCAGGGCCTTGCACGGCATAGGATAACCGGCTGAGAAGTCAGAGAAAGAAATAAACATGGTCTTGTTTACCGTACCGTCTACTGAGAAGCTTCCACCCATGGTCATGCCAGGATTCCACTGTTCGGTGAAGTCTTCACCTTCCATTGACATGATCATCATACCATTCATTCCATTTACTTCCGGATTCCACTGTTCAACCGTCAGCTTCGGATTTACCTGCAAGAAATCACCAGCCTGTACTTTCACATGGAATATCTGGTCAACCGGTACCTGCGTAGCTTCAGAAATCATTTCACCATATCCGGTACCACCGTCTCCCTGCAAGCATTCCAGAGATTCATAACCGCTCCGCAACACCTCAAATCCGGTAGCAGCTACCTGATTACCCTGCTGGGTAAAGTTCCATACAATATACTGTTCATATTCGGTCTTGATGGCCGTCATGTCTTCAATCAGTGCATTATCCACACTGTTCTGCAGTTCTGTCTCATATACATAACGAGGGAATGCCAGAATATATCCGCTCCGTTCACCACCAGTGTTTTCCGAGAATGCCGGAATCGAAAGAAGTCCCTTGCCATTGTCTTCTACAGTGAAGAAATCACCTCCGTTCCACTGGTCAGGCTCCTTCAGTCCATTACCCTTACCGTCATCAAACAAACGGACCAGCTGATAGTCGTAATCCTTAGTAGCGATTTCCACTTGCAGCGGGAAGCTTTCCTTAGCCGTATCATCATCTCCAGTCAGAGATCCGGCCCAATAAATGTCACCTTCCTTGGCCACATTCCAGTTCCAGACATTTCTCAATGAAGTCTCAAAATCTTTGTCGCCCATACCTGCGTAGTTGACAGGGAACGCATAAGTCGCTCCGGTTTCCAGCTGCTTCAACGTCAGAATTCCGCTCTGTGCAGAAACCTTTGCTTCCTTAGTCACCTTCAGTACGATGTCCGACGGACGACCTGCAAATCCTTTCAGCGGCAGATCATCAACCGACAGCCATTCCGGCAAACCTTCGGCAGACAATTCCCAGTCGAAGTTCGCATTCAGGGAGATTGTAGTCTGACTTCCCGACTGTCCACCCACATAGGTAATTTCCACCGGATGTTCGTTATCGTAACCTTCAATCACCAGTCCCTTTGCATTACGGGTAATCTTCGCAATCACCTGCGACTGTCCGCCCATGTTCAGGGCAACCTCAGCCGTAGCTTCTTCAAATCCCCATACGTCGTCGGTTATTACCACCTGAACGTTCTGTTCACCTGCACCTCCGACCAACATCGGCAGGCTCTCTTCTCCCGATACGAATTTACACCAGAGTCTGGAAGAAGTCAGTGTCCAGTCTGCATTTGCAGTAAAAGCCAGTTCAGCGGTTTCTCCTGCTGCCGACAGCACAATTTCCTCTACCTTATCCGGGAATACAGGAGCAACAGCTTCGTTTTCGTCATCAGAGCATGCCGGCAGAAAAGCCAGGCCACAAGCCAACAGACAAGCTCCGGTAAACCATTTCATATTTTTCATTGTACTAATCACTCTTATTTGTTATTCAATCCCAAATCACGTTCCAGTTTCTCATATTCGGCCTTGCTGATCCATTCCACTACGTTCAGGAATGTACCTACCTGACCCACTCCTTCTACATAGAGTGTCATGTACTGCAAGAAGTAATGCTGACACACATTATAATATGACATTACTCCCTGAGGCTGCATGGCGCGCAACTTATCGTCTCCCCATACATTTCCCTGGAAAGCTTCTCCAGTAGAACCGACTACCTGAGGATCCCATTTCAGATTAGGACTCAAAGGATCGGAAGCGTCGAAAGTAACCTTCATATCGTAACCCTTGTACAGGAAATCAGGCAACACAATCGTGTTCGGCTCATCTTTCGGGTCTGTACTCAGTTCCGGTCTCAGCAGAATCACTGAAGTACCCTGCATGTATTCATCAAAGAACGTAGAAGTCAGTTTGGCATAATTGTTGCCTTCGCCCACAAACAAGTTCATATCCAGCGGACAAGCCTTGCGGAACACCACCTTGGTCTCAGCTCCGTATGCATCCCAGATATTCTTTTTGTCTGTCACCAGACGCAGCATCACACCCAGTGAGTCGGTATCTTCCATATTGTTGAATCCACCACGGATTTTCACTGCCGTAGCCAGCTCTCCGGCCTTGATGGTAATGGTATTTGAAGCCAGGCTGAAATGTTTGCCTTCAATCGCATTCGTTCCCTTGTCTACCACCTCAACACCGTAAGTACGGTCGTATCCCTGAGCTGTAGTTGCCGCAACGGGGATATCATAATAAGTTTCCCCATCCTGAATCGTGCAAACCTGGAATGTATCGGCAAACATTACATAGTCCGGTCCGCTATAAGTGGAATGTGTCTCACTGCAAGCAGAGAACATTGCAGCTGCCACTGTCACGCCCAATCCAAATAAATATTTTTTCATGTTATTTCACCCTTTCATTAATACTTGTTACTTTCATTCGGCAGAATCTGAGAACCCGGAGCTTCCAGTTCATGCAACGGAATCGGCCATACGAACATCTTATCATCTTTCTCTACCTTCAGGCTGCTTCCCACAGTCAGAGACTGAGATTGCGGTTTACGTTCAAAACCTCTGTGCCAGCGTTTCAGGTCCTGCAGACGGAAACCTTCCATATACAGTTCACGGACACGTTCGTCGCTGATGGCATCCAGCCATTTGTCCTTGTTGACTACGATATTACCCGAAGAACTCATACGTGCACTGCGCAACTTGGTCAGGTCTTTTCCAGCCTCACCGAATTTGTTGAGGTTACAGTATGCTTCGGCACGGATCAGGTACTGTTCCGACAGACGGAATACCTTCGGCATAGAAACGTGCAGGATACCATAGAGTTCAGTAAACTGCTGGTTACCGAAGTACTTGATCAGCAACGGCCAGCTCAACTGATGACTGTATCCGGTAGCCATATCCTGGAAGAAAACTTCATAACGCAAGTCGTATGCGTCATACAGTCCCAGTACCCACGATGCCGGTACATAATCCGGACGGACAGTAGAATAGTCGTAATTAAAGAATACCTTACCCAGAGCACCCCCGTAAGAAGTAGCTGTAAACGCAATTTTCCAGATTGTTTCAGTTGACTGGTCATTGGTCCACATATATTTATAATAGCTTACTCCCTGTGAAATCTGCTCGTTGCAGCTAGACAACTGATAGTATCCGCTGTCGATTACTTTAGTAGAATACTTCACAGCCTCGTCCCACTTCTTCATATACAGGGCCACGCGCGCACGCAAGGCATATACAGTATATTCATTAAAATAAGGAGAATCGAACAAAGTAGTACTTGACGGTTCCTCATCCTCGTCGAGTGCCAGACCTTCGGCAGCCAGATCCAGTTCATCCAGTACAAACTGGTAAGAATCCTTCAAGGAAGCACGCACCATCGGTTCGTCACCACGGGAGTGACGTGAGATAACCACACCCAGTTCGTTGGCAGCTTCCTCATCACTTTCGTACGGCTTGCAGAACAACTTGATCAGTTCCGCATATGCCAGGGCACGTGCGAAATGCGCTTCACCTGCACACTGGTCCAGTTTATCCAGGTCATCCTCTTCCGTAACCTTTGCACGAACCTTCTCAAGGTTGTCAAACAAGAAGTTACATCTTCCGATTACTTCATAAAGAGCCGCATACACACTTTCGATATCCTTGTCATTCGAAAGGATGTCATTCCAGCGCCAGATAGAACCGTACACACCGGTATTTCCATTCACTCCGTACACCAGGTCGGTCTGGATATCCGGCAGCAAAGTCAGGTTACCGGAGTACAAAGCCGAACTTTTAAAAGCATCATAAATACCAATCACCGCCTGGTCTACATCGTTCACTGTCTGAATAGCCTGATCCGAAGGAATTGCATTTTCCGGATACTTGTCCAGGCACGAAGAAACCGACAATGCAACGGCAGCCAGTACAATATATGTTTTGATTTTCTTTATCATTTTCTTATATTTACTAATTATTAAAATGAAACTTCCATACCCATAGTAAACTGTCTTGAAGCCGGGTAGCGTCCCAAGTAGATATTACCCGAATATTCAGGGTCGAAGCCGGTAAATCCGGTTACAGTCAACAGGTTTTGTCCCTGCAGGTACACACGTACAGAAGAAAGGCACTTGCTCTTGCGCAGCAGTGACTGCGGGAATACATAAGCCAATGTCAGGTTCTTCAGACGCAGGAAAGAAGTATTTTCCAGGAAACGGTCGTCGAGCTGAGCGATTTCTCCGTAACGAGGAATGTCGGTGATGTCACCCGGTTTCTTCCATCCGTCGTACAACAGACGTTTTGACTGGTTGTAAGCCGAGAATCCACCGTTGTTTTCTTCAAAGTAACGGTCGTTGTTCATTACCCAGCGGTCGGCCATCCAGCTGAACTGTGCAGACAGCGAGATACCCTTCCAGCTCAGTGCAGTACCGAAACCACCGGCCCAAGGAGCGATGAATGTCTTACCGGTCATCACCTTGTCTTCTTCACGGAACTCAGTAGTGATTTCACCGTCTTTCGTATACCACAGCTGTTCACCGTTGGCAGGATTTACACCCGCATAGCGGTTCAGGTAATATTCGTTCACCGGATGTCCTACCTGATAGCGCAAGCCGGTAGTAGAGTTGGTATATTCAGTCACACCGTTATACAGTTCCTTCAGTTCGTTGAAGTTGTAAGAAACGTTTGCATTCAAGTTCCATACAAAGTCATCTGTACGGATCACATCTCCGTTCAGGTTCACTTCAATACCGCGGTTCACCATGGCACCGATGTTTTCCCAACGTTCACCTTCACCCGAAATAGCATACGATTCAGGCACCAGCATCAACATATTGGTAGTGCTCTTGTTATAGAGTTCGATTTCTACATTCGCACGGTTGAAGAATCCGAAGCGGAAAGCCAGGTTGGTTGCCCAGGTAGACTCCCAGCTGAAGTTATCCAGACTACTCTGTGCCGGATAAATACCAGCCTGGTCATTGTAGTTAGGACCTCCGGCTACCAGTCCCAGACGGGCATAGTCAGAAATTTCCGAGTTACCCGATGTACCGGTACTTGCAGAAATCTGCGCGTTGGTCAGCCAGTCGAACTGCTGCATGAATTTCTCCTGCTTCAGGTTCCACATCAGACCTACCGACCAGAAGCTACCCCAGCGGTTGTTCTTACCGAAACGGGAAGACGCATCCGCACGCAGTGAGAAGTCGGCATAATACAGTCCTTTATAATTATATTCCGCACGTCCGAAGAACGACAGGAAACCATAAGAAGTAAATGTTTCCGGCCAGCTGGTTGCACGGATACCAGAGGTCACGTTAGTCAGCAAGTCATTGGTCTGTCCGGTAGTTGTTACCTGAAAACCTTCGTAACGGTAATCGATGGCTTCCTGTCCGAGCATGAACGTGAAGTCATGATCCTGACGATACTTCCAGCGGTAAGTGGCAGTAGTCGTTTCGGTCAGGTTCATACCGTCGTAAGAACTGCGTCCGGCAGTACCCAGTCCACCGTTCAGGATGTAGCTCGGGAACGACTTCATAGAAGAAGCATTGTGTGAGAAATCCACACCAAACTGCGAACGGATGGTCAGATTCTCAATCGGAGTGATTTCAGCAAATACCGTAGACAGGATTTTGTATTTCTTGTGCTTCACCGGATTGTTGTCCATCCATTCAATCGGGTTCTGTCCGATACCTGTCCATGAACCGTCGCTCTGAGAAGCAATCGAACCGTCTTCACGGTACGGATTCCAGTAAGGCAACATCATGCGGCTGGCAAAGATCGGAGAAGCCAGACTAGGCTGACCTTCGTCGGCCTGTTCGATTTCCTCGTACGAAATCATGGTGTTGGTTCCCATCTTCAGCCATTTGCTGGCTTTTACTTCCGCATTGGCGCGGATATTGTAACGGCGGAAAGAAGATCCCTGGGCGATACCGTCCTGATCGAAGAAACTTCCCGACACGTAGTAATTCAAGTTTTCAGTGGCACGGTTTACAGACACCTCGTAGTTCTGCAGCGGAGCGTGGTCGTTGAACACCATGTCCAGCCAGTTTACGTTGGTCTGAGACAGCTTGGCATAATCCTGTCCTTCGTCCAGGCCACATTGATCCGGGACTGCAGTGTCCCCTGAAAATCCTCCGACACGGTCTTCATGCCTGCCGTATTATACGGATAGGGGAATTTTCCCATGTTGTCTGCCCATGCCAGGAATCCGTAATAGGCTCCGAGGCTGGTCCAGTGATGATCCGTGCGGTAATAGATCAGTTCCCCCGCATGCTCCTGCAATGCGGAGTACACATCGATATAGTGCTCCTCACCGACAGACTCCTTCACCTTCGCAAGCAGTCTCATCTCATCATAATGCGGTGCAAAAGCGGGCAGCTTATCTGTCAGAATATTATCCGCGGTAGGTACCAGCATGACTTTTGCATCCCACCGGTTTACCAGCTTTTTCAGGGACGCAATCCGGGAATCTTCCATCTGTTCCGTGTATTTTCCCGGATCATTTACCCCGATCAGATAACGGTCTGCCCCCAGATAGACTCCATTGATCTCCTTTTTCTGAAACAGAATATCCGCGCGGGTCTTTATTCCCACCCATTTATCCCGTCCTACAAACTGGTCAGACATATATTCTTCGTAATCGTCGCCATACTCTCCCGACAACAGGCTCTCCCAGGAAAACGTCGGCCTGGAAGCCAACACCCTGTTCTCTGTCTCAGAATAGACTCTGTCGCTGTTACACAGATCGGCGATTCCCAGAACGAAAAGAACCGCACATAGCAGTCCGACAGTCAGCAGAGCATTTCTCTTATCATCCACACACGGTTCCTCCTTCCCTGTCAGAATCGGAAATATAAAAACGGGTTATAAGATGCATCCACAATATATGCTACAGACAAAATCAGTAATGCCGCAGGAATTATCTTTTCACCTACGCGGTATAATGCCATGGCTGGCCCTGTCTTGCTGCTTTTGAGTCTGTGTATCAGCAGACTGCCGACGGGCAGACATGCCACCAGTGCAATGATCAGAAGCACCAGATACTCATTTCCCAAAAACATTGCCTGTGTGTTCATAAGTCCAGCACCATTTAATCCAAACATCGCCTGCAGATATGCCAGAATCTCTCCCGGCTTCTCCAGTGCGAAAAATACCCAGCTGATCAGGACCGCAGCCAGCGTATAGACTCTGCCAAACACCACCGGGGCATTTTTCAGGAGTTCTCCCAAAAACAGTTTTTCCAGAATTAAAAACAGGGCAAACCAGAGTCCCCACAGCAGGAAATTCCACCCTGCGCCATGCCAGATTCCCGTCAGCGTCCATACGATCAGTATATTGAGGATCTGTCTGGGCAGCCCCTTACGGTTGCCTCCCAGCGGAATATATACATATTCCTTGAACCAGGTGCTTAAAGAAATATGCCATCTGTGCCAGAAATCCGTAACGGAGGTGGCAATATAAGGATAATTAAAATTCTCCGGGAAATGAAATCCCAAAATTGCTCCCAGTCCGATCGCCATATCCGAATATCCGGAAAAATCAAAATAGATCTGAAAAGCGTATGCCGCAATTCCTATCCACGCCATCAGCACACTCATCTGATCATTTTTCAGGGAAGATATCTGTGTCCACAAAAGTCCGAGATTGTTGGCCAGAAGAACTTTTTTCGCTAGTCCCGTCACAAAGCGTTTCGCTCCGTAGCTGATGGCATCCAGATCGGAACGCCTTTCCTGAAGATATTTTTCGATCTGATGATACTTTAGGATCGGTCCCGCGATCAACTGCGGGAACATGGTCACGTAGACACCGAACTGTAAAATATTACGCTGCGCTTTGGCATCTCCTCTGTATACATCGATCACGTAAGACATGGTCTGGAAGGTGTAAAAAGAGATACCGATGGGTAACGGAAGACCCAGCAATGGGATCGATGTTCCGAACACTGTATTCACCGTCTGCAACAGAAAATCGGCATATTTAAAAAATCCCAGGATAAACAGATTGATAACAACAGAACATAACAAAAAGATCCTGGAGCAATCCTCTCCTCTATAATCCTCTATCAGCCTTCCCCATACGAAATCCGAAATCGTGGAAAAAAGCATCAGAAAAATATAGACCGGCTCTCCCCAGGCATAAAAGACCAGGCTCCCCAGAAACAGAACCAGATTCTTCATGTTCCGGGGAACCAGGAAATAGCAGATCATAAAAATCGGTAAAAACCGAAAAAGAAACAACACACTGCTGAATACCATTCACTCTACTCCGCATTTACTCCAGAGTCTGTCTGATAGCCTCCAGGGCAAGTTCATTCTGCTCCTGACAGTAAGTGATCACGGCCTCATCCCCCTGCTCTTCCACAGAGGAAGTGTCCGCGCCCAACTGTACAAAGCATACATAATCACCTATCCGTTCCACTCGGGATGCCTGTATCTTGCCAAGATTCATGGGATACTGCATCGTGTCATTCACCAGACTGTCACGATAGGCGTTCAATGCATTTTCTACATCCTCTACCTTACCATCTTTTGCGTGAATAATCAATAAAGTATCTACATTGACACTGATCATGGGACACTCACCCAGATAAGCATCATACAGATCTGCACTGACACCATAGGTCTCATTCAGCATTTCCTCCGGGATCTCGGAATCGGGCCAGTAATCATCACCCAGCGCGTCTGTCACTGCTTTTTTGGCGCTCTGTAATGCCGATGCCACATCTCCATTTTCCTGCTGTGTGCCGGCATTTCCCGCCTCAGTGCTCTCTACACTCGTCCCGGTGGATTCTGCAGTGCCTTCTGTACTTTCCACACTGTTCTCTGTAGCAGCACCGGTATCCTTGTCCTGCCCGTTTCCGCAGGCAGCCATAGCCAGTGCCAAAGTACCCATAAGTAACATACATGCTAATTTCTTCTTCATATAGTCTCTCCTCATTTCTATGGGGCATGCCCATATTTATTGTTGTAGTGTCCCTCAGACGGGGCTTCCTATACTATCAGACGACAGCTGCTGATGAAAAGTTTCAAAAAAATCAATTTTTGCTTTCTTTAGTTGATTGCATTAGTAACTTCTACTGCCACGCTTCAGAAAAAGAATTGCACGAC
>OGML01002274.1_pt1 | contig 13855 bp, 8 predicted proteins | sample 1572951 | NCBI WGS metagenome assembly OGML01 (sample SAMEA2581883, study PRJEB24529) | metagenome | biome: Human gut stool | place: China | collected 2011 | reverse complement strand
ACGACGCTCTTCCGATCTTGAAAAGACGGACGGTGGGGATTCGGTCACGTACGGTCAGCGGTGCGGAGCGTTGGGAGAGGAGCCGGGTTTTCCAGCCTGTGTCGAGGGCTTTGTTCCAGGTACGGTCGTCGAAACCGGGTTGCATCCATCCGGTCTGTTCTTTCGTGGCATCGTAATCTTCACCGCCGTAAATACTGCTGTAGGTAACGGGGCTTTCGGTTGTTTTCCAGTCTGTACCGGTTACGATGTCCTGCGTACTGCCGTCTGCATATTCGATTTGTATTTTCATCAAGAGGCGCGGAGCGCCATATGAAGCAAGCAGTTTGAAATAACGTTCCCGCGGGATATTGAAAAAGCCGTTTCCCAACATGACGCCTATTGCGTTTCCGCCTTGCTTTAGCTGTCCGGACAGATCGAAAGTGACATACAGCGCACATTTATCATATTTTGTCCATCCCGGATCGAGAAAGTTGTTACCCACCTTCTCTCCATTCAGGAACATATCGAAATGTCCGAGTCCGGAGACATAGGCGGTCGCTCGTTTTACCGGTTTTTGAACCGTAAATTCTTTTCGGAATTGGGGGAGGCGGTACATACCGATCTTTTTGCCTTTGAGTTCCCGGTCCACGTTGGCCAGTCCGTGCAGCCCTATCGTGACGATTTCGTCTTTCCTGTCTTTTTCCAGTGCAATCCATTTGGCATTGCTCCAGTCTTTTTCCGAAAGAAGCCCCATGCCGAAGGTATGGATACAGCTCCAGCGGGAAGGGCTGTCCTCCTTATCCCAACTCCTTACTTTCCAGTAGTAGGTCTGTCCTGCTTTCAATTCTTTTCCTTTGAAAGGAACAAGGATCGAGGCGGAAGAAAGCGTTTTTCCGCTGTCCCAGATATTTCCATTGCCGGCCTGTAGTTTTTCCGGAGAATCGGCCACTAATATCTGCCAGGCCGATTGTTCGAAGTTCCGTTGTTGTGCCTGTATCTGCCAGCTGAAACAAGGTTGTCCTGTTTCGATTCCTAACGGGTTTTCTTCCTGTTCGCATCGCAGGTTATAAACGGAATGTGTGTCCGCTGCCTGTAGAAAGAAAGGAAAAACCATACATAAGATACAAATGTTTAAAAGTCTATTTTTCATGCTGCCGTCCTTTTTTGAAAAAGGTGCCATGCTTTTCCGGAAAAGCACGCACCCTCTTTTCGTGTATGTTTAATGAATTAATTCAAAATCTTCCATCAGCCCGTAATCCATCATCTGGTATTCTTTTCCGGATATCGGTTTGTCTACGTTTTTCCAATGCCAGGGAGATGCCAGGCCGGGAGCCGGATTCCGGTAATGCGGGCCTAACAGGTTCTTCAAACTGCCGATCACATGTACATCGATCGTGTTGCTGCCTTCTTTCAGGTAGGATGTTACATCCAGTTGCCAGGGGTCGAAGGCGATCATACCGGCTTTCTGTCCGTTGACGTATACTTCTGCTACCGTCCCGTTCCATTTGTTCAGTTTGACGGCATATCTGCCTGTAAGGTCATCGAGGGTATATTCTTTGCTATAGCTCATATCCCATGAGTAGAACGGTTGCTTTTGTTCTTTCCAGCTACCCAGTGTGAACGATTCCTGTGGTGCACCGATGCTCCATCCCTCTTGTTCGGGTACGACCGAGAAGTTTCCGATGATGTAGACCGGTTCTATCTCTGCAAAAATACGCATCGGGTTGATGCTGAGTTCTACCGTATTGCTACCTTTTTTCACCTGTCCGCCTATCGGATAAACGCCGAAAGAACGGTCCAGCCACCATTCACCTGGAAGAGCGTTCACGAGATTTCCGTTGATTTTTACGGTAAATAGTTCGGGGCGTTCGGAAACCAGTTTGATACCGGAATAGTCGAAAGCATCGTTTACCGTAAAATGATAGGAGGCCGTGAAGCCGCCATCCTTAAAGTGGTCGCGGTCGAGGATATTCCGTTTGTATTGTACGGAGGTATTCCAAGGATTGCCGTTGGTGAATCCGTGCGCTTTGAAGGCGATATCGGCGGCACGGGAGAAATGTTGTTTCTTGTAAGTCTTTCCTTTAACCGTAACATCGCAAAAGTCAATTGTCAGAGCATTGTCGCGTAAACGGCTGACGGTGGTCCGGCTTGTTGCCGTCACCGGGCTGCTTCCCGCTTTTCCGGGGCGTTCCGGATAGTTTTTAGGGCTCTTGTCAGAACAGTAAAGCAAGAGGCTTCCTGCCGGTTCGATCCGGAAAGATGTACTTAGTATGCCTTTTTCTTTTGAAGACGGATACGTATAGATTTCCCCGTTCAGAGCATCCATTTCCAACATGGCTTTTCCCTGCGTCGAAAGGGTGCCGTCAACAACTTCATCCATAGAAGAGTTGACGAGAAAAACCAATTCTCCGTCTGCAAACCGGCGACGATGGTGATACAGGTTACCACTGTTGAAAGTAATCCTGAAGTTATCGGAAGAGAAATACCGGGCGATTACATCTTTGGATAGTTCCGGGAGTGATGTGACGGTTGTACCGGTCAACAGTCCGGCCAGTTCGTCATTGACAGCCCCGTCTATCCGGGTGGGAGCGGAGAAGGTTATGATCTGTCCACCTTGTTCTACAAATTGTTGCAAGAGGTTGAAGGTAGGCTTGTTTAAGGTCTCCATCATGGGAGGCAGAACGACAGTCGAGTAGGAGGCATTGCCGACGATGAAACGCCCGTTTTCTACCTTTCCGAGGTCTTTGATGATGTTTTCGGAACCGAGGTCATATTCTACCTGGTTCTTTTCCAAAGTTGTAACAAAAGCTTGGAAATTGGTTCCTATCTCCATGAGTTTCGGGGAACTTCCTGCATGGACGTAATAGCTCCATAAAGTCGAGTTGGGTTCCAGAACCAAAATATCGTTTTTCTGGATGCCTTTGCTCATAACAAATGAAAGGCGTCCGTAATAGTCATTCAGTTCGCGATAGTCGGGCCACCAGGGAGAATGATAGGTGAATACCGGCGGATAGTCGTATTTGCGTGCTCCTGTTAGTGTCATATGGGCTAAATGTTGGTTCATGAAGTTGACCCCGAGTGCATACTCCCAATCGCCTAACCGTTTGAAATCTTTAAAAGTTTCGTCCCAACCTCCACCACCATAAGTTTCGCTGAGGGTACGGTTACAACCTGTTTGGTTGGCGGCACTGCGCAATTCTTTTACTGCACGGATATTGCCGAACTGTGCTTGCGGGTTGGTTTCGTCGAACTGGTTGAACAGCATGTCGATAGCGGGTACCTGATGCCAGGCGTACATTGCCATATTGTCCGGTCCGTCGTTCATTTGCGGCCAACCGTGTTCCCAATAGTGTCCGGTCCATTTCAGGTTGTTCGTCTCGCAGTAGTGGTGCCAAGGTTTGGACCAGCGGTCGACAAACATTTGCAACAGGGTTTCCATATAGTTATGACGTACCTGTTTCCAATTGCCCGTCTCTTCGTCCAGAAGGGGAAGTAGTGGTTTTAGATCGTATCCCCACTGTTTCCGGAATACTTCGAACAAGTCTGGTGTCCAGCGCAAGCCTCCGGGACTGCTGATGTTGGGCTCATCTGTGAAGATACCGAAAACAGATTTGCCAAATTCGTCCTTTATTGTTTTTTCGTATCCTTTCATCGTGAGGTCGATGAACTTTTCAGTCACACCGGGTACGAGCAGGTCTACGTAAGAATACCCTCCGTACCAGTCTGATTTGCCTAAATAGGTCTTTTTGTAGAGGTAATATTCTCCTTTTGCTTTTTTATGCTGGCTCAGGGCGTTCGTGATATCTGCCCATTTGTCCCCTTCTTTTTTAAGGATGATGAAATATTCGTCTGTTTTGTCAGGCAGAAGATCTGTTTTTGTCAACTCAAGTCCTTGTCCTTGGTTGTAGGATTCGGGCATATCTTCGGGAACATGTCCTCCGGCAAAGCCGCTGGGATAGGAGTTTTCATCGTAAATCCAGATGTCCAGTCCCATCTCTTTTCCTTTATCGACGGCATAACGGTAGAGGGAATACCATTCGTCCGACATATATTCCGTGATCATGCCCGGACGGGGATGGATAAACGCACCTCCGCAGCCTGCATCTTTAAAGTCTTTCAGCATACGGTCGATTTCAATTTCTGTAACTTTTCCGTTCCAAACCATAAAAGGGGCTGTACGGTACTCGGATGAAGGGTTGGAAAACTGGGCTTCCAAAGTGGAAAAACTGTCTGTCGTTTCCGCTTTGTTGCCACTGCAACCAGTCGTTCCGAGAGACAGGATACCTCCTGCGACGGTATATATAAAGTTTTTGATAATACGTTGTGTATTCATGGTGCTAATAGTAAAAAGACCTCTACTACAAAAGTAAAGGTCTTTTTGTTAATATGATAATTAATAACCTGGATTTTGTTTGAGCTGGTCATTTAATTGCAACTCGTTATAAGGTATCGGATAAAGCAAATATTCCGGCTTTATCTGATAGGTACGTTCAGGAAGTTCCGTATCAATCGTTTTGATATATTTTCCGTAGGCAGTCATTACTTCAATAGCTTTTCCTGTTCTCAATAAATCATACCAACGATGGTTCTCAAATGCGAGTTCGTGACGTCGCTCATTGGCAACTACCTCGGCATTGATTGTTGTAACAGCAGGTAAACCTGCACGCGCACGTACTTGATTGACATAGGGTGCTGCGTCTCCTGCACGTCCTTGCTCCACCAGACATTCAGCTAACAATAACAGGCAGTCCGCATAGCGGTAAACAGGCCAGTTATCGTCTGTATTTTCTATTTTGGAGTGTGCGTGACGGTATTTATTGATAAATGGATAATTAACTTGATAATCATTGATCTTGGGATCACCGACTTTTAGTACATCAGCTACGACTAAGGCGTTTGCTGCATCCAGTGTACCGACTGCAACAGCGATAGATGGGTCGACACGCAGGTCTCCAGGTTCGTAAGAAGCGATCATTTCCGGTGTCGGAACATTCCAGCCTCCTGTCAGTAACGTACTACAATCCGGAACACCTGTAATAATTTCTGCATTCGTTGTTTTGGGAATAAAGTAGTATAACCAATCACTTTGCTGTCCCTGATCTCCCATTTGATACTGGATTTCGAAAATCGATTCTTTTCCGTTCTTTTTGGATGTGTCATATATATCGGCATAATTGGGAAGTAATTCATATCCCATATTCATGATATCTTTTAACTGCGTTTCCGCTGTTGCATAATCTCGATCTGGCTTTGTCATTAATACATAAGCGTAGAGCATTTTGGCAGCTCCTTTGGTTGCAGCACCATTTTGCGGGAATTTGACCGTAGGAAGTTTCTCTATGGCATCTTTCACATCATCAACGATGGCTGTATAGATATCGTTAACAGATGAACGAGGTAAGAATGCGTTGTCCGCTCCTGTCACTTCTTCCAGATGCAAAGGGACGTCTCCGTAGCATTGCACCAATTGGAAATACATGAAAGCACGGATGAATTTAGCTTCTCCGATCGTTTTATTTTTGAAATCATCGGGAAAAGTCGTCCCTTCAATGCGGTTCAGAATGGTGTTGGCTCTTGAAATGCCCGTATAACATGCATAATACATTTCATTTGTCCATTGGTTCTGGTCATCTACAACAAAATCCGCGATATTTTCACGATACAAGATGTGTAGACCACGGTCTGCTTTATAGCGGGTGTAATGTGTATTGTCGGAACGCATTTCTCCCATCAGGTATCCTTGTCTTGCCGATACTCCCCGTAGAGCGGAATAGGCTCCGTTCACTGCTTGAGTGAATTGCTCTTGAGTTTTAAAGAATGTCGCATCATTCGGATAATATTGAGGCGTCAGATTCAGAAAATCTTCCGAACAAGAAACCAAAGTCAACAATGCAACAACTAAACTAAATATCTTTTTCATGATCTTTCGCTTTAAATTTATAATTTGTTTTTCTGTCAGAATGAAATGTTACATCCGATACTGAATGTTCTTGGAACCGGGTAAGTTGTACGATCTACTCCTAAACCGTTCCATCCCATATCTTCATTCATGGCTATTTCCGGATTCATACCTGGGTATTTAGTGAATGTGACTAATTGCTGAGCTGTTACATATACCCGGAGTTTAGAGAGGTATTGACTCGGTTTAATCGGAATTGTATAGCCCAAAGTGATATTCTTTATGGTCAAATAAGAAGCATCATATACCCAACTGCTATTATTGAAGCGGAATAATTCCGTGGTACCGGCTTTTGTTCTCGGAACCTGTCCGTCACCCGGATTTTCCGGAGAGCGCCAACGATTGGCAACTTTTTTCAATACATTGAAACAACCGTCGATATTCAAGGTATGTTCGTAGTTTGAATTGATAATGTCACCACCTACTTGTCCACTGATCAGAATGCTCAGATCGAAGTTCTTCCAGGAAAATTCATTTGTCATACCATAAATAAAATCCGGATTCGGATCACCAATTTTTACACGGTCATTGTTGTCGATTATACCGTCAGGAACACCGTTAGGACCACTGACATCTTTCATGCGGACCGTTCCGATCTCAGATGAGGCGTGCTTTGGTTGGGAATTAAACTCTTCTTCGGTCATATATACGCCGTCAAATACATATCCCATGAATATACCGATAGGTTCTCCTACTGCTAAACGGTTGAAATCTTCCTGATTGGAATATCCACCTTTTGGGGTGTTGTTTGTTCCCATTTTGGTTATTTCATTCCGGTTGAAGGCTATATTCAAGTTGGTAGTCCATTTGAAATCACCGACAAGATTACGAGATTGCAAAGTGATTTCATGTCCCCATGCTTTGTAATCACCGATATTGGAATAAATGTTGGAAAAGCCGGAAGCTCTTGGAATATCGACTTGATACAAAAGTCCATCGACTTTTTTATTATAATAGTCATACATCAAATAGATACGATCGTTTAGGAAACCGATATCGACACCTAAGTCCAGTTGCTTTGTTTCTTCCCAAGTAAGAGCATTGTTCCCTAAATTACCTAATCCTTTTCCCGGAGCTAAAGAGCCACCTAAGACATAGTTATAAGTGCTAACTCCCGCAATATATCGGTAATTACCAATGTTGTAGTTACCAGTTAGTCCATAACTGGCCCTTATTTTCAGGTAGTTCATAACATTGGTTACTGGTTCCATGAAGGCTTCGTCAGATACAATCCATCCGGCGGATATGGAAGGAAAATTTGCATATTTATTGCCTGCCCCAAAACGGGAGCAACCATCTCGGCGGAATGTCGCCTGGAGTAAATAGCGGTCTTTGAAGCTATAATTCGCGCGTGCGATGACAGAGGCTAATGCCCATTGCTCGATGTTGTTGTCACCGTTTTTTGTAGCACCGGCACCCATCCAAGGAATATCATCACTTGGAAAGTCAGTTGCTGTTAGCTGGTTATATTCGTTGGAATATTTTTGTGCACTATAACCGACCAGTGCATCTATATTATGGTTTCCGAATTTATGGTTATACATCAACATATTTTCGATAGTCCAACTATAGTGGAAGTTGGTGTTGTATTGTCCACTTGCTTTTTGAGGGGGAGCAGTAAACATGGCTCCACCGGCTGTCGAAGGTGTAAAATCTCTATAGTTCTTGGCACCTAAATCGAAACCAGCCTGGAATTTATATTTGATACCGTTCCATATATCCAGTTCTGCAAAAGCATTGCTTAATAAGGCCAAATCCTGTGTTTTACTTGTTTTTTCATGTAAAACACGTATCCAGTTAGGTTGAGGGAACATCCCTGGAGAGTTTAGAGAAAGAATAGGTTCTCCATTTTCAGCACATGGATTTACAGTTGGGTCAGCCAAGAACGCAGCACTTAATATCTGCCAACCTCCGTCTGTATTTTGGTTGTTTTTGATTTGCAAGGTGGGAGCTATGTTCAGTCCTAATTTTAAGCGGTCGTTTACTTGATAATCATTGTTTGCACGTAAAGAGTAACGTTCGAAATTAGAATTGTACATAACACCGTCTTGGCGGAAGTAGCCTAATACGATAGCTGTATTGAACTTGTCTTTATTGGCTGTCACACTGATACTGTAATTCTGTGTGGCGGCATTGCGTGTCAGTAAGTCATACCAATTGGTACCAGTACCGTATTGGGATGGATTTTGATATTGTTCTGGAACTCCTCCGGTATAACCTTCATATCTGGCAGCATCTTCGTAGTATTCTTTTTTGTATTGGGCAAATTCTTCCCCGTTCATAACATCCGGAGTCTTTAGTCCCTTTAAAGTCTGAATACCGAATGAAGCATTCACATCCACTTGAGTTTTACCTTGTTTTCCTCTTTTCGTTGTGATCAGTACGACACCGTTGGCGGCACGTGATCCATACAAAGAAGTGGCAGCGGCATCTTTCAAGATGGAAAAGGTTTCGATTTCATCCGGATTGATACTGCTTAGGTCCATATTGATAGGGATTCCATCGACCACGAATAAAGGTGAACTACCACCATTGATAGATGCTGCACCACGGATACGGAATCCCATACCTTTACCCGGCTGTCCTGTAGATTGGTTAATTTGTACACCTGCTACCTGTCCTTGAAGTTTTTGGGCAAATTGTCCTACAGGAAAACTTTCTAATTCTCCTGCATCTATCTTGGAAACAGATCCGGTCAAATCCCTTTTTTTCTGTGTACCGTAGCTAACGACAACAAGTTCGTCCAGTTGGTTTACAGTTTCTTGCAGAACGACATTTAATGTTTTCTGGTTGGAGACAGGGATTGTTTTTGTTTCATATCCGATAAAACTGATGGTGAGTATTTGATTGGGGTTAACATCAATGGAAAAATTACCGTCCATGTCTGTAATGGTACCGATGGTGGTGCCTTTGACGGAAATGTTTGCACCTGGTATAGGTTCTCCTTTTGCATCGATAACCCGTCCGGACAGTTTACCGTTCGTTTGTTCTATACCACTGATGGAATCTGTGTTTGCATGAGCTTTTGAAATCACATATCCGGGGCTTAAAAATACTGATAATAGTACAGCTTTAGGCAATAAGTTGCTGTATATCGATTTGATCATAATATTAAAATTTAATTTAACAGTTGAAATACTCTAATTTTCTCTACAAAAACTTTTTAGGTGTGTTATTTACTTCTCTCCATAGGCTAATGATTTAAGATTGCAATTGAATTTGTTCTGGTAGAACTATGAACTATACAGTACGGATAGTTGTAAAAAAGTAGGCTCGATTATCGGTTTTGGCTTATCTGTGGAGGTTATTGGAGTCTTCTGGAAGGGAAAAAGGAGAATATCTTTTTTGAAAGAATATCAATTTGACTAATTTTAATATCATTTTTGAAAACATCTAGTAGTTTTATATAGCTAATTTTGTCACGGTAGCAAACAACAGACAAGAATAGCCTTAGTTCTACCAGAACTAAGGTATTCACAAAAGCATAATTATCTTTTCGGGATATTTATACTTTTCCAGTTTTAGTTGTAACTGATCGTTACCTCTTTTTTATCGTTTTGGGAAAAACTTTTTGCCACTTCTTGTATATCCTCTAATGTGAATTTGCCTGTTATCCGGATGACCACATAGTCTGAATCTGTGTCGGCTAGCATGATCATTTCGTTGATTAGGTCACCGTTCTGGACGATGTAGAAAGAGGCGCGTGTATCGTTGTCCTTGACCCGCATCAGTTCTTCATGTGATTTGCTGATAAGGCTGCTGAATTCTTTTCGCATCTGGTCCCGGACTTCCTGCTTGTCGGAAGTGACGATTTGAAGATTGTTTATTTTCCCTTTCAGATTCATCAGGTTGAGGCCACCACTTTCTACATTAGGGATCATGTCGAACATTTTCTTGGAGATGAAGACAGATGTTACATTATCCATATCGGCATATTTTTCGAACAGTTTATCCTGGGCAAAGCACAAGCTGGTGCAACAAAGAAACAGGATCAGGAATATATTCTTTAATTTCATAAGATTAATCGTTTAAATGTTTGTTTAAAATATTGTTTACTTTATCTATCTCCTGCCCGGCGTTATCCACCTGGCTGATGCCTTTGTTGAGGTTCTGCGAGAGTAGGAGTAAAGCCTTTTCGGCAGCGGCGGCGGCATCTTTCGGATTGGTGTAAGTGTCGCTGAGCCGGTCGTGAGCTTGATACGACGATTTGTATTGTAAAAAGCTGATGCACAACAGGATGGTGGCGGCAACTCCACTTAACCAATATAAAGTCCGTCTACGGGTCAATGAACGGGTCTTCTTTTCTTCCGTGGAAGCCCAGGTGTCGATCTGCTTTTCCAGTCTACGGGAAAGTCCTTCGGGTAAAGCTTGTTCCTCTTGGAGGGCTTTATTGATCAGTTCATCTATCTTTTTATCGTCCATATTCATATGTATAATATTTTTCAAGTTGTTCCCGGATTATTTTTCGTGCCCGGGAGAGTAGCACCCGTATGTTGACGGCACTCAGGCCGGTGATCTGTTCTATCTCGTCCATCGAACAGTCTTCGATCCCTCTCAACCGGAGAACTTGCCGCTGATTTTCCGGCAGGCGGTCGATCAGGTGGCGGATTTGCTGTACTTTGTCTTGTCTTTCTAACTCTTCGTCCGGTGAAGAAGCGGTAGAAAGAGTGACGGCTTCGGTGACATCTGTGTCGCGCCTGTTAGCACGAGGTGAGCGAAGGAAATCGAGGCAGAGGTTCTTGACCAGCGTCACGCAGAAAGCTTCCGGATTTTGGATATCGGTCAGTTCATTCCGCCGGCTCCATAACTTATAGTAGGCATCTTGCAGGATATCTTCGGCATCGGCCTTGTTTTCGACCAGCGCATAAGCAATCCGGAAGAGCTTGGGATGGAGGGGAAGGAACAGCCTTTTAAAGTTCTCAACATCCATCTTTGTGGTCGTTTATTACTTTTTCGATGTCAGATGGTTTGATCTTTCCTTTGATGCGGATCAGGGCATCGTCGCCTCCATCGGTTGTCAAGATTACCAGTTCGCGGATGATGTCTTTGTCAATACGTACCATTACTTTCGTGCGGTTGCCCTCTTCGTTGGCATTGACCATTGTTTCGTAATTCGGGTCTTTCAGTTTCTTGATGGCAGCGCGGAGATCGTCTTTGACGGTATTGCCGCATTCCTCGAAAGAAAGGACTTCGATGCTTTTTACACCCATCGTCTCGGTGAACAGGCTGCTTATTTTCATCAGGAACGGGCCGACCGTTACGTGGGTTACGTTTTTTTGCTTGGCAAAGTCGTTGAACAGTTTGTCCATGCTCTGGCTATATCCTGCTTGGCAGAATAGGATGAGGATCAGGATTGCGATGTATTTTTTCATCTTTCTAATGTATTAATCGTTACTTATTCCGTTAGTTCCGGCTCTTCAACGCGCGCTATTGGAGAGCGTTCATTAAGTAGACGGGAACGGAAAAGCTGTTGTTACAAAGAAAGAGAAAAATTTATGATTTTTCCTTACTTTCTGCTATTTCAACGAAATAAACGCTCGAACAAATCAGGAGGACAGCTATTAATTGGGACCAACTGAAGCGATCTTGTCCTAATGTCAGCGAGGTAATGGTTGCCACAATCAGGATCAGGTAACCATAGATGGCAACCAGTGTGGTTTTCAGATATTTTAGTCCGACCGGTATTAACAGGTAACTGATAACGGTCGGGAAAATCAGGACGAATGCCAAGACTGCCATCGGTTTCCAATGGATCGGGAACGTGAAAAGTGTTGCTTCAAATCCTGTAAATCCGGAAACGATGATGGCGGAGAAAGCCGCACCGGAAAAGGTGTACCGCAGCATTGTCATAACTCCTACATGCTTCAATATTCGGTTGCTTGCAATCAGATAGATTGCATAAGCCATGGAACTTAGCAGGCAAAGCAGATTTCCGGTGAAGGCATCGGAAGCCAGGTCATCGTTTTTCTGGGTCAGGATGCAGAGCAATGCGCCACCTAATCCGATCAGAATACCGGTTATTTTCATCTTTGTGATTGTTTCTTTAAAGAAGATGACAGAAAGAATGAATACCCAGATAGGTTGTAAACTGGAGAAAATGGAGCTTGACACAGGGGTCGTTTTGCTCAATCCCAGCAAGTAAAAGAACATAAAGCCATAAATGCCGAGCGCCCCCAACAGGAATAAGAGAATCTTTTCCTGGCGGGTGGAAGTCTCCGGTTGGGTGAACAAGCCGATAATCCAAAACGCGAGGGCGGCAAACGTACAGCGCAGGGTTACACCCGTCAGCGGACTTATCCATAATGGTAGGAGATATTTCAACGCATTCATATTCAAACCGCTGAAAGTTTTGGAAATAATCATGTAAATATTGGCTTCTCTTATTTTATTTTTCACGATGCTTGGGATTTTATGTTATACTTGTTTGATGCGGTCGTCGAACAAGAACGAATCTTGTTTCAGGTAGGCCCATGCGGCAGCTATCAGGGCAATGGCCATATTGAAGATGAAAGCGAACTGCTGTGTCTCGATATGGAGCATATCCTTGAGTATGTTTATAATGAAAGGGCAAAGAAGAATGGCCAGATAGTTCATGGCCATAACGAATGCCAGTGCAAGCGTCACTTTTTCAGGAATAGCCGTGCGGGTCGTTTTGTCGTAAGCTATCGGTTGTATGACACCATAGCCTAATCCGGCAAAGATACAACCCAGCCCGATCAACCATTCGGTGCGGGAAACGAGTATAAGCGCCATTCCGACAGAGATCGAGACCATACAGGCAAATTTGGTCTTTTTGCCGAAGAAGGAGACAATTTGATTCAGTATAAATCCCGGCGACATGATAGCCAAGAAAAACAGCGAGATCATAATACCCGAATTACCGCTGGTAAAATGATATTCTTTCATCAGGAAAGGAAGATTGAAGCTGATGATGATCACTAAGTAAGTAGCCAACCCATAGAACGACATGATCTGCATCAGGTGGGGAATCTGTATACCGAACTTCCCGAAATTGCTATCGGCAGGCCTTTCCGTTCTCCGGCTAGTAGTGTTTATACCTATACCGGGATACGGTGAAATATTCTTTTTCAGATAGAACGAGAGAACGATCGAGATCAGCGGAAACAGGTAGACGACAAACGGCAAATGCCAGTTCACCTCTGCCAGATACCCCGTCAGAACGGTGGCCAGCACTAACGTTATATTCGTAATGGCGGAACTGAGCCCGAACTGTTTCGTACGGTATGTTCCTGTAAAAAAGCGGGAAATCAAACCGGTGGAAAGTGGCACGATCAATCCGGAACCGATCCCCAATAATGCGCTGACTGTTATCAGTTGCCACATTTTTGTGGAAAGCATGTACAGGATGCCGCTCAACGAGAAGATCACCAGTCCCACTTGCAACAGAAGGACATTATTGATCTTTTCCGTCAGTTTGCCCGACAGGATGATAAAAGGGATGATCAAGAGGGAAGGAAGTGATGAAAGCATCTGTATGTCCAGTTCTGTGGAATGCGGAAAGATTGCAGAAAGTCTTCCTAAGATTGGGGAGACAGCCAGGCCGGGCAGTGCATTCAGTGCCGATATCGACCATATGCCTATTAGCGTGATAAGAGGAATCGTCCCCTGTCCGGTCTGTATTCGCATAATCGTTTCGTTACATCATTTTTTATTGTATTGAAACAATCCCGAATAGTGAAAGTTCATTGTTTTAATAAACCCCAAATATCGTATGTTTAACGAAAAACGCAGAACAATTGCGGATAGTAGCTGTTTTTGCCATACAATCGGCCGAAACAAGTCGATAGCGCCATTATTAATTAAAAACAAAAAGACATGGAAGATTCTAATTTCAGAAAAGGTGATGCCAAGACAGCAATCTTTGGCTCGGAAAAGATGCTACAAGCCTCTCCTGTA
>OGML01002273.1_pt1 | contig 13856 bp, 11 predicted proteins | sample 1572951 | NCBI WGS metagenome assembly OGML01 (sample SAMEA2581883, study PRJEB24529) | metagenome | biome: Human gut stool | place: China | collected 2011 | reverse complement strand
TCTTATGGTCTATTTGGGGCATATGACATTTGCTATTTTTGATAGAAAAATACTATTGGGCAATCACGATTTCTTAAAGCTAAGAATCTCTACATCTAATTTTGATGTTGAAAATGGAAGACTTGATGATGTAATAAGCCGATTGGCAAAGGATATGCAATATTTTGAACGTACTCATTTTGTATTTGAGCATATTCATGAAGATATTCTTTCCGGTGCAAATTCTCTTGATGATTATAATTTCTATTGTGCAAATTCAGAAGAACAATTTACAGCAGCAAACGATAGCGATATATTATGATAATAGAAAGGCAAAAGCAACGGCAGTTCCTTCAGGACGAATTGAAGAAACAAACAGATGAATTCAGAAACAAGTTGGAATCATCTGCACAAGATTTGCTATTGAACAAACACGAAATGTTCGTGGCAATCTTTATCAAATATATGGAAAATGGAGAGATTCTGCTGAAATTTCCTGTTTCCAGACCATTGCCAAGAAAGAATGAGCATTTCTATTGTTTTACATTGCCAGACAGTATGAGAAGATACAAAGACTGGGGCAGTCAAACATATGGAGGTCTTATAAAAAAAGAAACGCAAGCGACTGAAATAAAATGCATTTGGCATAGTTCGTCAGATAATCCATTATTTGTGTTGGCAGGTTTTAAAGGCAGTTCCGAAGAATTTAAGAACTATATAGAAAAAACTCCTGGTGGAGTTATTGTACTCGGCCCCAAAATTCCGCCATTTGAATATTTGGTAAATCTGGAGATGGTCACATACTCCGTTCATGACAAATGTTCGGAAATTTTAGATGCAAACTATAATAGATTGTCTTGGAATCCAGAATTATTGGCAACCAAGGACGATATGACTAACATAGTCATTGAACAGTTGGCAAAGTCTGATTCTGTTATCATACAAGGTCCTCCTGGAACCGGTAAAACCCTTCTGGCGAAAGCTGTTGCAGGAGAGGCAGGCGTGCCGTTCTTCAGCATTTCCGGATCCGATTTCGTGGAAATGTTCGTCGGCGTCGGCGCAAGCCGCGTGCGCGATCTGTTCCAGCAGGCGGCGAAGGTCGCCCCGGCTATCATCTTTATTGATGAGATCGACGCCATCGGCCGCACGCGAGACTCCAAATTCGGCGGCAACGACGAGCGTGAGCAGACGCTCAACCAGCTGCTGGCCGAGATCGACGGCTTTGATTCGAGCAAGGGCGTCGTGATCCTTGCTGCGACAAACCGGCCTGAGATCCTCGATAAGGCGCTGCTGCGTGCGGGCCGCTTTGACCGCCGCATCATCGTCGACCGGCCCAATCTCGCCGGACGCTACCAGACGCTGCGCGTCCACACAAAAAATATCAAGCTGGCCGAGGATGTCGACCTGCACAAGATCGCGCAGGCGACTGCGGGCGCGGTCGGTGCAGACCTTGCCAACCTCGTCAACGAGGCGGCGCTGCGCGCCGTGCGCATGGGGCGCAAGGCTGTCAACCAGCAGGATCTGCTGACGTCCTTTGAGCTTGTCATCGCGGGCACGGAGAAGAAGGGCACCGTCCTGACCGACACCGAAAAGCGCATCGTGTCCTACCACGAGGTTGGCCACGCGCTGGTCGCGGCGCTGCAGAAACACTCACAGCCCGTCTCCAAGATCACCATCGTCCCGCACACCTCCGGCGCACTGGGCTACACCATGCAGATGCCGGAGGAGGAAAAGTTCCTGTCCAGCAGGGAAGAGCTTATCGTCGAACTCCAGACCATGCTGGGCGGCCGCGCTGCCGAGCAGGTCGTCTTCGGCATCGCCACGACCGGCGCGTCGAACGACATTGAGCGTGCGACGGAGCTGGCCCGTAAGATGGTCACGCAGTACGGCATGAGCGACAAGCTCGGCCTTATGGCGCTGTCTACCGTCTCGAACCCGTATCTCGACGGCAGCACGATGATGAACTGCGCCGACTCCACCTCCTCCGCGGCGGACGAAGAGATCCACAAGCTGCTCATGGACTGCTACGCGGACGCGAAAAAGCTTCTTGTCGAGCACCGTTCGCTTCTTGACGAGATCGCGATGTACCTGCTGAGCAAGGAGACCATCACGGGCGACGAGTTCATGGCCTACGTCAACGCCGACAGCAAAAGGCTGACGGACGGCAGCGAGGCGGAAGAACCGCCCGAGCAGACCGAGGCCTCGTCCGAATCCGAATAAAACCACTCGTGCCCCTGCTGGAAAGCGGGGGCACAGTTCGTTTGCCCCAAACTCCCGGCCTTCTCCTGCCGTGGAGAGGTGCATTTTCAGGGAAAATGACGCAGAGGAGTCCGGGGAGCTCCCGTGCCGGTGCGGCACAGAAAAAACAGCGCGATCCCGCTTGACGCGCAGGGGGAAAGCCTCTATAATAGGGAAGCTTTTGCGGCAAATGATACGAAAAAGAGGAACTGTCGTTATGGCAAGATCGCGTCCCGCCCGTGCGGGCGGTATCCAGATGACCGAAGGGCCACTATACAAAAATATCCTGCTGTTCAGCGTCCCGCTGATCTTCTCACAGCTTTTGCAGGTGCTGTTCAACATGGCGGACGTCGCTGTTGTCGGAAAATTTTCCAGCGCGACGGCGCTCGGCTCCGTCGGCTCTACGTCAACGCTTGTCACGCTGTTTACGGGCTTTCTCATCGGCCTGTCCAACGGCGTCAATGTCCGCGTGGCGCAGTATCTCGGCGCACGTCAGGAAGAAGACACGCGAAATTGCGTCCACACGGCGCTGATTTTGTGTACGCTGTCCGGCGTCGTGATCGCGGTTCTTTGCTTTTTCCTGGCCGCGCCGATGCTGGAGCTGCTGAAAACGAAGGACGATCTGCTGCCCGGCGCGGTGCTCTATTTCCGCATTTACGCGCTCGGTATGCCGGCGCTCGGCATTTTCAACTTCGGCAACGCCGTCCTGAGCGCCAGCGGTGACACGAAGCGGCCCCTGGCCTATCTGACGGCGGCAGGCATCCTGAATGTGATCCTGAACCTGTTCTTCGTCATCGTCTGCAAAATGGCCGCCGACGGCGTGGCGCTGGCAAGCATCATCTCACAGTATCTGTCGGCGGTTCTGGTGCTTCTGCACATGACGCGGCTGACAGACAGCTGCCGCGTGGAGTGGAAGCTTCTGCGCCTGCATGGCAGCGAGGTCGGGCGCATTCTCGGCCTCGGCGTCCCGGCGGGGATCCAGCATATGATCTTTGCGGTCGCGAATCTGTTCATTCAGGTCGGCATCAACTCGTTTGATTCGACCGTCGTTTCCGGCAACTCCGCCGCGGTCAACGTGGACAACGTGATTTATAATGTCATGGCCGCGTTCTATACCGCCTGCTCGACCTTCATGGGCCAGAACTGGGGCGCAGGGAAAAAGGACCGGATGATGAAGAGCTATTACATCAGCCTCGGCTATTCGTTCACGATCGCGGCGGTTCTCGGCGCGGCGTTTCTTCTGTGCGGCGAACCGTTTCTGTACATCTTCACAAACGACGCGGACGTCGTCTCCGCAGGCATGGAGCGGATGCGGATCATGTGCTTCTCCTACTGCGTCAGCGCCTTCATGGACTGCACCATCGCTGCCTGCCGCGGCCTTGGCCGCAGCTTTGTGCCGACGGTGATCGTGATCATGGGCTCATGCGTGTTCCGCGTGATCTGGGTCTATACGATCTTCGCGCATTTCCACACCATTCCGTCTTTGTATCTGCTCTACATCTTCTCGTGGACGATCACTGCCGCGGCGGAGATCCTCTATTTCATTCGCTGCTGCCGCCGTCTGCGCACGGCGCAGACAGCCTGACGAAGACGCGCACGATTCTGGTCATATCTCCGCGTGATGGTTCGGATCTCACGCGGATATAAGCTGCTATGATGTGCCCCCGGCCCTGTCCAGACGCGGACAGGGCCGGGGATTTTCCATTCGTGCGCATATTCGCCGATTTTTGACTTGAGAAGTGCGGGAAAGCGTGATAAAATAAATCAAATTGGACCCTTCACGAAAAGGAGCAGAGAATACTATGGCACTGAGAAAGATCGTGACGGTGGGCGACCCCATTCTGACGAAGGTCTGCCGTCCTGTCACAAGGTTTGACCAGAAGCTTGCGATTTTGATCGAGGACATGATCGAGACGATGCACAACGCGAACGGCGTGGGCCTTGCCGGGCCGCAGGTCGGCGTGATGCGCAGGCTCTGCGTCGTCGATACCGGCGAGGAAGACGTAGAGCTTGTGAACCCCGAGGTCGTTGAGGTCAGCGAGGAAACGCAGACCGGCGTGGAGGGATGTCTGAGCCTGCCCGGCAAATACGGCATCGTCACCCGTCCCGAGCACGTTGTCGTCCGCGCACAGGACCGGAACGGCGACTGGTACGAATATGAGGGCGAGGATATCGTCGCCCGCTGCTTCCTGCACGAGATCGACCATCTTGACGGCCATATGTACACCGAGATCGCTGAACGGATGCTCACGCCGGAGGAGCTGGAGGAGATGACCCGGCAGGAGGAAGAGGAGGACGGGGAATGAGACTCGTCTTCATGGGCACGCCCGAGTTTGCAAGGGCGTGTCTGGAAAAGCTGCATTCGGACGGCTTTGACATTGCTGCCGTCTATACCAAGATCGATACGCCGAAAAACCGCGGCATGAAGCTCATCCCGTCGCCCGTCAAGGAATATGCCCAGTCTGTGGGCCTGCCGGTGTATCAGCCGCAGTCCTTCCGGGACGAGGAGACGGTGCAGCAGCTGCGGGAGCTGAAGCCCGATCTGCTGGTCGTCGTCGCCTACGGCAAAATTCTGCCGCAGGCCGTGCTGGATATCCCGAAATACGGCGCGATCAATATGCACGGCAGCATCCTGCCGCAGCTTCGCGGCTCCGCGCCCGTGCAGCGCTCTATCCTGAACCACTGCGATGAGGCCGGCGTCACCGCCATGTACCTCTCCGCAGGCATGGACGAGGGCGATATCATTGAGATCCGCAAAACGGCAATCCAGCCGCTGGAAACCTCCGAGGAGCTGATGGCGCGCCTTGCGCAGCTCGCCGCGCCCCTCTGCGCCGATACCGTCCGCTCGATCGAGGCTGGGACGGCTCCGCGCATCCCGCAGGATAACGCCCGCGCGACCTACGCGCCCATGCTGTCCAAGGAGGAAAGCCCCATCGACTGGAACCAGCCCGCGAGATTCATTGTCGACCATGTGCGCGGCCTTGTCCCGTGGCCCGTCGCCACGGCGGAGCTTGGCGGCACGGAATTTAAAATTTACCGCGTGGAATATGCCAATCAAAAAACGGAGAAAGCCCCAGGTTCGCTCGTCGCGCTGACGAAAAAGGGCCTGCTCGTCGCCTGTCAGGACGGCAATACCGTTCTTGTCTGTGAGCTGCAGGCCAAGGGCGGCAAGCGTATGCCCGCCCCCGATTATTTCCGGGGACATCCGATCACCATCGAATAAGAGGTAGCTATGAACGCAAGAACGACGGCGCTGTCCGCGCTGATTGCCATGCGGCGGCAGGACGCCTGGGCCGACGGCGCGCTGAAGGACTATACGGCCCGTGACCGGCTCGACCGCCGCGACGCAGCGCTGGCTGCAAGGCTGTTATACGGCGTGGTGCAGAACCGGATGCTGCTGGACTTTTATCTTGCGCAGGCCGTAGCGTCCCCACTGACAAAATTACAGCCGGTCGTGCTTGATATCCTGCGTCTCGGCGCGTATCAGATCTTATTTCTGGATAAGATCCCCGTCTCTGCCGCCGTCAATGAAGCGGTCGAGCAGGCGAAGACCTATGCGAACAAACGCGCCGCCGGTTTGGTCAACGGTTCGCTGCGCACCCTTGCCCGCAGAAAGGACGAGCTGGAAAAGCCGCACGATCTGGCCACGAAATACTCTCACCCGCAGCCGCTCGTCGACTGCCTGCGTGCGTCCATGGACGAGGAAACGCTCGAAGCCTTCCTCGCCGCCGACAACGACATTCCCAAAACGGCGCTTCAGGCAAATCCCCTGAAGGCATCTGCAGAGCAGGTGGCAGCTGCGCTGGACGAAGCGGGGATCGCCTGTGAGCCGCACCCGTGGCTGCACGGCTGCTTCCTCGTCTCCGGAACAGGGAATCTCGAGGCGCTGCCGCTGTTCCAGTCCGGCGCGGTCTATGTGCAGGACGCCGCCGCGAAGCTGGCCGTGCTGGCCTCCGGCGCGGCGCCCGGCATGCGCGTGCTCGACTGCTGCGCGGCCCCCGGCGGCAAGAGCTTCGCCGCCGCCATGCAGATGGAAAATACGGGCAGCATCCTGTCCTGCGACCTGCACGCGCATAAGATTTCCCTGATCGAAAAAAATGCCGCCCGGCTCGGCATTTCCATCCTGAAGGCCGAACAGCGCAGTGCGTCGGAGTTTGACCCCGCGCTCGAAGCGCAGTTTGACCTCGTCATCGCCGACGTGCCGTGCTCCGGCCTCGGCGTCATCCGCAAAAAGCCGGACATCCGCTATAAGCCGCTGGACGCCATCGAGCGCCTGCCGGAGGTGCAGCGCGCCATTCTGGAAACCGTCAGCCGCTATGTAAAGCCCGGCGGCGCACTCCTTTACAGCACCTGTACCGTCCGAAAAGAGGAAAATGAGGCTGTCGCCCTGCCGTTTTTGCAGGCACACCCGGAATTTTCACTGGAACCGTTCCCAGTCCCGGACGGACTTGACCTTCCCAACGAGGGCTATGCCGCGCTCCTGCCGCACAAACACGCGGCGGACGGCTTTTTCATCTGTAAGCTGAGGAAACACGCATGAAACAGGATATCAAATCCATGACGCTGGCCGAGCTGCAAGACGCGTTCGCGGCGCTTGGAGAACCGAAATTCCGCGCAAAGCAGGTCTTCGCGTGGCTGCACCGCGGCGCGGTCAGCTTTGAGGCCATGACGAACCTCTCCAGGCCCCTGCGCGAAACGCTGGACAGCCTCTATTTCATCACCGCACCCACCGTCGCCCGCAAGCAGATCTCCAGGCTTGACGGGACGATCAAATATCTCTGGAGGCTGCGCGACGGCAACTGCGTCGAATCCGTCGTCATGCAGTACCACCACGGCAACACCGTCTGCATCTCCTCGGAGGTCGGCTGCCCGATGGGCTGCAAGTTCTGCGCGTCGACCATCGGCGGCCTTGTCCGGCGGCTGGAGCCGTCGGAGCTTCTTGATCAGGTGCTTTTTTCCCAGCTGGATTCCGGCCTGCCGATCTCCAACATTGTCCTGATGGGCATCGGCGAACCATTGGATAACTTCGACAACGTCATGCGTTTTCTGGAGCTTGTCAACAGCCCGGACGGCATGAACATCGGGATGCGCCACATCAGCCTTTCCACCTGCGGCCTCGTCGACAAGATCGAACAGCTTGCCGAACGCGATCTGCAGCTGACGCTTTCCGTGTCCCTGCACTCGCCGGACGACGAATCGCGCAGTAAGATCATGCCCGTCAACCGCCGCTGGCCGGTCGACACGCTGCTATCTGCCTGCCGCGACTACTTCGCGAAGACCGGGCGGCGCATTTCCTTTGAATATACCATGATCGACGGCGTGAGCGACAGCCCGGAGCAGGCGCAGCTGCTGGCAAAGAAGCTGGCCGGAATGGGCGCGCACGTCAACATGATCCCACTCAACAACGTCACCGAAAGCGGCCTGCATACCTCATCCAGACAGGCTATCCGCCGCTTCCAGACCATTCTGGAGGAAAACGGCATCACCGCGACGCTCCGCCGGACGCTCGGCAGCGATATCGACGCTTCCTGCGGCCAGCTGCGCCGCAAATATGAATCAAACTGACTGAAGGAGGAATCTCCATGCAGACCTGGGGTTTGACCGATCCGGGCAATATCCGGCAGCAGAATCAGGATTCCTACGCGATCGTGCCGTTTGGCCGCGACCGTGTGCTCATGATCGTCTGCGACGGCATGGGCGGCGCGAAATCCGGAAACGTTGCCAGCAGTCTCGCCGTCGAGGTCTTCACGGACGAGGTGCGCCGCACGCAGCGCCCCGGCATGACGCCGGAAAAGGCCGCCGCCATGCTCCGCAGCGCACTGGAGCTGTCCAACAGCGCCGTCTATGAGCAGTCGCAGCTGAGCGATGATTTTACCGGCATGGGCACGACGCTCGTCGCCGCCTGGATCAGCCGCGATCTGGCCGTCGTTATCAACGTCGGCGACAGCCGCGCCTACCACTTTACCCGCGAGGACGTGCGCCTTATCACGCGCGACCATTCCATGGTCGCCTACATGGTCGAGCGCGGAGAGCTGACGCAGGAACAGGCCAAGCTCCACCCCGGCAAAAACGTCATCACCCGCGCCGTCGGCACCGAGCCGGAGGTCGAGGGCGATATCTTCACCTGCCGCCTGCGCCGCGACGAGTGCATTCTGCTCTGCTCTGACGGCCTTTCCAACGAAATGGCCGATCAGGAAATGCTCTTTGAGGTCGTCCACGGTCTGAGCAAAAGCGACTGCTGCCAGCGGCTGCTGCACATCGCCAAGAACCGCGGCGCACCCGACAACGTGACCGTCACGCTGGCGGCTGTCTGACGGGAGGGCGCATAGGATGAAATTTTTCGGAAAGGAGCGAGCCTGATGGACCGATACATCGGAAAGCTGTTGGATAACCGCTACGAGATCCTTGAAAAAATCGGCTCCGGCGGCATGGCGGACGTCTACAAGGCCCGCTGTCACCGCCTCAACCGGCTCGTGGCCATTAAAATATTAAAGGAAGACCTCTCGCAGGATGCAGAGTTCCGCCGCCGCTTCCACGCCGAATCGCAGGCCGTCGCCATGCTCTCGCACCCGAATATCGTGAGCGTCTACGACGTGTCGCGTTCAGACAACATCGACTACATCGTCATGGAGCTGATCGAGGGCATTACCCTCAAGCAGTATATGGAGCAGAAGGGCACGCTCAACTGGCGCGAGGCCCTGCACTTCTCCACGCAGATCTGCAAGGCACTTGAGCACGCGCACAGCCGCGGCATCGTCCACCGTGACATCAAGCCCCATAATATCATGATTTTGAAGGACGGCAGCGTCAAGGTCGCGGACTTCGGCATTGCCCGCGTCTCCTCCGCACAGAACACCCTCACGCGCGAGGCGCTCGGCTCCGTCCACTATATCTCGCCCGAGCAGGCCAAGGGCGCGCAGGTCGACTGCCGCGCCGACCTCTATTCTCTCGGCGTCGTCATGTACGAAATGCTGACGGGCCGCCCGCCGTATGACGGCGATACGCCCGTTTCTGTCGCCATTCAACACATTAACGGCCATCCCACCATGCTGCGTGAGCTGAACCCCTCCATTCCGCTCGGCCTTGAGCAGATCACCATGCACGCCATGACGGCGGAGCTGTCGCACCGCTATCCCTCGGCGACCCGTATGCTCCACGATCTGGAGGAATTCCGCAAGGAGCCGAACATCGTCTTTGACTTTACCGCCGAGGCCGACAGCATCGACGTGCAGCGCCTTCTGAACGACCCCGATTATATGCCCAAGACACTGGGCCGCACGAACGCGGTCAAGGGCGCACTTGCCGACGCGGTCGCGAAGAAAAAGCAGCTCGAGCAGGACAAAAAGGCCCAGCAGGACGCCTCCCGGCGCGGCAGCCGCATCGCGGTCATCGCCGGCGTCGTCTGCATCGCGCTGGCCGTGATCGTCATCTGCTATTTCCTGTACAATTATTTCTTCTCCGGCCTGTTTGGAAAGACGGAGGAAACGGCTGTCCCGCGGCTCATTGGCCTGACCGCCGACCAGATCCGGGCCGAGGATTACCCGGACTTCGTCATTCAAATCGACGGCTACGTCGAAAGCAGCCAGTATGCGGCGGGCGTCGTCGTCGACCAGTCCCCGCTGCCCGAAAAGCAGGCGAAGGTCGGCAGCACCATCAAGCTGACCGTCTCCGCAGGCGTCAGCGAGACGAAAATGCCGCCGCTCGTCAATCTCACGCGGCAGAACGCCGAGCAGCAGCTGAACGCCCTCGGCCTGAACCTGAACATTCAGATCGAGGAGCGCAAGGACGATATCTATACCGAGGGCTATGTCATCCAGACAGACCCGGTCAGCGATACGCCGCTCACCAGCGGCCAGACCGTTACCCTCGTCGTCTCGCTCGGCCCGGATATTGAGCTGACCGAGGTTCCGACGCTCGTTGGCGAGGACGTGGACAAGGCGCTGCAGATGATCGCGGACGCCGGACTGCAAAACGGCAGCATCCGCAGCGACGACAGCGACCTGCCCGCGGGCACGGTCACGTTCCAGTCCATCGACGGCGGCCAGATGGTCAAAAAGGATACCGTCATCAACCTGCGCGTGTCCAAAGGCCCGGAGGAGGCCGCGACTCCGGTTGTGACCAATCTGACGCAGGATCAGGCTGTTCTGCAGGACGAGTCGGTCACGCTCTCCATCTCCGCCTATGCCTCCGACGACGGGACGCTCCGCTACGCCTGGTACATGAGCACCGACGGCGGCTATGAAAACGCCGCGCTCGTCTCGCGCAGCCGGGAAGGGAACACCACCTGCGCTGCCGATACCTCCGTCCCCGGCACGTATTACTATTTCTGCGTCGTGGAAAACTCCCTCGGCGACGACACGAAGACCACCAAGTCCAACATGATCGAGGTCGTTGTGCAGGAGAAGACTGTCGAGAAGACCATCGAGGTCAATCTTCCGAGCAAAAGCGGCCTGTATGAGATCACTGTCTATGTCGACGGCGTGCTGCAATACGGCCCGGCCTCCGTGTCGATCACAGACGACCGCTCTGTGATTGTCGAGGTCACGGTCAGGGGCAAGGGTACGCTCCCGGTCGACGTCTACCTCGACGGCGCGATCTACGATTCGCAGCTGATCCTGTTTGAGTAAGCGCATGGAAGAGTATCGCATCATCAAAGCCCTGAGCGGCTTCTATTATGTACAGACGGAGGACGGCGTTGTCGAGTGCCGCGCCAGAGGCCGCTTCCGGCGGCAGGACCAGTCGCCCCTCGTCGGCGATTTCGTCCGTATCACCCGGCAGGGGGACAAGGGTGTTCTGGAGGCGCTTCTGCCTCGGAAAAACGCGTTTATCCGCCCGGCGGTCGCCAATATCGACCAGCTCGTCGTGCTGGCCTCCTGCGCCATCCCGGTGACGGAGCCGTTTCTCATCGACCGCGTCCTCGCCATCGCCCAGCTGCAAAGCGTCCCGGCCCTCGTCGTCGTCAATAAGGACGATCTGGCCCCGGCGCAGCCCCTTGCGGAGATCTACCGCAGAGCGGGCGTCCCCGTGCTCGTCACAAGCGCGGAAACAGGCGAGGGCATCGAGGCCCTGCGCGAAGCGCTTGCAGGAAAGCTCTCCTGCCTGACCGGAAATTCCGGCGTCGGCAAATCCAGCCTTCTGAACCGCGCCTGCCCGCAGCTTCAGCTGCCCGTCGGCGAGGTTTCGGAAAAGCTCGGCCGCGGCCGCCATACCACGCGCCACATTGAGCTTTACAGCCTGGGAAGCAATACGTTCGTCGCCGATACCCCCGGCTTCTCCGCGTTTGACACCGAGCGCATGGAACTGGTGCACAAGGAGCAGCTGCAATATGCCTTCCCGGAGTTCGCTCCGTATCTCGGCCATTGCCAGTTTCCAGACTGCGCCCACCGGAAAGAGCCCGGCTGCGCCGTCCGTAAGGCCCTCGCTGAGGGCGAGATCGGCCAGACCCGTTACGACAGTTACGAGCGATTGTACGAACTGGCAAGCCAGCTGAAAGAATGGAAACTCAAATAAAAAACCCGCCCCCGGACGTATAACAAGCCGTCCGGGGGCGGGTTTCATTCTATTAGAGAGAAATGGGATTACAGCTGGACAGGCAAAACTCATTCGTGCTGCGGTTCTTCTCGTGCCTTTGCTTTTTTGATATACCGATAAATGCTTGCCTGCGAACAGGACAGCTTTTTGACCGTGAACTGCACCGCGCCGCGCAGCTCGAACATCCCCTGTTCGTGCAGCTGGGCGATGATGCGGGTGCGCTCGGCCTGCGTCAGGCGGTCGAGCGGCACGTTGACGGACTTCGTGACCGTCTCGAACAGCTCCTCCATGAGGCTGTTCATGTCCGATTGGAAATGCTCCGCCGGGACGGCTGCCGCGTGCTGCGGCTGCATGGGCTGCTTGGCGGGCGCGTCGACAGGGAAGTAGTGGTGATGGACAAAATCGTCCGGGTGGATGAGCTTGAGAATGGCGTCGCTGATCTCGTGGAACCGGCTGTCGTCAAAATTGATGCACAGCAGGCCGACCAGCTTGCCGCCGTCCTTGATAAACATCGTGCTCGAACGGATGGTCTTTCCGTTTGCAAGCTGTCCGGTGTAGTTCAGATTATAGTCGCTCGTCTCGTACTGCTTCTGCATGATCATGCGCAGCGCCGCGTTTGTGATCGGTGCGCCGACGTCGCGGCCGCTGATGGTGCCGTTGGCAATGGCGGCCACGCGGCTGGTTTCCGGCAGGATTTCATGCAGTACGACCTCATAATCCGGCCCAAGCGTTGCGCCGAGGTATTCGACCAGCACGGTATACTGCCGAAGCATCTGTTCCGTCATAGGGCTTCCTCCTTATGATGTGTCCGTATTTTTCATACTAGCACAGTTTTTTCGCGAAAGCAACGAAATCCGCCCGATTTTCTCACTGTATTTTCTCAAAACGAGAAATATTTTTTTACATACGAAAATTAACAGTAAAAATTGTGCGAAATGCACAATTTTGAGTTTTTTATCTGGTGGTTTACAGTAATTATATTGACAACTGAATCGCGGAGTGATAAACTCTTATCATAATGAGGAGGTGAGGACAGTTTATGAAAACCGTCATTTCTACTGAAAAGGCCCCCGCGGCCATCGGCCCGTATTCGCAGGGCATCCAGGCAGGCAGCCTGATCATCACATCCGGCCAGCTGCCCATCGACCCGGCAACCGGCGCGTTCCCCGCAACCATCGAGGAGCAGACCCGTCAGTCCCTCGAAAACTGCAAGGCAGTTCTCGCAGCGGCAGGCGCGGCCATGGAAAACGTCATCAAGACGACCGTTTTCCTCAGCGACATGAACAACTTCGCAGCCATGAACGGCGTGTACGCCACGTTCTTCGAGGGCGCTTGCCCCGCGCGCAGCGCAGTTGAGGTCGCACGTCTTCCGAAGGATGCGCTCGTCGAGATCGAGTGCATCGCCGTCCTGTAAGCAGGAAAAAACCGTGAATTGATACTGTCCGCCAGGCGCCGGCAGAAAGCCTGTCTGCGACGACCGGGGTATCTCCAAAACAATCGGCGTAAAACGCCAATACTAATGGAGGTCAGTATTATTATGAGCAACGAATATCCGCTGAATGTCCCCGCGCCCCATCATTTTACCTTTGCCGTCCGCGATATTCCCGACGTTACCGTCGAGCAGCGCGAACGCGTCCTGAAAGCCACCCATTATAATGAGTTTGCATTCCCCGCCGGTATGCTGACGGTCGATATGCTCTCCGACTCCGGCACCACCGCCATGACCAACCACCAGTGGGCTTCCCTGTTCCTGGGCGACGAGGCATATGGCCGCAACACCGGCTACTATGTCCTGCTCGACACCTTCCGCGACATCTTTGAGCGCGGCGGCGAAAAGAACTGGAAAAAGATCCTCGATCTTGTCCGCACCGACTGCCGCGACGTCGAGACGATGATGGAAAAGGTCTACCTGCCCGAATACGAGGGCGGCCTCTTTAACGGCGGCGCAGCCCAGATGGAGCGCCCCAACACCTTCATCATCCAGCAGGGCCGCGCAGCGGAATCCGTTCTGATGGAGATCGTCAAGAAGATCCTCGCCGCCCGTCATCCGGGTAAGGTCTTCACCATCCCCTCCAACGGCCACTTCGACACCACCGAGGGCAACATCA
>OGML01002270.1_pt1 | contig 13864 bp, 16 predicted proteins | sample 1572951 | NCBI WGS metagenome assembly OGML01 (sample SAMEA2581883, study PRJEB24529) | metagenome | biome: Human gut stool | place: China | collected 2011 | reverse complement strand
CATCGAGCCGTCTGCAAGACCGCAATTTCACCGGAACGGTGTATAATTGCGCCCTTTATTCTAAAGGGTGCGGAACGCTGCGGCTTTCGTGCAGGTCGTGAATCATCTTTGCAAGAGCCAGCGCAACTTCCGGCTGACGGAACGCAATTTTCAGCAGCTCCATCACCTGATCGTTGGTGAGTTCTTCCGGCGCAATCAGAAAACTTTCCAGCATTCCGGCACGGGTACACAGCCGATGCACACGGGCCTTGCGGGTCAGCTCCGGTATCTGGTGTTCCAGAATTTTCTCCCGGTGCTGGTAGTAGCGCAGCTGCTGTTCTGCTTTGGCTTTCTCGCTGCGGAGATAGGCGAGATCGGTTTTCGGTTGGGTCAATGGCATCACGCTCCTTTTCAAAAGTTGGTTGTATTCGACATTTTTATTGGTTCGTGGTACACTACACACAATCAATGTGAATAGAGGTGACTGCGTTGCTTGCGTTATATCTAAGTGTGCTTGATGATCGAAACTTTGAAGAAGATTTTACCGAGGTGTACAATACATACAAACGGCTGGTTTACCATACCGCTTACAAAATCATGGATGATTCGTATCTGGCAGAGGATGTGCTACAAGAGGTATTTTTGTACGTTGCAAAAAATTTTTCTAAAATTCATCGAGAAAACTGTCACGAACTCGCTGCTTATCTCGTTAGTTGTAGTAGAAGCCGTGCATATGATATGCTTCGCAAACAACGAGAAGAATTGCTGGAAGATGTCCCAAACGAACCAGATGCCGCTCCGGTGCCGGATGATGCAGCAGTTAGCACCGATAACATTGAACGTCTAACAGAACTGATTGGCCAAATGAAACCGATGTACCGTGATCCGCTACGCCTTTTGGCAATGGGATATACAAACCGTGAGATTGCAAAATCGCTGGGATTAACGGATGAAGTGGTACGAACACGGCTCTTTCGAGGACGAAAACTATTATGGAAGGAGATGAACAGCCATGAGTGAGCGGACAGACATTTCATTTGATGCGGCTTTGATGATGGCACTTCGTGCAGATGCGCAAAGAGAACTGGATTCGCTTCCAACGCCAAAGCAGTTTGAGGAAATCTACCCAGATACGTCCCAATGGGACGAACGAATGACAGAGGCCTTAAAGAAGAAAAAGCACCACCCAGTGTTGAAACGAGTACTAATTGCGGCATTGACACTCGTAATGCTGACGGTTGGTGCTCTTGCGGTCAGCGCTGATTTCCGCAGGGCAGTCTATACGATGATTCAAAAATTTCTGCCCATTGAGATGCAGCTGACTTATCAGGTGGATGGCGAACCGCTGGAGTGGCTCCCGGATGGATACAGCGACCATTATGTGCCGAACGGCTTTGAAATGGACGATGTGCAGAAATTTGAGCGAGCAGAAAACTTTTTACATGTTTACTCGTCAAAAGAAACAGAGGAAAGCTACACAGTCCGTTGCTCAATTATCCAGCCAGGGCAGCAGTCCCTGTTTGATAATGAGCATACAGTGTACGAAACCGTAAAGGTCGGAGAAGCAGATGGTGTACTTGGAACCAGTACGGATGAACATGGAAAGAATGTTTATACTCTAAGTTGGGAACATCGGGGGATTACACATACCGTTATGGGAAACATTCCATACGATGAGATTATGAAAATTGCGGAAGGTATCCGTTAAGAAAGCTGGACACTTGTGAGAGTTCACAAATGTCTGGCTTTCTTTTTGTCTGAACTTACAAAGATGGAAAATTTGAAAAATTTTCTCCTGAAAATTGAAACGAAGCGAATGCGAATTGCGTTGATTATACAAAGGCTCTTGATGGGAGCAAAAAAACGGAGGTGTATGTCTATGTCGAAAAAGCGTTTGTTGTCCATTGTTGTTTCAGCGGTGATTCTCTTGAGCTTTGCCTGCACCGCAATGGCCGCTGAAAAGTCTGAACGGTATGTAGGCGATAGTACGGTCAACGGATCTATTTACCAAACATACTATCAGGTTGATGCCCAGACTCGAACTGGAGTAAAGAAAATCAGCGTTTCAGGCGTTCTCTATGAAAAGGGGACAATTGGAACATGGCAAAAAGTAAGTAGCTGCTCAAACAGCAGCACGACCTCAACCTGCATGGTGAGCAGTAGCTTTAACACTAAGCCCGGAAAATCTTATAGGCTTGAGTATTCTGCGACCTTTAGCTATTCCGATGGACGGAGCGAAACCATTACCGGAAGTACCAGTAGATAAGTGGAGTTTGTTATATATTTCAGCAAGTTAGAAAGGTGTGAGGTAATTATAAAGGCGAGACCAACGCGAGTTATCCGATACCTAGCTATAGTCGCACTGTGCTTGCTTTTGGGCTTTATGCTTGGAAGAAAAAGCAAATATGAAAAACGAGATTATTTGAAACAATTCAAAATTGGAAAAGCAACATACTCTGAATCGTTGATATATGAGGCTTATGGCGGATTGCAAAATGATGGGATAATGTTAGCGGTATACTACGATGTGGATGCAGCCAAAATTATTCATCAACTCGATTCATGGGAGAAAATTAATGATTCTCCAACCATATCTTCTATATTAAAAAATGTGTCGTCATATTTTGGATTAGATTTTGTGATTCCTGAAATTGCAAGTGGAAATTTTTTTCTTTATGATAATAGTCAGCATAAGGAACTACGCTCGGAAGCCGAAATGAATACATTGCTTTTACATTCTGAAGATGTGAATTTTAGTCTCGTTGTCTGGGATGATGAGAAGCACACAATTTATATAGTAGAGTACAGAATTTAAGGAGGTTCGTTATGAAGAGGTTCGTATCATTAATTCTTTCAGTGTGTTTTTTGTTTTCGATAAATACTGTGTCTTATGCTGCTAACATAAGCAGCCGTAAAGCTAGCAATCCTGTTATTCAAAGCATGAATGATAAGTATCATGTTGATTTTTCGGGAATGTCGATAGATGAATTAAATAAGTTTATCGATAAGATGAAAGATGAAGATCAAACACGTGCATCTGGAAATTTGTTAAATAATACACAGCTTGCATGGTTGGCAGCTGCGCAAATTGCACGGGATAAGGGATATGAATGTGCGGCTCTTATGGTTGAATTCTCTGTATATAATATTGACTATTCTGAGAGTGTGACGGATTCTTCGACGCCATTGCTTGACAAGTTAAACACGACAACAGTTTTTAATAATTATAAAAACAAAGTACTTAATAGTGGCTTGAAAGATTTTAGTGGAGGAAGTTGGTCTTTTACAATTCAAAAGTCTGATAATGCAGATTTATTCTATGCATTGCATAGGGTAAGCACCTCTGGAACAGGCTTCATGATTGGTAATTCTATAATGTATTACTTGATTACCGTTCATGACACATTTGATTTTGCATATGACAACAACTATGACGACTTGTTTACTACTACAGTGAACAATTGGGCTTGGTTGTGCCAGCAGACGCATGTGTTGAATCCCATAGAGATAAATCTTAGCACGGCTATTGGATAAAAAATCAGTGGTATTTATTTTTTTGCGAAAGTAAAAGTTGAAATCTAAAATAAGGATGGCTCTAACGTATGAAAAATTTTACGGAGGTGTTTCCAATGCAGAGCAACTGATGTATAAGAAATCTTGTGTATACTCTAAAAGTAAAGAAGGAAAATTAAAATAGCTAGTGAAAAAATATCTCGTAGAATTTTTTTGAAAGCAAGTGGGATTGTGGCTCTTTCTTCAATGGAGCTTAACTCTGGGCTGACTGCTTTTGCAGATAATCAAAGTGATGGAAGCAAATCTCATATCGAGAGATACCATAGATACGATTTTGATACAAAAGAAGAATCTATAGAGGAAATTATAGTTGAAACCAATTCCTTCACGGATGGAGAGACAACTGCAGGCTATTTTCCAAATGGAAAGATTTCGGATATTGATCTATCCGATCTGTATGCGATTATCGGAAGCAATGATATCACTGTTGTTGATAATCCAACGGCAACACCATATTGTAGTACGGTATGCCTACAGATAACGACCAATAATGGAGGGACAAATTATGGTTCTGGATTTATGATTGGGCCTAATGCACTTGCAACAGCAGCACATAATCTATACAGTATAAAGGAAAAAGCCTACGTTAAGTCGGTAAATGTCGCACCTGCTCGATCTGATAATAGTAAACCTTTTGGAAGCGAAAATGTATCGGCAAGTTCGATGATTGTTAGTGATTCTTATCTTGCTGGAACAAGTTCGGAGGATTGGGCGATTATTACGCTCAAGAATAATTTAGGAACGAAAACGGGATGGCTTGGGTTACATTGGCAGTCTAGCAATTATTCATCATCACAGTTGGTGTATGCTTATGGCTATCCGAGCCAAATAAATGGTGCCGATGCGAGATATCGGATGTGTAAATCTTCTGGGTATATTAGAAGTCAGACTTCAAAATATCTCAAGGGCGATTGGGATTTGACAGGTGGCTTTAGTGGTGGTCCTCTTGTAGAATATATTTCTGGAGCTGGGTATGTAGCTATCGGAATCCATAAAGATGGAAGCACAATTGATGGTTCTTCATATCCAACTTCTTATACAGGGGCATTGAGAATAACACAATCGCTTTATACGCTGTTCCTTTCATACAGAGGTTGATAAAATGAAATGCAAACGGAAGATTATGGTTGGCATAGCATTTGTGGCAGTGGTTCTCTGCATTCTATTTCAATCGAATACATTCGGAAGAAAAAAATCGGAACTTATAATTGAAGAAGTTGACCTGAAGAACAATTGTATTTATGCGACTGCAAAAAATCAATTATATGATACGGATGACAATTATATAATTTATGGCGTATCAAACTACTTGAAAGGAAATCTTCAGTTGTCGTATCTTAAAGAAGGCGAAAGCATTCTTGTGATATCAAACGGTAAGGTGTTGCTATCAGATCCGTATCAATTTGATAAAATATACAGTATTCAACTGTTGCAATAGCGTTTCATTTTCTCAATAAATAATATAAGCTATTTACAGCTGCCTCCTCTGTTAAGTGGTGGTGCAGTGCTTATTCTCAATAACGATGCGATTGATGAAAATGATAGACCTTTTTGGAATTTAGAATTTTCTCAATAATCAAGCCCCCAAAATGGCAAACTTGAAATCATCGAGAGATACATAAAATATAGGGTTAAATCGACTTTCGTGTCGAAAAAACAAGTGCTAGAAATAGCAAAATCCATTGAATTTTAGAATGACATTTATAAGAAACCAGTAGATTTGCCTGATATTTGTGATTTCTTTGACCGTTGGGCCATTGATTTTGCACTACATTGATTTTGCACTACTATGAGCAAAGGAAAAACTTAAAATAAGCAAACAACCCGCCATTTGCAGCGACTGCAAGTAGCGGGTTGTTTGGCCTATTTAGAGGTTAGTCTTTCAGTTTGCCATGGTCACAGCCAAGTGAGAGATAATGCTCAATCTCACCACTCAGCACAAGCTGGACGCACTCCAAGGGCTTGTTGTATAGTAGCCAATCAAGTTCAGCTCGCTGTGCCGGGGTATTGCCGTATTCGTCCTCGATGGCAAGGCAGTCAATGGCAATGGCAGAGCCATCAGCGAACTGGGCTTCCGCTCGGTTGGTGTCCATATTATAGTGCCAAGAACGTGCTTTTTGAGAACTATTCTGGTCAAAAATTCGATTTTGTTTCATTTGAATGCCCTCTTTGATGCTTTTATGATTTAGTTTTTTGACGAGATGAGGTCTCTTTTTTCTTTCTCTTGAGTCACCCAACCGCACTATCCTGCATCCGTAGCACAGATCACGCTGTCCACATCCGGGCGGTGCATAAGTTTTTGCAGGATGCCAAACTGCTTTTTGGTGCCGGCAGACACCAGATACTGCCACTTTTGCGGCAGGATGGGCAAATCTGCGATGCTCCACTTGACGTATTTGGCATCGTAGACATTGGGTGGTGCCAACTCCACCAAGTGCCCCACGCACCAGCTGACGAGATAACCGTTGCCTTCAAGGTAGCCGTCCTGACGGCTGGTGGCACCAAGAACTTTGGCATAGGACATGGCGACGGACGGTTTTTCCGCCACGATCAATTTTGCGATAAGAATCCCTCCAATCTGTTTCGGATTGCAATATGTACGGCGGCAAATGCCGCCTTGAAATCAGATGGGTTCGGTGCCCGGTTCGTCCGGGGCTTCGTCCTCGTCCGGCACATCGGTCGGAATCTCAAAATCGCCCTTGTACTCGGTGTAGTTTGCATCAGGGTCAAGGGCTTCTTCTGCGGTAGTGCAGCTTCTGCTCTGCTTTGGCTTTCTCGCTACGGAAATAGGCGAGGTCAGTTTTTGGTTGGGTCATGGCATCACGCTCCTTTACAACATTAGTGACATTCGACATTCTTGTTGGTTCGTGGTACACTACATCCAATCCATGCGAATCAGTTGGAGGTGGTTGTGTTGCTTTCTCTGTACTTAGCTGTTCTTGACGATCAAAGCAATGAAGAACAGTTTATAGATGTATATAATACTTATAAGCGGCTAGTCTATCATACCGCTTACAAGATTATGGGCGATTCGTATTTGGCAGAGGATGTGTTGCAAGAGGTGTTTTTGTACGTTGCCAAAAATTTTTCTAAAATTCATCGAGAAAACTGTCACGAACTCGCTGCTTATCTCGTTAGTTGTAGTAGAAGCCGTGCATATGATATGCTTCGCAAACAACGAGAAGAATTGCTGGAAGATGTCCCAAACGAACCAGATGCCGCTCCGGTGCCGGATGATGCAGCAGTTAGCACCGATAACATTGAACGTCTAACAGAACTGATTGGCCAAATGAAACCGATGTACCGTGATCCGCTACGCCTTTTGGCAATGGGATATACAAACCGTGAGATTGCAAAATCGCTGGGATTAACGGATGAAGTGGTACGAACACGGCTCTTTCGAGGACGAAAACTATTATGGAAGGAGATGAACAGCCATGAGTGAGCGGACAGACATTTCATTTGATGCGGCTTTGATGATGGCACTTCGTGCAGATGCGCAAAGAGAACTGGATTCGCTTCCAACGCCAAAGCAGTTTGAGGAAATCTACCCAGATACGTCCCAATGGGACGAACGAATGACAGAGGCCTTAAAGAAGAAAAAGCACCACCCAGTGTTGAAACGAGTACTAATTGCGGCATTGACACTCGTAATGCTGACGGTTGGTGCTCTTGCGGTCAGCGCTGATTTCCGCAGGGCAGTCTATACGATGATTCAAAAATTTCTGCCCATTGAGATGCAGCTGACTTATCAGGTGGATGGCGAACCGCTGGAGTGGCTCCCGGATGGATACAGCGACCATTATGTGCCGAACGGCTTTGAAATGGACGATGTGCAGAAATTTGAGCGAGCAGAAAACTTTTTACATGTTTACTCGTCAAAAGAAACAGAGGAAAGCTACACTGTCCGTTGTTCAATTATCCAGCCGGGGCAGCAGTCCCTATTTGATAATGAGCATACAGTGTACGAAACCGTAAAGGTCGGAGAAGCAGATGCAACTTTGGGAACGAGTGCAAGCGAAAACGGAGACACCGTTTATATTTTAAGCTGGGAGCAAGGAGGCGTTTCAAACACGATTATGGGAAACATTTCACGAGATGAGATTATGAAAATTGCTGAAAACGTATTTTAATATGAAACTCCATGCTATTTGTTAGAATCAACAAATAACATGGAGTTTCTTTGTATAAGCGTACAAACATAACGAAAAGCAGAGATTTTTTCAAAAAAGCTGTCACAAACATAAGGCGAGCTACGTTGACTAAGCAAAAGCTCCTATTAGGAGCAAAAGATTGGAGGTGTATTGTCTATTTATGATGAGAAAAAAAGAAAAAGTAATCACAATGACTGTGACCTTGATTTTGGCGGTCATACTGATTTGTATAAAAGTCACTCACTTTGTGATAATAGAACGTCCATGCTTTTTTCAGACTTGTACTATTCCGACCCCATTGATTTGGGCGAGACCAAAGAGCATGCAGATGAACTTAGCGTTTTGCTTCAAGTAACATCCTATGATGAAATTCCTCATTTTAACGATATTGCCAACAAATTGATTGAAATATCGAAGAATGTTGAGTCACGTCCGGCATTTAGTGAACAGACAATTGAACTGTTTCAAAGTTTTATTTACAATCTTGGAAAACCTCTTTCCGATGATATAGATACGTTGAGTACATCTCTATATGAATCGATAATGTCAGAGAGCGTTGAAGGATAGGACTATTTTTACATAGTTTGAATTTATTATGCGTGGAACTAAAAAATATAAGATTGTTAAATGTTTCAGACATTTCGGTGCTATTATAATATTGCTATGGCTAATTTCTATCGTAAGATTTCCGTATTCTTTTGATAAATTGCAAGTGTTATCAAATAAAAATTTTGAAAGCGTTTCAAATTCTGTGTTAACTCTTGTTGATTGTAAATCGACCGAATCGAAGTCTTCAATTGATTTTTTACTAACTGATGGAAAGCAATATTACATTATAACGGCAAAACGTTTCTTTATAGGGAATCGATATGATTTATCCCAGCTGATGCCTTTCTCAGAAGGAACAAGTTATAGCTATACAGACTGTTTCACCAAGGTGAATGTTATTCAATCAGGCAATAAATTGTGTTTAGATGAGGAAAGATATGTTCAACCTTATATCTTATCGTTTCTCTTTTTGTGCGTTGTGTTAATGCTCAATATTTTGGGAGATAAATCCACTCCAGAGGAATAGAGATAATGACGTGCATTTATAAAGCCCTTGAAATATGGTGGAAAAAGTGTGAATAGCAATTTGATTTCCCTTCCAAAAGCAACTCACACTCAATTTACTACATGGTGGGCGCAATATTAAAAAAGGGGTAGCCTGGAATGAATGGTTTAGATAAAGTTATAGAGCATCTGAATCATGCGCATTTAGATGCTCTATTAAATCCACCAACCAATGATATGATATTGGAACACTTAAAAAAAGAAATGGGACATATTCCAGCTGATTATATTGAATTTCTGAAGCAATGTAATGGACTGACTCTCTATCATAGCGGAGACTATTGTTTATTTGATGCTCAAGAAATTCTTTCGTTCCATTTTAGTAATGATAATTTATTATGTAGGTCGGCATGGAAAATTGGATATTGGATGGGATATGATATTGTCATTAACGTGGATGACATAGAAAAAGAGTATCTTTATGCGGGGGACTGTTGCTCAACAGATGAATTTATATGTGTTGGAAATATACTGAATTTCATTGAAGAAATTGTTAAAAATGGAGGTGATCCTTACTGGACAATCAACGAAAATCAGTACAGAGATTTTTCAAAAAAATAATTTCAAAGTCAAATACTTTCGTCAGTTGATCCGATACCGGACGGAAGATGGTATTGCCCGGATTGTGGGAACTTAAATGATTCTTACGAACTTTTGCAAAAACTGTGGAAAAGTCCGATAAATGAATAAGTCGGTATGAGAGGTTATTTTGCATCCGTTAAACGCTTTTGAAAATATGAAGTTTTTGCTATGAGAGAGATAATTATTGAACCGCATATTAGAATTGGACAATTAAAATTAGGCATGACATCAGATGAGCTAGAAAATGCTCTTCTACAAATGAAGAAACAGTGGTCAAATTCTTCTGATGAAGCAATGCAAATGGAGCGTTGTGCGGAAACCGATGACCCTAATTTGATAACCGGACGATATATGGATAATGATTCGTTCTTTCTTGTGCAGTATCGGAACGGAAAAGCTGCTGAAATCGGCATCCAGCGTGATTTGTCTAAAGTGGTATCAATAAAATTGTTCGGGATGGATATGTTTAATACAGCCGCCGAGTGTATTATTGATAGCTTAATGAAAAAGGACAACGTTATTTGCAACGAAAAGGACTTGCAACTTGGAACGGAATATCTTTTCCCTGAAATTGGAGTCCGACTTTGGAGAGAGCGAGCATTTCATCTCAAACTGTTGAAAGACCCGTTATACATGGAAGAGATGCAGGCTGTATTGGAAGACGAATATCAGTATCAATACTTCCAGATGGTTACTGTGATGGGCTGAATTGCTAACGATCAATGGGATTTGATATAACTTTTCCGCTTGTGGTACATAGCGATGACCACAGCTATCTGCTAATACGGGTGAACTAATTTGAAGTATTTTATTGACGAAGATCAAAGAAAAGCCTCACACAGCAGCTGCTATTTGGAATTTCAACAAGGGCAGTATCATGACAAGTGCTGGCTTGACACATCTATTAGCATCAGTGATGAAGTATGGAATAGCCGCCATGTTTCAGATCTGATTCTTGAAGTGATTCCAGAGTTTGACTTTTATGGAATAACAATCGTTACAAAAGTACAATGGGATAATATTTTAACAAAAAGTCAATCGGATGGATGTACTTGCAAAGAGATTATTGCAGAAGCAGTTCCTTGGGCAGCAAAGTGTTTTGAAACGAATGATGTGTTCACTATCATAGGGATGTGAGTCGAACTTTCTCGGAGAATAACAGTGATACACAAAGGAGAGTGTAACATGAAAAAAATTCTTACAGCAATCGTATCGGTAAGCATATTTATTGTTGGAATTTTGCTTATACTTTGTGCGGACACTAATTTTTTATGGTATGCCTTTAATCAAAATGTTCGCCTTACAGTAGTTGCAGGGATTCTCATTGCACTTGTTGGTGGCGTTGGTGTGATAATGAATCTTTGGTGTATTCTAAAAGAATTGTACAGTAAATAGTTTATTGAAGGTTAAACTTCCAGTCTGCCATGGTCGCAGCCAAGAGAGATAATATTCAAACTTACTACTCAGCAAAAGCTAGGCACACTCCAAGAATTTATTATAGAGGGTGAATATCCCGCGCTTTGAACAATTTAACGATGAATATATTGTGCGATATGGAGAATTTCATTTGCGCGTTCACCTCGAATTGACTTGCAACGTAAAATGCGTTACAATGAGACTGAGGTGATAACCATGGAAAAAACGATGACACTCAATCTCCGTGTCAACCCTACCGTTAAACAGCAGGCCGAAGATGTGCTGAAGCAGCTGGGTATCCCGATGGCAACGGCTATTGATATGTACCTGCGCCAGATCACCCTGACTGGCGGCATCCCCTTTTCTCTGTCCCTGCCGAAGGCTCCTGCGGCTCTGAACGCTGACACCATGACCGATGACCAGCTCCATGCAGCTTTGCAGGTGGGCATCAAGGAGATTCAGAACGGTGATACCGTGGATGCTGCAAGCGCATTCGCACAGTTCAGGGAACAGCACAGATGAAGCAGTATGACGTGAAAATTTCCCATGCAGCCCTCAGCGATATGGAGCAGATCTACAGCTATATTGCCGACCGTCTGCTGGAACCTGACACGGCTATGGGGCAGTATAACCGCATTGCAGAAGCCATCCAGTCGCTGAACATCCTGCCGGAACGCTGCGCGCTGGTGGAAAGCGAGCCGGAGCGCACCCAAGGGCTGCGGCAGATGCTGGTGGACAACTACTCGGTGTTCTACATCGTGGGCGAGGATACCGTGTCGGTAGCCCGTGTGCTGTACAGTGCATCCGACCTCGTGCGCCGTCTGCGGAGAATGAAGTGAAAGGGGTGTTTGCATGACCGCTGTAATCCATGCCCGCTATTCATCGGACAACCAGCGCGAAGAATCCATCGAAGGGCAGATTCGGGAATGCACGGCCTATGCGGAAAAGAACGGCATCACGGTCATCAAACACAATCGTAAGTCAAGAAAATAGTGCAACACAAAAACAGTATGTTTGCGATATGCAAAATCGACGAGGACAAGTTTTATCACCTTGGTGAATTGTCTTTCCGGGGTATCGTTGTGCCGGATGCGATTCCGGCAATCGTTCCGAAAGACCTTTTTGACCGGGTGCAGAAGCGTATGGATAAGAACAAGCGCGCCCCTGCCTGTGGCAAGACAGACGAGGAATATCTGCTGACCACCAAGCTGTTCTGTGGAAAGTGCGGTGCGCTGATGTTCGGTGAAAGCGGAACCAGTACCACTGGGCGCACTTACTATTGACGGCAGCATACAGGGCATTATAAAAGAAATTGATGACGGCGGTATGGTGATCGAGAGAAATTCTGGCGAACGAGAAATCATCAATCTCGATTTTGTCACCCGTATCAGGGAGTACCCAAGAAAGAAAAACGGCAAGAAGAAGGGTGTTGTATTGGATTAAGCGTTAAGAAAGTCGCAAGCCCAACTTGATATGTACCCGATTTTCTGGATATAGCAACGCCTCCCGGTGTAGTTCTTTTGCTCTACACGGGGAGGCGTTTGTCTGTTATCTGCTTTTACGGCTCAGTTCAAAATGCAGCAGCCCGCTCTGCCATCAGACCAGATACGGGTCCAGCAGGGCGTCTACCTCTTTTCTGCGATTGGGTAAGGTGATACGGTCGTTCTCGTTCATAAAACCTCCTATGTAGGACAAAAATGTGGATATTAAGAAAACATTGCATTTTGAGGCGAAAAGGATATACTTATACTGGAGAAATCTTCCTCCCAGTAATCCTACCCAAATGCGTCCCTGACTGTCCTGATAAGTAAAGTACACATCGTTGTTACTGATAGAATTCGGATTCTTGGGGTCATTGATATAACGGGTAAAACGCAACCCGTGCGGTGAATTCATGTCCGGTTCGGCTTTAACAAGCCCGTTTCCCTTGGTGGAAAACCAAAGATTACCGTCTTTGTCTTCCATAATATGATATACGGCTCCTAACAGATAGTTCTTATCCGAGAAGATTTGTTTCACTTGTCCGTTACGATCCAGGCGATACAGAGCTTGCCAGCGGGTTCCTACCCAAATATCCCCATTTTGCGCCTGGAAGAGAGCACGTATTCCCTGGTTCCAGGAAGTCGATCTCTCGGGCACTACCGGAGATGGAGAAACTTCTGTCAGCAGTTGGAATTGCTTCTTGGGGAAATTAAGCCGGTATACTCCGCTGCTTGTAGATGCCAGCCAAAGGATGCCATCTTTATCCAGCAGAAGATGGAAGAAAAGCTGATTGGGAAGATCGTCGGAGAAAGGCTTCAATTGGTTGATACGGGTCATTTCCAGTTTCTCCCTGTCGAATAGAAGAATTTCTCCTCCCGGAGTCATAAAGAACATGCCCTGTTCGCCGGCATCCTGCATTTCAAAATTGCCGATTGCGTTCTGATTGGGGAATGTAAAGCGGTGATGGCTCCTGTTCAGGGGATCATAATAGGTCAATGCCTGGTTACCCTCCTGAAACCATACCTTATCATATTTATCATAGAATATAATTCCATTGTCCTTTTCGGGGATGGTAAAGGGGAGCTTGGTCAACTGCTTGTAGCCGATATTGTACTCGTATGCTCCTTCGTTAGTGGTAATGTACATCAGACCGGATTCCGTTACCAGCAAATTAGAAACCGGCTGTTTAATTTCCGGTATCTCGTAACGGTTGACAACTCCGTTTTGCGGATCAATGCTATAAATATGCCCTTTCTTGTCTCCCAACCATAAGAATTTAGAATTATAGGAGGCACAAGTAAACTGATCCGGGTTAGCAGATACCTTTTTCTGTATAAAGTCGGCAGGTTTGTCTTTCAGCGCTTCCCCTTTCCGTAGGGACAGAATCTGATAATCCATACCGATCCAATTGATAAATTCGGCTGTTTCGCAGAATATGTTGTGTTTCAGACGCATGTCGTACACGTTCACGTTAGGACGCGAATCATGCAATTGTTTCATCGTTATTTTACCTTCCTTGTCGGTGTACGCACGCAAAAGACTTTTATCTTTTGTCAGCAACAATA
>OGML01002267.1_pt1 | contig 13876 bp, 8 predicted proteins | sample 1572951 | NCBI WGS metagenome assembly OGML01 (sample SAMEA2581883, study PRJEB24529) | metagenome | biome: Human gut stool | place: China | collected 2011 | reverse complement strand
AGGATCGGCCGTAGTTGACGGCGTAGTCCGCCGCAGACAGGAAGTGGCTGTCGATGCCGTACAGAGTGCCGCTGAAGGACGTATCGCCCACGTACACGCCGTCGGGCCACTGCCGCTGGTGGTACAGGGACACATCCGCCACGCTGCCCAGCTGGCTCATCTCGCTGCGCATGTCCTCCGTGATGGTGCTGACGCCCTGGGGGATGTCGGAGTAGTCCAGGCTTATCTCGTTGCCGTCCTGGGTCAGCTGCACGCGGACCACGTTGTTGCCGGCGCCGATGAGGTTCTGCTTGATCTGCTCGTTGGTGCCCTGAATGGTGGATACGATGGTGATGATGGCCGCGATACCGATGATGATGCCCAGCATGGTCAGGAACGACCGCATCTTGTGGCTCCACACGCCCTGAAAGGCGAGATTGATATTTTCTAACATCGCTTCGCCCTCCTTACAGTCCGTTGTACAGGTCGTCGGCGCTGGCTTCCACCGTGGCGGCGCCCTCCCGCACGTCCTTCCCGTAGGGGAACGCCACATAGTCCTCCAGAGACAGTCCGCCGCGGATCTGGGTGTAGCTTCCCCACAGGTCGCGTCCCGTCTGGACCCAGCGCTTCTCCAGCCTGCCGTTGTCGCCGCGGGCCATTACGTAGCTCTTGCCGTTCTCCGTGCGGATGAACATGGTCTGGAGATAGATGGTATTGCCGTCGGTGGTGACGGTCTTCTGATAGGACATATCCACATAGTCTCCGGGCTGCAGGTTGGCATCCTCGGAGACGAATACCTTAAAGGGGTAATAGGACACATTGCTGTTGCCGTCGCCCCAGTTGTTGCCGTTGCTGGTGGGATAGTCGTCGATGGACACGATGGTGCCCTCGCAGGCCGCTCCGGTCATCCAGCTGCTGATGGATACGCTGTCGCCCACCTGCACGCTGCCCAGATCCATCTCGCTGAGGGTGCCGGTGACGTAATATCCACCGCCGCCGGACAGCTCCACCACGGCCTCGCTGTTGTTATAGGCCTCGTCCGGGTCCCGCACGGCCTTCACCGTGCCGTCGAACTCCGCGTACACGTTGCCGTCGCCCAGCTCCGCCAGCTTCTTGTCCAGCTTCAGCTTCGCCACCTTCAGGTTGACCTCCTGCTCCTTTACCGCCTGAGCCTTCTCCAGAATGGCCTTGTTCAGATCCAGCTGGGTCATGGAGGCATCCAGCAGCTCCTGCACCTGTGCCATCTGGCGCTGCAGCTTCTCGATCTCGGCCTTCTTATCGCCGTAGTCCGGCGCGCCGTCAGTGAACGGCTTGAAGCCGTTCCACGGCTTGACGGTCACAGATACCAGCTTTTTGGCCGTTGTGCCGCTGGTCTCGCCGCCTTCGCCGCCCTCGCCGGTGCCGGCAGGGGGCTGCTGCGGGTCTTGGGTCTCGCCGCCGGTCTCGCCGCCGGTCTCGCCGCCGCTGGGCACATCCTCCGTCACCGCCGTCAGGATATAGCCCTCGTTGCCCATCACAGCTCCGCCCAGCTTGTTGCCTGCACGGGTGACAAACACCAGATACAGCGTGCCGTCCGTCTTGCCCAGACTGCTGAAAATGCGCATCAGGTCAGCCTGCGACAGCGCGAAGCTGCCGTCGCTGTCCGTCGTGCGGTAGTAGTAGATGGCGTTGTCCTTGTCGTTGCCGCTGCCGGTGCCCAGCTTCATGTCGTCGGTAATGATGATCTGCTTCAGATCCACCACGTCCTTGTTGTCGTCCGGGCTCTTGGTGGCGTCCTCAATAAGCTTGTTCAGCTCCTTTTCCAGCTTATCATACTCCGCCTGCAGCGTCTCCTTGTTCTTCGCCTTCTTCAGCAGCTCCAGTTCGTTCTTCATGACCTCCAGATTCTCCACCTGCCGGTCATAGTCGATCTTGGCGCGCTCCACGGTGGCCTGTGTCAGGGTGGAGTCATAGCTCACCAGCGCCGTGCCCTTCTTGACGCTGTCGCCCTCCTTGACCCACACCTTCTTCACCGTCTGGCTCTGGGAGATGTAGATCTTCTGCAATTTGTCCGTGGTCACCATGCCGCTGGTGTTGGAGGTGTCCCCCCAGTAGTCGGTCATGGCGAAGTCGTTGACGGCGTATACGTTCACGTCGCCCCGCTGGGCGTTCCGGGCGATGGTCAGTCCGCCCCACACCGCGCCGCACACGCCCACCACGCAGGCGGCGGCGATAATGCCCTTTTTCAGCTTCTTGCTCATGCGCGGCTTCTCGCCGTCGGGGCGCTTTTCGCCGATATGCAGCTTTTCCCGCAGCGTCAGCTTCTCACTCATAGTCGTCACCTCCCGACAGTACGCCGTCCCGTATGGTCATGACCTTGGCGGCGTGGTTGGCGATGGAATGGTCGTGGGTGATCATGATGATGGTGGAGCCGCCGTCATGCAGCTGCTGAAACAGCTCCATCACCGCCGCGCCGCTGGCACTGTCCAGCGCGCCGGTGGGCTCGTCGGCCAGCAGCAGCTTCGGCTTGCCCACGATGGCCCGTGCGATAGCCACCCGCTGGCACTGTCCGCCGGACAGCTGGTCCGGCCGGTGATCCACCCGGTCGGAAAGCCCCACTGTCTCCAGCGCGGCCCGGGCCCGTTCCAGCCGTTCCGCCTTCTTCACCCCGCCGTACAGCAGGGGCAGCGCCACGTTTTCCAGCGCCGTCAGCTTCGGCAGCAGGTTGAAGCTCTGGAACACGAAGCCCAGCTCCTTGTTCCGCACCTCCGCCAGCTGCTTGTTGTTGCAGGTGGTCACGTCCCGCCCACCCAGCAGATAGCTGCCGCTGGTGGGCACGTCCAGACACCCGATCAGGTTCATCAGCGTGGTCTTGCCGCTGCCGGAGGGACCCATGATAGCCAGGTATTCCCCCTCCTCCACGTCAAGGTTCACGTTTTTCAGGATATGTGCCACGGACTTTCCCATGGGGTAGTCCTTGCATATATCGCGCATTTCCAAAATCATGCTCAGCCCTCCATCGGCGGAATGACCGCTGACGCGGAGGCGGCCTCGCCGCCGGGAATCACGGCTGCGGTGCTGCCGTCGTCCGTGACGGTGTCGTTCTCAGCGGGCATATCGCCGCCGTCCATGCCGTCCATGGGCACGTTTTCGTCGATTTTTTCACCGTCGCCCTCGGGGTATACCTCGCCGCCGCTGGCGCCGGGGTCAAAGGTGCCCTCGTCATAGGTGATGCACGTCATGCCTGCCTTCAGGCTCTCGTCCGGGAAGGCGATGTAGTCCTCCGCCGTCAGGCCGTCCGTCACGGGATAGGTGTCCGTCTCCGTGTTGTACTCGCCCAGGGTGATGCTCCGCTTCTCCAGCTTGCCCTTGCTGTTCTGAGCCCACACCCAGGGCTTGCCCTCGGCGTCGTTGATGAAGTAGCTGGGCAGGTTGATCAGGCTTTCGTCCTGGGTGTCCTCCTGACCGTAGTCCGGCTCTATGTACACATGCTGCCCCATCAAGAGTCCTTCGCCGCTGCCCTCCAGGGTGACATAGAAGGGGTACTTGCTGGACATGGCCGTGTCGCCGTCGCCAAAGTCGCTGCGGCTCTGCTGGGCGTTGTTCCAGTCGATGGAGCTGATGCTGCCCTTCCACGTCTGGTCGCTGACCCGGGAGCGGATCACCACCTGGGTGCCCTGGGTGAGAACGGAGGCGTTGTTCTCGTTGACATAGCCCTTGATGCGGAAGCCGCCCGTCTCCACGATGGTCATGAACGGCAGGGCGTTGCCGGAGTTGTCCGTACCGCCGTCCGGGTTCAGGGACTGCACCTCGCCGTCCACCGGAGACTTGACGGTGCTGTCGGCGGTGTTGGCCTTCAGCTTCTCAATGTCCTTTTTCTTGGTGGCGATGTTGGCCTTCGTCTCCAGCACCTTCACGTTCTGCTCCCGCAGATCCAGGGCGTACTGCCGCTTGGTGGCGTCGTCATAGGTGCTGTCCATCAGCTTCTGTATGTTCTCCAGCTCCGCCTGCTGGTCCTCCAGCGTGGCGTTCAGCTGCTCCAGCTCCAGCTGGGCCATCTCCAGGTCGGTGCGGATCTGGCTGAGGTCATAGGTCAGCAGCACGTCGCCCTTTTTCACGCTGTCGCCCACCTTCACCTTGATGGTGTCGATGGTCATGGCGTCGTTTTTCTTGATGGTCGTCTCGCCCAGCGGGCTGACGATGCCTGCGAACCGGTCCGCCAGACCTACGGACCCCAGCCCGCAGATCATGGACACCGACTGCACGGAGGCCTCGCCCTCCGCTGCGCCGCAGCCGGACACACAGCCCAGCAGCATCACCAGCGCCAGTACAAAAGCCGCTTTTTTCATGTTGTGTTCTCCTTTTTTCTTCCCGCGCGCCCGCGGGATGATTTGCCTATTTACTTAGACGGCAGAAATTGTCATTCCGTTCCGCCGCTGCCCCCGACAATATCATATCATGCGCCTGGCCCTCAAAATGTGAATAAATCGTGAACACACGCTTAAGACCTTACTAAGGTTCCGTATCAAAACGGTGGCAAAACGCCCCGCGGAATATTGACAGCGTGCGGGGGAGTGTCCTATTATTATGGTGTGCCGTGTCCATCCCGGACATCTTACCGGTGTACGGGTGCCTTTTCGGCGGACACGGTCCGTGTACGATACCACCGGCAGGAGGTTTTGCCATGAACAAAAAACGTATCCGCCAGATGGACCTGGCCCTGCGCCGCCGCCTTTCCGACCGTCCCGCCGCGGACTATTTTGCCCCCGGGGACGCCCTGCTCCGCACCATCGAGAGCGAGGGCTATATGCAGCGCTTCACCGGGCTGTTCAACGGCACGCGCCTCCGCTGCGCCGACGTGCTGGCCCTCTGCCGCCCGGAGTTGGAGACGCTGTGCCCCGGCGAACCGTCCGAGGGCTGGCTGGCCTATGCCTACGACTATGCCCGCCGCCTGCTCTACCCGGAAAAGACCGATGCGGAGCCCTTCGCCCCCGGTGCGGTGTTCCTGCTGTCGGTGCTGCAGGTGCTGTTTGCCGCCGAGGCGGAGCTGCTGCCCCACGACCCGGCCTGGACCTTCGATTTCCTGACCGATGATGAGCTGGCCGGCAGTCCCTGTGCCCCGTCCTATCAGCGCTTCCTGCGCCTGTGGAGGCGGGAGTTCGTCTATGAGCTGATGCGTCTGGGTCTGGAGACCACGCCCTACCGCACCCTGGAGCATATCGCCGGCGTCCACCACATCGCCGTCACCGCCGCCCGCGCTCTGCGGAAAAGCGGCGTGGCCGTGGACGTGGCCCTGGTCTCCGGCGCCGCCGCCGGCCACGATCTGGGCAAGTTCGGCTGCCGCCCCGGCGAGCGCGTGCCCTACCTGCACTATTTCTACACCGACCAGTGGTTCCGCCGCCGGAAAATGACCGATATCGGCCACGTGGCCGCCAACCACTCCGTCTGGGACCTGGAGCCCGACTACCTCTCCGTGGAGGCGCTGCTGCTGATCTATGCCGACTTCCGCGTCAAGCAGCTTCACGATGCGCAGGGTCGGGAGATCACCCGTATCTCCACCCTGGCCGAGGCCTTTCAGGTGATCCTGGATAAGCTGGATGACGTGGACGGCGAGAAGCAGAAGCGCTATACCCGGGTCTACGCCCGGCTGGAGGACTTCGAGCAGTATATGGTCAGCCGCGGCGTGGATGTCACCATGTCCGGCGGCGATACGTCTCCTCTGCCGGAGAAGCACACCGCCCTCATGACCGACGACGAGGCCCTCCGCGCCCTGACGCTCCGCTGCGTGGGCCACAATATGGAGCTGATGCACCGCCTCACTGACCAGCGCAGCTTCGCCCGTCTGCTGGAGGAGGCCCGCGGCGAGACGGATTGGCGCCGTCTCCGCGCTTATCTGGCGGTGATGGAGTCCTACTCCCTCTATCTGCATATCCCCCAGAAGGTCCAGACCCTGACGTTCCTCTACGAGCTGCTGATGCACCGCGAGGGCGATATCCGCCGTCAGGCGGCGGCGCTGCTGGGCGAGATCATCGCCGGCTTCCACGCTGGCTACGCCAAGGAGCGCCCCGCCGACAGCCGCCCGGATCCCCGGGCCATCAACGACGTGGACCAGTGGAGGCTCTATCTGGACAAGATACTGTATCCCGACCATAAGCTCATGCCCCAGCACCGCCGCTGGATCGGCTATACCCTGAAATTCGCCGTCGGCTCCCTGCTGAGCCACTGCCCCGGCCGGGAGGAGCGCTTCCTGGCCCCGGTGTTCGCCTACTACCGCAGGCCGGAGGATCTGGACGACTACACCGCCTTCCAGCTGCTGGATACCGCCGCCGCTCTGCCGGATACGGCCTATACGGCCAGCCGCGCCCGGCAGATGACGGACTTTGCCGCCGCCCTGTCCCTGCGTAAGGACCTGACCATCCGCATGGCCGCCGTGCTGCTGCTGGACCGTCTCGCCCGCCTGTACCCGGAGGACGGCCGCGCGCTGGAGGCCGTGACCGCCGTCCCCGACGGCGACAGCGGCACCCTGCGCTATCTCAAGCAGGATGTGCTCTCTCAGGGCGCGCCCCTTCTTCTGCCGGAGGACGTGGTCTCCGAGATCTTCCTGGACAACCTGAAGACCGCCACCCCCTGGATCACCAAGCAGGGCAACCTGCGCCTGCTGACGGACTTTGCCCGCAGCGGCAAAAGCCCCGCCCTCCATATCGCCACCCACCTGTCCAATCTCATCAAGGTCAGCGACCGCGTCACCGTCCGCCACAGCGCCGGCAACGCCCTGCTGGCCCTGGCGCCCCGCCTGACGGCCGACCAGCGCAACGAGGTGGCGGTGGAGCTGTGCCGCGGCCTGGAGCTGGGCCAGCAGGAGTTCACCAAGTATATCCCCGACTACCTGGGCCGTTTTGCCCTGTGGCTGCCCCCGGCGGAGCTGGATGAGGTGCTGGACGACCTTCGCGCGAACCTCAGCTCCTCCGACAGCCGCGTTACCGCCTCCGTGCTGGATACCGTGGGTGTCATCTATGAGGCGTACGATGCCTATCGCTCCCGCTTCCCGGAGACGGACGACGCCTACCGCCGCCGCCGTGAACGGCTGCTGGGCCTGCTGATGCGGGGCCTCAGCGGCATTGACGGCGCCACCCGGCAGGAGGCCCTGTTCGTGCTGGGCCGCCGGGTCTTCGGCTCCGGAGAGCTGGGCCGCCACGAAAAGCGCCGCGCCTTTATGCTCACCCAGCGCAAGCTGCTCTCCGCCCAGGACGAATTCCCCGGCGAGGGCCTGACGTTCTACTACCGGGCCGCCATGCTGGGCAAGCTCTACCGCTTCATCACCGAGGAGCGCCTGTTCCACAAGGGCTTTGACTTCGGCGCGCCCCGCCCCGTGGCCTTCTTCCCCGGCACCTTCGACCCCTTCACCCTGTCCCACAAGGGCATCGTCCGGGCCATCCGCGACCAGGGCTTCGAGGTCCTGCTGGCCATTGACGAGTTCTCCTGGTCCAAAAAGACCCAACCCTACCGCCTGCGCCGGCGCATCGCCGCCATGGCCGTGGCCGACGTGTTCCACGTCAGCATTTTCCCGGAGGACTTCCCGGTGAACATCGCCAACCCGGAGAACCTCCACGAGCTGCGCGCCGCCTTCCCGGGCCGCAGCGTGTCCATCGTGGTGGGCAGCGACGTGGTGCTCCACGCCTCGTCCTACAAAAAGTCCGTCACGCCGGACTCCATCCACACCTTCGACCACGTGGTCTTCCGCCGCACCGAGCCGGATGCCGAGCCGGCGGATTACAGCTGCATCACCGGCAAGGTGCTGGAGCTGACGCTCCCGCCCCAGCTGGAGGAGATCAGCTCCACCCGCATCCGCGAGGCGGTGGATGCCAACCGCGACATCTCCAACCTCATCGATCCCACGGTGCAGGAGTTCATCTATCGCCGCGGCCTGTACCTCCGCGAGCCCCAGGACAAGCCCGTTCTCCGCACCGAGGACCTGAGCTTCCTGCCCGCCTCGCCGGAGACGGCGGAGAAATTCCTCCGCACCATGCTCTCCGTACCCACCGCCGCGGCGCTGCGGACGCAGATCGAGAGCCGCGGCGACGACGTGATGGTCTGCCGGGACACCGACGGCACCATTCTGGGCGCGGCCAGCTACGCCTGCCTGGACTCCGCCCGCCTCTTCGCCCGCCTGGGCGACCCGGCCCTCTCCGGTCTGGTCCGCCAGAACGCCGGCGGCCGCACCCTGCTCATCAGCGGGCTGTTCGTGCCCCGGGGCGAGCGCCAGAGCGACCTCTGCCAGCTGCTCATCACCGAGGTGCTGACCCTGGCCCTCAGCCGTGAGTTCACCTATGCCCTCTACCTTCCCCTGGAGGGCGCCGTCTCCGGCTACGGCCGCCAGCTGCTGACGCTCCAGGGCTTCGTCCCGGCTGGTGAAAGCACGGATGCCCTGGCCGTGGATATGCGCTGCCCCATCGTCCTCAGCCGCAACGTGGACACCGCGGTGAAGGCGCCCTTCAGCTCCTCGCCCCGGGTGCTTGCCGCCATCGCCGCCGCCCACCGCCGCCTGCAGGCGGCGCTGACAAAGCTGCAGCCCGGATCTCTGGTGCTCAGCCTGTCCGCCGGCGTCATCTACCACCGGCTGCTCCAGCGTATCACCGGCCGCAACGGCGTCCCCGCGGAGCCCACCACGCCCCGCGTCCTCGGCCCGGATATCTGCGTCCCCTACGGCAAGATCCTCCGCGGCGTGGCCGTGCCCAACACCGTCACCAAGACCCTGCGTACCGACAAGGTCTACGAGCCGGACCTCAGCACCTATTCCATCGAAGCCTACCCGGACTACTCGCCCCTGCCCGACCAGGTCCGCACCATCCACGCCTTCGCCCGCCCCGTCATTCTCGTGGACGATATGCTCCACGACGGCAAGCGCATCCGCCGCCTGGCCCCGCTGCTCGCCGAGACGAACACCCCCGTGGATCAGGTGCTGGTGGGCTACCTCACCGGCATGGGCCGCGACCTGATGGAGCAGCTGGGCTACGACGTGGACGCCATCTACTACCTGCCCAACCTGCGCCTGCGCTTCGTCGAGTCCACGCTCTATCCCTTCATCGGCGGCGACACCGTCCGCCGCAGCGAGGCCCTGCCCGGCGGCCTGCAGCCCGCCGTCAACCGCATCCTGCCCTACGCCGCCCCCGAGTACACCGGCATGGACGACGAGACCGCCTGGGAGCTCTCCCTCTGCTGCCTCGAAAACGCCCGCGACATTCTTCTGGCCCTCGAGACCGAGTTCCGTTCCCTCTACGCCCGCAACCTCACCCTCAGCCGTCTCGGCGAAGCAGTCATCCTGCCCCTCTGTCCCGACAAGGGCGGCTGCATGACCTACGATCTTTCCCGCGCCGCCAGCACGTATCTTGAGGGAGATATAGAGCTTCTCAAACGCATGCGCCCCGCGAGATAATGCACTGTCTTTTCCGCCCTGCCATCGTCAAATCTCCTCGACGTACACACGGTACGCCTTCGTCGGTTTGCCATCGGCAGGACGCAAAATCCGGCACATTCTCTATTCCTCAAGGGGGGGCCTGCGCCTCCGCGCCTCGTCTTGACACAAAATCTGAACCCTTATCAAGGCTGTGCGGCGCCGCCTCGTCATCGGCAGGACGCAAAATCCATCGCTTTTACGGGCATGACGTGTGCCGTCCCGCTATCGCAGGACGAAAAATCCGGCACATTCTCTATTCCTCAAGGGGGGCCTGCGCCTCCGCGCCTCGTCTTGACACAAAATCTGAACCTTTATCAAGACTATGCGGCGCCGCCTCGTCATCGGCAGGACGCAAGATCCGGCACATTCTCTATTCCTCAGGGGGCCTGCCGTGGCGTGAAATTTGCGCGTCAGCACCCCGCCGGAGGCAAAAAGATAGAAACAGGAGAAGCTACTATGATCGATCTCAACGATACCAACCTGCCGCGCATCCCGTCTAAGTGCCGCGTCACCCTGCTGGCTCTGGGCGATGTGGGCAGCACGCTGCTGACGGGCCTGCGGCTCATGGGCGGCGACGTGATAGGCTCCATCGGCATCTGCGACGTGCGCCCCGGCGTCTCCGAGCGCTGGGAGTTCGAGCTGAACCAGATACAGTCCCCGGACGGTGCGGCGCTGCCCCCGGTGGACATCATCGCGCCGGAGCAGCTGTTCGACGGCGACGTGTTCCTGTTCTGCGCCTCCCGGATGATCCCGGATACCTCCGTCACGGCGGGGGATGTCCGCATGGCCCAGTACGGCCTGAACCGGGAGCTGGTGTCCGTCTACGCCCGTATGGCCCGGGCGAAGGACTACCGCGGCCTGTTCTGCGTGGTCAGCGATCCGGTGGACCCCCTCTGCCGTGCCGTCCTGCGTGAAAGCGGCCTGTCCCCGGCCCAGGTGCGGGGCTTCGGTCTGGGCGTCATGCACGCCCGCGCCCTGTACTACGCCCGGAGAGACCCTCGCTTCGCGTCCTACCTCACCGAGGGCCGCGCCTTCGGCCCCCACGGCGAGGACCTGGTGCTGGCCAACTCCGTGGCGCATTACGACGACGCCCTCTCCCGTGAGTTGACGGAGAAGGTGGCCCACGCCAATCTGGAGATGCGTAAGCTGGGCTACAAGCCCTATGTGGCCCCGGCCCTGTCCTCCGGCGCGCTGAGCCTGCTGGCCCTGCTGCGGGGGCAGTGGCATTATTCCTCCGTCTACGACGGCCAGGTGTTCATGGGATGCCGCAATCGTCTGACCCCCGCCGGCATCGAGACGGAGCCGCTGACCCTGCCGCCCGCCCTGCAAAAGCGTATCGACGACACCCGCGCCAAGCTGAACGCCATAGAATAACGGAGGTATCCGCCATGCTCACCGTTCTGCTCCCCGAAAACGACCGCAGCCCCGCCCTGCGGGACCTGCTGGTGCCCCTGCTGCCCCCGGGCAGCGATATCCGCGACCCCAATGACGGGCTGGAGGACTTGGCCGGCCGCCGTCTGCTGTTCGCTGTGGCGCTGGACGAGGGCGGCTGCAACATGGCCTATTACCGTATGCTCTCCTGCCTGCGCCGCAGCACAGACCTGCTCTCCGACAGTATCGGCGCGTGCATCGTCACCGGCGTGGGCGAGTTCTACACCAAGGATGTAGCCCGGGACATGGTCTTCGCCGCCAACCAGGCGGGCTGCGGCTTCCTCGGCCGCCCGCTGGTGGAGGCCACCGGTTCCCTGCGGAATTTCCGCACCCAGGCCCAGATCGGCGGTACCGATGAGGTCACGGCCTTCCATGCCGCCGTGGCGGAGCTGCTCTCCCGCCTGAACGGCTGGGAAAAGCCCGCCCCCATCCGCCATGTGCTGGCTCTCCACGCCTCCCAGCGCGCCACGTCCAACACCCTGGCCCTGTGGGAGCTGGTGAAGGCCGGTCTTCCGTCGGACCTCGGCGTGCAGGAGATCTGCCTCCGCAACGGCACCATGGCCGACTGCAACGGGTGCAGCTATACCGCCTGTCTCCACTTCGGCGAGCAGGGCGGCTGCTTCTACGGCGGCCCCATGGTGGACGAGGTCTATCCCGCCGTGCGGAAATGCGACGCCCTGGTCATGCTCTGCGCCAACTACAACGACGCCCTGGCTGCCAATCTGACCGCCTGTGTCAACCGGCTCACGGCCCTGTTTCGCCAGACCCGTATGTACGACAAGCGGCTCTTCGGCCTGATCGTCTCCGGCTACTCCGGCGGCGACCTGCTGGCCCGCCAGCTGATCTCCGCCCTGAATATGAACAAGTCCTTCTACCTTCCGCCCCGCTTCTCCCTGCTGGAAACGGCCAATGAGCGCGGCAGCCTTGTGAAGCTGCCGGGCATCGAGGCGCAGGCGGCGGCCTTCGCCCGGCACATCGCGGAGAGCTGAATAACCCTGCCGCAAACCGGGGAAAATACTTCCATCAATCAAAAGGAGGTGTGTTCCATGCAGGCAATGGTGTTGGAAAAGGCGTGCATCCAGTGCGGACTGTGCGCGGGGCTGTGCCCGGAGGTGTTCGAGCTGAACAGCGGCGAGCCCGCCCGGGTGACGGTGGACCCTATCCCGGACGCGCAGAAGATCGGCGTGCAGGAGGCGGCGGACAGCTGTCCCGTGGCCGCCATTCAGGTAACGGCGTAAAAATCCCCGGAAATGCCGCAAAAACCACTTTACAACGGTGATTTTCTGTGGTATCATCTCAAAGTACGCGCTAAGCGCGTCCGACCCCTGCCTTAGCCCTGCGGAGCGTTCCATCTCTCCCACGGCCCAGGCTGCGGGCGTATTTCAAGAAAGGTGGAAACACAACCATGATGCTGAAAGACCAGAAGACCTCTATCATCGAGGCCAATCGCACCCACGAGACCGACACCGGCTCCCCCGAGGTCCAGGTGGCCATCCTCACCGAGCGTATCAACCAGCTGACCGCGCACCTGAAGGTCCATCCCCATGACTTCCACAGCCGCCGCGGTATGCAGATGATGATCGGTAAGCGCCGTCGTTTGCTGGACTACCTGGCCAAGAAGGACATCGAGCGTTATCGTGCCCTGATCGCCAAGCTGGGTCTGCGTAAGTAAGTTGAAACAGGGTGATGTGCGCTTGCGCATCACCCTTCTTTCACATTCTGCGCCGTGTACAAATTGACCATTAGCAGTTGAAAATGCGCCGAAATTCAGGGTTTCGGAGCGTTTTCAAGTGCTAACGGCGATAGGTCGCGGGCAGAATGCCATTTCACAAAAAAGGAGAAACGATATGTCAACGATCATCACCAAGCGCCAGTTCCCCCACTATCACAAATACACCATGGACCTGGCCGGCCGTCCCCTGACGCTGGAGGTCGGCAAGCTGGCCGAGCTTGCCAACGCCGCCGTCATGGTGGGCTATGGCGACACCCGCGTCCTCTGCTGCGTCACCGCCGCCCCCCGTCCCCGCGACGGCATCGACTTCTTCCCCCTGTCCGTGGACTTCGAGGAAAAGCTGTACTCTGTGGGCCGCATCCCCGGCAGCTTCAACCGCCGCGAGGGCCGTCCCGGCGAGAAGGGCATCCTGACCTCCCGCGTCATCGACCGCCCCATCCGCCCCCTGTTCCCCTATGACTTCCGCAACGACGTGTCCGTCATGTGCACCGTCATGGCCGTGGACCACGACTGCTCCCCCGAGATCGCCGCGCTGATCGGCACCTCCGCCGCCCTGGCCATCTCCGACATTCCCTGGAACGGCCCCGTGGCCGCCCTGAAGGTGGGCCTGGTGGACGGCAAGCTGGTCTTCAACCCCGACGCCGAGCAGCGCAAGGTCAGCGACCTGGACGTGACCGTCGTCTCCACCGGCAAGAAGGTCGTCATGATCGAGGCCGGCGCCAACGAGGTCCCCAACGACGTGATGTTCGAGGCCATTCGCTCCGCCCACGAGGAGAACCAGAAGCAGATCGCCCTCATCAATCAGATGGTGCAGGAGATCGGCAAGCCCAAGTTCGAGTACCCCCACGCCGACTTCAACTACGAGCTGTTCAACAAGATCACCGCCGACTTCATGGACGAGGCCAAGGCCGCCATGGACACCGACGACAAGAACGTCCGCGAGCAGCGCTGGAACGCCATGATCGAGAAGTGGCACGAGAAGTACCTGGAAGAGTACCCCAACATGGACCAGTACCTGGAGGAGATCACCTACAAGTTCCAGAAGATGATCGTGAAGAAGTGGCTGCTGGAGGGTCACCGTGTGGATGGCCGTCAGAAGAACGAGATCCGTCCCCTGGACGCCGAGGTGGGCGTGCTGCCCCGGGTCCACGGCTCCGGCCTGTTCACCCGCGGCCAGACGCAGGTGCTGTCCGTCTGCACGCTGGATACCCTCTCCGCCAACCAGAAGCTGGACACCATCTGGGAGGAGACCGAGAAGCGCTATATGCACCACTACAACTTCCCCGGCTACTCCGTCGGTG
>OGML01002265.1_pt1 | contig 13885 bp, 18 predicted proteins | sample 1572951 | NCBI WGS metagenome assembly OGML01 (sample SAMEA2581883, study PRJEB24529) | metagenome | biome: Human gut stool | place: China | collected 2011 | reverse complement strand
GGTTCGAGTCCCTGGAGGTGCACCAGAAAAGCCACACAGTAGCGTTGAAAAACGTGCTGTGTGGCTTATTTTTTTGTGTCAAATGGCGAGCTTGACTACCTTTTGACTACTTTTTGCGGAGTTTTCCGATTTGCAGGAAAGATACTCGTTAAGTTTATCAGCGACATGGAGCGAGTCTTCTTGTTCCAGATGAGTATAAATATCGGCGGTGACCTGAATGCTGCTGTGTCCCATTAGTTTTTGTGCTGTTCGTAAGTCTACCCCTGCACGATAAAGTGTCGTTGCGTAGGTGTGCCGCAGCATGTGGGGATGCAGGGAGAACGGCACAAGGGCCGCAACGTGAGAGTTCCACAACCGGGTGAATGCGGAGCGGGTCATATCTCCGCCATCGGCGGCTGGGACGATATACCGGCTCAAGTGTGGTGTATCAAGCAAGACGGATCTGAGCTTGTCCGGGATAGGAACGACTCTGTGTGCGGCCTTTGTTTTGAGATCATCTACAGGGTCTTGCTGGTTGTTCAGAAAGGTCATAGCGCGCCGGATGGTCAGAGAGCTGCTTTGAATGTCCGACTATTGCAATCCAAGTGCTTCTTCCTTACGAAGCCCGCAGTACAGACAGAGGGCGCAGAATACGCGGGCGCGTGGTTCTACAACTACATTCATCAGAATATCAACCTCATTGGGAAGCAATGCTTTTTTCTTTTCCGCTTTAGCGTGAGGGGTGATCTTACTAAGTTTCCTCGGGCTGAAAATCTGCAAAAATCTGGGCGAAGAACTCTTCTGTCAGCTTTTCCTGCTGGTACTGACTACGGATGTCAGCATCCGGGTGGAGCTTCAAGATTTGCTCCAGAATGGAAAAAGTCTGTTCCGGATTTTTGAGCTTGTGGGAGAACAGCAACGGGCAATCGTTTTCGTAGTACATATTGATGTAGCGGAAATCCTGCTCGCCCATGGCCGAAATGGTCAGGGTCTTGTTGGGGCATCCGTGCAGGAATAGTCTTCGCTTGGCAATAAATGGTTCGTGCTCGAATGAGAAGATGGCCCGGCCTGATACTGGGACGATCAGTGCACTTTTCAGTGTGCGGTAGCTATTGCTCTCACCAGCGTGCAGAGTAAAGCTGCGGAAGCCGACAGACTCGATTTGGCCTTGATTGTATTCCTGAAATAAAATTTTCAGTGGATTAGGAAGATCGGATATTTGATTCATTAGGAGCTCCTTTGTGCAAAAAGTGGTTAGTTGTTGCTAATATAGCACAAAATGCTGCCGATTGTCTACATGGGGAGCAACCCACACTGCATAAAAACTGACAAAAAGGACGGTTATGGATTAACAATTGAATCAAGAGCTCAAAGAACGCCATAAACGATCTTCCCTGTCAAAAATCGCAATTTTACAGCCAGCAAAACAGCTTTGTACAGCAATGCGCTGGCTACCATCGGTAGTGGTGTTATAACTTCCAAGATCGAGAGCGGAAAATACCGGCTGCTCGTCCCAGTCGATCAGCTGTCCGGCCCAGTCGGCACCCAGCTTTTCGCTCAGCGCCCCATAAGCCTGCTCAAAGCCCTCTGGGTCTTCGAGGATCCAGATTGTACTTTCGTCGTTGGCAAGATCGGTGTTCAGTTGGGTGGCACCAGCCATCTGGCCGTTCATGTCGGTCAGGGCGGCGTTGGCGCTCCATGTGTAGTTGTTCACCTGCACCACCACAGCCCCGTCGCCGTTGGCATCGTCCGCATAGCCCGCCAGCGCAGTCTGCAGACGCTGCACCGCATCGTCTGGCAGGGCTTCTGCCGTGACCACCGCCACGGTGTAATCGGGGTCTACGGCGGTCAGCAGGCCGTGTGCCACATACGCTGCACCTACAATGACCATAGCCGCCACAACTACGATGCCCCAGTTGTAGTACCACCAGTTGACGCGGGAACGCCTTTTTTGCTCCTGCGCGGTCAGGATCTTATCGGGCGCTGCCGGGTGCGGAATGGTGCGCACCTGTACGCCGTATTCTTGCCGCAAAACGGGAAACAGGGTCTGCATGGCTGCAAGCCCGGGCAACCAGAAACCGAACAGCACCGCCCAGAATACGCTGACCGGGAACAGCAAAAGCATGCCGCCGATGCCTGCCAGCATCACGATACCTGCCGCCACGCAGCGGATCGGTGTGTTAAGCAGCAGTCTGCCCGCGCGGCGCAGCAGGCTGTCCGGGGCTTGCAGCGGCAGTACAGCGGCGCACAGGGTGCTGAAAACCGCCAGCACCAGAAAATCCAGCGCCAGAAATACCAGCACGGCAAGGCCGGGGTAGTAGCCCTGCTGTGCGGCGGCCTCAAATACAAAGGCCGATACAAAGCACAGCAGCCCCAGCACCAGTGTACCAATGCAGCCAAAGCCGCAGGCAGATTTCCAGTGGGCGGCAAGGGTCTGTTTTGCCCGGGGCAGCCACTGGGAGGGGTCGTTCTGCAAGCTGCGCAGGGCGCAATCTGCCAGCAACAGCATGGCAGGGCCGACCAGCAGACCGGTGAGGAGACTGCACACCACCGTGATCGGCAGGGAAAACAGGGTCACGCCCAGCGAGACCCCCAGCGCGGCGGGCAGACAAAGCACGCAGACTATCAGGTTTGTGCCCAGCAGCTGACCAAGGTCGCGGCCGACCATCTGGCAGAAGCGCGCAAAGCCCTTTTTCTCCGGCTCGTTGGGGCTGATGCCATGCCCTTCCCGCTCATAGAGAGAATTGTATAGGCTCATTTTATTTCACCTCGGTGCCAAAGGCTTCGATTTGGGTCAGGGCAGGGAAGGGCGAGGTACCCTCGGCCTGAATGAGGTCTTTCAGCACAAGGCTGCGCACCCGCTTGGGCTCAAAGGCCACGCTCTGGGGCTTGGCGCTTTTTACCAGCGGAATGTCCAGCTGACTGCCATCAGAAAATTCTACCGTAGCCTTTACCCAGTAGTTGTCGTGCGGAAAATCTGCCCGCTCGGTGATGCGCAGCTCCTCCAGTAATACCTCGCGGCCAAAATCCAGGGTCAGGGCGGCGTTGGGGTCCCGGTTGATGCCCCAGCTCTGGTAGGGGTATTCCCCATGGGCGCTGTTTTCAAAGATGCCGTCGATGGCGTTGCGGGCGGCAAACACCGCCTCACCGCGCGTTTCCACGTTGGCACTGGCGTGGGGATAAAAGCCGGTGTCGCCGTGCTCATCGTAGCAGTTGAAGGCTAAGTTCCGCCGTGCAGCAATTTCTTCCGGCAGCGCAAGGCGCGCGCGGACGACATGGCGGCTGCCCACAAAGCTTTTGGGCGAGTAGGTGATGGCCTGCTCCCCGAAGGGAATATGGAAATTGATCTCCCGTTTTACCACATACACAAGGGCTTCGGGCATGGTGTCCTCAAACTGAATGACGCAGTATTGCCCGGGATGGTCGATTTCCAGCGCCACCCGGTCACCGGGCTTGTAGGAGTTGGTGTAAACAAGGGATACGTTGGTGTCGGCATCGCAGGTCATCAGGGTGTGACCCACTTCGTCCAGAATTTTCAGCTTGATGGTCTCCATGGCGGTTCTCCTTAATATAGCACGACATTCAGTGATTTTTTGAAATGCAGGGTGATCCTATAGATCGTTTCCGGCCATGCGGTGCGCAGGCGCGGGTCGGTGATGGGTACCGGTGTGACCTTGGCAGCGACCTTTTCCGGGTCAAACCGGATACCGCCCAGCGTGCCCACCGCAAAGCCATCTGCGGTGGCGGCAGGCTGCTGCTCGGTGAGCAGGGTCAGATCCACCGTGCCGGGATAATCTGTTTCGTCCCGCAGGGTGATGCCCTGTTCACTGGCTGATACACAGCGGCGGTAGGTGGTAAGCCCTGGGATAGGCGGGTACGCGCCTGCCAGCTCGGCGGTGATGCTGTTTTCCGTGGTGTGCACCTCCCGGGCGGCGTATTCCGCGCCGGGCAGCTGCTGGATGCCGTCAAAGGTTGGCAGGTTGTGCCATGCGCTCTGCATCGTCCAAATTTCGTATCGCTGAGGCGAAAAGGTTTTTTGGGTGTAGCTTTCCACACCGATATCGATCAGGAACGGTCTGCCGTCTTTGTATACAGTAATGCTGCCGGTATCGTTGTGGTTGTGGCTGTCGCCGTTGGAGCCAAACTTTGCCCCTAACACCCAGCGACCCTGCCGTGCGGCGTAAATGCCCACACTGGGGTACCACACCGTGGGTAGATGCTGGGGAATTGCAGCGCATTCCATCAGCTCCCGTTCTGCAAAGGCGGTGATGAGCCGGTACCACAGGTTGATGTGGGTGCTGCCGTCCGGGTTCTGCAAATGGTCGGGGTCGGCATCGGCACGGAAGTCTGCCGCCGCAAGTGCCCGCAAAGCATCGCTGCCAACGGCCTGCCCAAAGTGGTATTCCCGCGCACCGCACCGCCCGGCAAGGGGACTGCAATCGCCAAAGTTCAGGTAGTAAGGCCCTTCTACATGGACATTGCAGATGTACTCCGCAATATTTTTGATTTTAGGCTCATGGAACAGGGCGCAGAAGGCCTGCGGTGCTACGGCAGATAAAATTTCAAGGCAGCCCCACAGGGTCAGCCCGGCGTGGCGATAATACTGTGCGCCCTCGTTGCAGCAGCCGTCCGCGCCGTAGTCCTTCAAAAAGCAGTCCAGGCTATACGCGGCCTGTTTTACCGCTGCGCAGCGCTGTTCCTGCGAGGTGGGCAGCAGAAAAACCGTGAGCAGCACGTTCTGGGAACACCAGCTCGTCCAGTTGCACATGGCTTCCGCACCGTTTCCCATCCACCAGAAGTGGCCTGTAAAATAGGGCGTCAGGATGCGGGCGTTCAGTTCCCGCTCCATCCGAACCGTGATGCCCGGCGCGGCAGTATCCAGCTCATCGGGCAGTAAGTACCGGGTCAGCGCCAGAAGCGCGCCGGTCTCGGCGGCGACAGCCGCCGCCTTTTCGTCTTCCTTTTCATAGAAAAACGCGACCCGATCGCCGCGCGCGGAAAACGCGCGCACGGCTGCGGCCCCGATGCCGCGCGAGCCGCCGGTAATCAAAACATTCATAAATAGCTCCTCGCCCCGGCGCGGCTGACCGCTCCGGGGCGTTTTCCGGTTATCGTTTTCTGGTCTTGGTCTTGTGGTCGGAATAGGCGCGGATGGAGGACATTTTGCTGTCCGACTCGGACATGAACTGCTTGAGCATATCGTCGAACGATTTCTGCTGCGGCGCGGACGGCTGCTGCCGGTTCGGCTGCGCCTGACGCTGCTGGAAGCTGCCGCGCGGGCGCTGGGTCTGCTGCCGCGTGGGCGCAGGCAGGGTGCGCTTGATGGAAAGATTGATCTTTCCGCCTTCCAGTCCGATGACCATGACCTTGACAGTCTGGCCCTCGGTCAGATACTCGTGCAGATCGCTCACATAGGCGTGCGCGACCTCGGAAATGTGGACAAGTCCGGTCGTGTTTGCGTCCAGCGCGACGAACGCGCCAAATTTGGTCAGGCTCTTGACAGTTCCTTCAACAATTTCTCCAACCTTCAACTGCATCTTTCTATCCTGGTCCCCCATTTTGTTTAGTCACCGACATCTTCAAAGACGATCTCACCCTCTGATACCATGCCGAGTTGGTCGCGCGCGACCTGTTCCAGCCCCTCGGGCGTGTCGAGCGCGTCGATCGAGCTCTGCAGCCGGTCATTTTCCTGCTGTGTGCTTGCGATGGAGCTTGTCAGCCCGGCCGCCTCTGCTTCCTTTTCGCTGATCTGGGAGCGAAGGCGCACCAGGGTAACAGTGGCGTACACAACGAGGATCAGAATCACCAGCTTGACCAGCAGAGACGACTTGACGAATTTCATTCCGGCGTCTGCTCCTTTCCAGTTGTGCGTGTTTCCAATCGAGAATATGCTTACAGGTCATTGTACCCCATTTTCGGAAGCTTGCAAAGAGGGTTTTTGAAATTTTTTTGAGAAATTTCAAAAAAAAGCGCACAGGCGCGAACAGCGTCCGCAAAATCCGCCCCAGCAGACGGAAAAGTCCCCGGAACACGCGCAGCATAAGCGGGCTGAGCGTCAGGAAATACAGAACGGCGGTCAGAAATACGGCGAGGAACACATACAGCCGGAACTGCCCCTGTCCCGCCGTGAGCGCGAAGGACAAAAACGAGGCCGTGAGCAGCAGGCCGAACAGCGCGTCCGCCGCAAGTCCCGTCCGCGGGCAAAGCTGCCGCAGCGCACGCAGCAGATCGTAAGCCAGACACAGCCCCAGCCCCAGCAGCGCTCCCTGCGCAAAGGTCAGCGCCTGCGCCGAGACAGGGATCTCCATCAGCCGAACAGGCGGGCGAAAAAGCCGCCGCGCGGGATATCGTCCTCATATGAGATCGCGTCGACGCTCCCGTCGACCAGGACCTGCCCGCCGTCGATGGACAGCTGCTGCAGATGCAGTCCCTGTCCGCGGATGGACATCGGGCCGCGCGTGGAGGTCAGAAGGATCTCCGTGTCGTCAAAGCTTTCGACCTCCAGAACGCCTGTGATGGAAAGACGGCTGCGCGAGTCGAGCGTCAGCCGGTGCGGCTGCTGGGCAAGATTCGTTTCGATCAGCGCCTGCTGCATGGTATCATCCTTTCTTCTGTCCGGGTATGCCGGCTTCTCCCTACATATATACGCAGGAAACAGGATCGTATGCAGCAATATGATCCGCTATATTTCGCGGTACATGGCCGCCGCGTCGTCCTTGCGCACGGCCTCGGCCACGGCGAGCACCTCGACCGTAACGGTCCGTGCGCCGAAGGCGATGGAAATATGATCGCCGACCTTCACGTCATAGCTGGCTTTGGCCGGCTTGCCGTTGACCGTCACGCGGGTATTGTCGCAGGCCTCGTTCGCGACCGTGCGGCGCTTGATGAGGCGGGAAACCTTCAGATATTTATCAAGTCTCATGCTGTCTGCCTTTCTGCCGGAGGCTCCGGCAATGTGTTTCTGTTATCATACCGCGAACCGCCGCTCTGTGTCAACGTCCGGAAGCGCTTTGCTGTCTGAGGATTTTGCGGTTGACGGCCCGTGCAGCGGCAGCTACAATAAAAGAAAAACGCAAAGGAGAATCTGCAATGGACGTAACGCGGATCCCGAAGATCGAGCTGCACCTGCATCTGGACGGCGCAGTGCCGCCGGAGACGATGTGGCGCATGGCGCAGGAAAAGCACGTTTCGCTGCCGGTGGACACGCTGGACGAATTTTACGCTTGGCTGGTCAAGACGGCGGACTGCCGCGACGTGAATACCTATCTTGCCCGCTTTGAGCTGCCCCTGCAGCTCATGCAGGATGCGCCAGGCATCACGCGCATCACCTGCGATGTGCTCACGACGCTTGCGCGGCAGGGACATATTTACGACGAGCTCCGGTTTGCGCCGCAGCTGCATACGCGTGCCGGACTGCGGCAGCAGGACGCCATCGAGGCCGTGCTGGCCGGGCGGGAGCAGGCGCTGCGCGCCTTCCCGGACTATCGCTGCGGCATTCTGCTGTGCTGTATGTGCATCGGCCCGGAGACGGCCAACATGGCGGAAAACCTTGAAACCGTGCGGCTGACGCAGGAATATCTCGGCTCCGGCGTTGTGGGGATGGACTTGGCGGGCGCGGAGGGGATCGTCCCGCTGCGAAATTTCCACCCGATTTTCGACCTGGCGCGGGAGCTGGGCCTGCCCTTCACGTGCCACGCGGGCGACTCGCAGGGGCCGGACACCGTGCGGGACGCGCTGGAGTTCGGCGCGAAGCGTATCGGGCATGGCCACCATATTTTTGACGATCCCACGCTCTGGCAGCGTGCGATTCAAAACGGCGTCACGCTGGAGATCTGTCCGACGAGCAATATCCAGTGCAAAACACAGCCGTCCTATGCGCTGCACCCGGCGAAAAAGCTGCTGGACGCCGGGCTGCGCGTGTGCATCAGCACCGACAATATGACCCTCGCCGCCGTGACGCTCGAGGATGAGTACCGGCACTGCGTCGCGGACATGGGCTTTGCGCCGGACGATCTACGGACCATGGCCCGCTTCGCGCTGGACGCCGCGTTTCTGCCGGAGCAGAAGAAGCGGGAGCTGGCTGGGAAATTTTAAATTAAAACAAATATTCGAATATTTCTTGACGCATCCACCTCCTCTGTGGTACACTTGCCGCAGAGGAGGCGGATATCATATGCTGAGTGAACAGGAGCTTTTGGAGATGGAGCGGCCCGTCTCCGCGCGCCATGCGCCGATGCGGCGGTGCGACCGCGCGGCGCAGTTTGCGCCGTTCGCCGCCTTGAGCGGCTTCGGCGAGGCTGTGCAGGAGGCCGGACGGCTGGCGCGGGAGCGGATCGAGTCCGCTGAGCGCTCTGACAAGCTGCCGGACGACGCGCTTTTTGATTTTGACCCCGATTTTATGGACGGGATGCCTTGACAAACTTACTCTACAGATGTAGAATGCAGATATACTACAAATGTAGAGGAATGATATACCATGACAGAACGCATTCGGACGCTGCCGGACGCGGAGCTGGCGGTCATGCAGGCCGTCTGGGCCTGCGAAGCTCCGACAAAGCGCGCGCAGCTCGCCGCGATTCTGGACAAGACCCACCCGATGGCCCCGACGACGCTTTTGACCGTTCTGTCGCGGCTGGCGGACAAGGGCTTTCTGCGCATTGAAAAAACAGGCCGCAGCGCGGAATACTGGCCGCTGATCGCGCGCGAAGAGTATCTGGCCCGGCAGGGGCGGAAGTTCTATGATACGCTCTGCGGCGGGCGCCTGCCCGCGTTTGCCGCCGCGCTGTGCGCAAGCGGTCTGACGGCGGAGGAACTTGCCGAGCTGCGCGAGCTTCTGCGGGAGGGCACGCTATGAGCGCGGCGATGGCGCTGCGGCTGTTGTTCGGGGTGCTGTGCGGCGGAGTTCTCGCGTGGGTCGTCTGGGACCGCTCCGAGCGGGAGCTGGCAGACCGGGCGGGTAGGGAAGAGCATGAGCGGCCGCGCTTCCTGCCCTTCGGCGGCTATTATTATCTGCCAATGATGATGCTGCTCTATCCGATTCTCGGTGTGATCGCCGGTGGGGCGCAGATGGCGGTGCAGCTCACGCTGTGCGCGCTGATGCGCGTGTTTCTGGAGCTGGGGGTCTATTATGTGCTCCTGATGGCCGTGATGCCGTGGCTGCGCAGATGGGTCTCCGCTCGCGTGTGCGCGATGCTCTGGCTGCTGCCGGACTGGATATACGTGTTTGTCGGCAGGCTCGATTTGCCCACGGACGGGAAAAAGCTCGTCCTGCATGCGCCGGGCGTGCTCGTCTATGTGCTGCTTGGTATCTGGGCCGTTGGCGCGGTGGGCGTGATGGTCTGGAAGATCGGGGCGCATCTCGTGTTCCGCCGTCGAATTTTAAAAAACGCCGTTCCGGTCACGGACCGGCAGACGCTGCATGTCTGGGAGATCGAGCTGGAACGCGCGTGGATCCGGAAATGCAAGTGGAAGCTCGTGCGCTCCGACGCGGTCACGACGCCGCTTTCCATCGGGCTGTTCAATCGGACGACCCGCATCGTGCTGCCCATGCGCGAGTATACGCAGGAGGAGCTGTCGCTTATCCTGCGGCATGAGATCATCCATATCTCCCGCGGCGACCCGGCGTCGAAATTCTTCCTGACGTTCTGCACGGCCATGTGCTGGTTCAACCCCCTCATGTGGGCCGCCATGCGCAAAAGCGCCGATGATTTTGAGCTCAGCTGCGACGAATCCGTGCTTCTGGATGAGCCGCAGCCTGTCCGGCGGCAGTACGCAGAGCTGTTATTGCAGACCGCAGGCGACGAGCGGGGCTTTACGACCTGCCTGTCCGCCACGGCGGGCGCGCTGCGCTACCGGCTGAAGGCGGTCATGAAGCCTGAAAAAAAGCGCACGGGCGCGATCCTGATCGGACTGACGCTGTTTGCGCTGTCCATGTGCTCCGGCTATGTGGCGCTGGCCTATGACGCACAGCCGGGTGCAGCGCACATTTTCGGCGGACAGGATTTGAGCACCGTGACGGTCCGCAATGTTGACCCGTGGAACGATCCGCGCGGTTCGCAGGCCGTCTGCCTGAACGAGGAAGCACTGAAGGCGTACCTCGCGTCACTGGAGCTGGAGCTGTACACGGAGGAAATTCACGCCTATAATGAGGATGAACGGACGATTTTTATCGAATTTGACTCGCCGCAGGGCTACCTGTCCGCGGCGCTGTGCGACCGCGCCGTTCAAGTCACGCGTTCACAAAACGGAGAGACAACCGGAAGAGACTATTATCTGAAAACCCCGCTCGACTGGGACTATCTCGACACGCTCATCGCGCCGGTGCCGAATCTTCAACTTATTTTCCTGAACAACAGGGTGGACCGCGTTGTGTGCCGCTCCCTGACGCGGACGGCGGCAGACGGAACGGTCAGAGTTCTGCTGGCGTCCGAGGACTGGCGCTATAACGAGTATCTAAACGAAGATGTGCAGGAGGTGCAGCTGGGCTTTTCCCTGCCGCTGGCCGGGCCGTACACCGTAACGGTCGAGCCGCTGCGCGGCGGCGCGCGGCAGACGCTCACGCAGGACGATCTGCCCGGCGACTGTCTCCCGCTCACCGGCCCCAATGCGAAATATACCGTCGCCGCCGACCTGCAGGGCGAGGACGGCGCGGTCTACCACGCACAGTATGTTTTCATATTCCGAAAAGAAGCATCCTGAACATAAACCAGCGGCTGCCCGACGCGAAGGAAAGCCGGATCATGAACTTGACTTGTGGGTACTGCAAGCTTAGAATGGAGCTATCTACCAGAACCTGTTGAAGGAAGGATTGTATGCGGCTCTTTGAGAAAACGCCGGAGGCGATGACCGGCAGCAGGATCGCCGCCGTTGATTACGCGAAAACGCTTGCGATCGTCGGCGTGGTGATGATCCATGTATCCAGCGAGGTCCTGCTCGGCAGGCAGATCGGGAGCGCTGCGTGGCTGGAAGGCCTGTTCTGGAGCAGCCTTGCAAGAGGCGCGGTTCCGCTGTTTCTGATGTGCAGCGGCGTTCTGTTTCTGGATAGAAGCGGCGGCCTGTCCGCCCGGCGCATCTGGAAACGGAACATTCCGCATATCCTGCTTGCGCTGCTTGTCTGGGCGGCTGTTTACAAGCTGGTTCCGCGCTTTCTGCATGAAAAGCTCACTGCGGAAGCGCTGCGCACAATTTTGCTGGAGCTGTTGTGCGGCCAGCATGAGGGCCATCTGTATTTTCTGCATATCATGCTGCTGGTATATGCCGCGCTGCCGGTCACATACACATTTGCGGCAAATGCGGATGAAAAAACGGAGCGCTATGCGCTGGCCTTCTGGATCGTATCCGGCGTGCTCCTTCCGACGGCCAAGGGCCTCGGACTTCTCCATGCGTTTTCCGGCATTTTTCTGCAATGGCCGCTTATGCTGGCCTGGGCCGCAATCGGCTGCACCTGGCTGGGGCATTTTCTGATAAAGCGTAAGCCGCTCCCGGTGCATCTGGCGGCCGCAATGCTCCTCGCTGGATTTCTCATCTGCTTTGCCGGTACGTGGCTCCGATCTGTCCGGGCAGGAAAGCTGTCCGCGCAGCTGCTGGAGGGGTTGTCGCCGGGGCCGTGCCTCATCGCGGCAGGCGTCTTTTCACTGTGTATGCGGGTCGGGAAAAAGGGATACGGGAAGCTGGCGCGCATGGCAAAGGCGCTGTCCGGCGGCTCGTTCTGCGTGTATCTGGTGCATCTGCTGGTTCTGCGTGTGCTGGCCCATGTTGGCTTTTCAACCAGCTGCTTCCGCCCAGCCGTTTCGGTCCCGTTCCTTACGCTGCTGTGCCTCCTTGGAAGTTATTGCATCTATTTGATTTTAAAAAGGATCCCGTGGGTCAACCGCTGGCTCATTTGATCTGCACAGCGTTTGCTGACGAAAAGCACAGAATGCAAAAGAAGGGGCTGTCTCTTAGTGAGACAGCCCCTCTAAATTAAGGCTTATGCTTCTTCGCTGAACTGGTCTTTGCCGACGCCGCAGAGCGGGCAGACCCAGTCTTCGGGGACTTCTTCCCAAGGCGTGCCGGGGGCGACGCCGTTGTCGGGGTCGCCGACCTCCGGGTCATAGACATAGCCGCAGATGTCACAGACATATTTCATGCTCAAATTCTCCTTTATTCTCAGCCGCTGAGCCGCTCGGAGAGGACTGCCATGATCTTATCGTGGCAGCCGCCGCAGCCGGTCGAGCAGCTAGTCAGCCTCTGCACCTCGGCAAACTCCTTCTCCACGTCGGAGAAGTGCGCGCTCCTCTGTAGAGCGTCGTCAATGTCCGCCAGGGTCACATGCTTGCAGTTGCAGATCACGGTGTTTTCCGTGTATTCCATCTTACTTGAAGTAGCGCTCCAGCAGGCCCTTGAGCGCGCGGCCGTGTCTTGCTTCGTCCTTGGCCATTTCATGGACGGTGTCGTGGATGGCGTCGAGGTTGTTCTTCTTGGCACACTTGGCGAGGTCGAACTTGCCCTGGGTTGCGCCGAATTCGCAGTCGACGCGCCACTTGAGGTTGTCCTTCGTGGTGGCCTTCATGTTGGGCTCAAGCTCTTCGCCGAGCATCTCGGCGAACTTGGCGGCGTGCTCCGCCTCTTCGTAAGCGGCCTTTTCCCAGTACAGGCCGATCTCGGGATAGCCCTCGCGGTGGGCGATGCGGGCCATGCAGAGATACATACCGACCTCAGAGCATTCGCCGTTGAAGTTGGCCTTGAGCTGGTCGAAGATATACTGCTTGTCGGCCTCGGAGACGTCGGGGTTATTCTTGACGGTCTTGGCATAGACGCCGTACTCATGCTCGGCAGCCAGGGTCAGCTCGCCCTTGACTTCCTCGAACATATTGCTCTTTGCATGACAGACGGGGCATTCTGCCGGAGCAGCGTCGCCTTCGTAGATGTAACCGCAGACCTTGCAAACAAATTTCTTCATGATAAATTCCTCCGTAAAATAATTTTTTGATGATAAAATTGTGGATGGATGAATGTCAGTGCGCGTCCTTTTTTGCGCAGTCGGCGCAGACGCCGGTGACGGCGATGCGGCAGCCTTCGACCTTCGAGCCGGTCTGCCGTTCGACCTCGGAAAGGGTATCCGCAGGAAGCTCCAGCCAGTTGATGTCGCTGACCGCGCCGCAGATGCGGCAGATGAAGTGCGCGTGGGGATCGGTACGGAAATCAAAGCGTTCCAGTCCGTTGTAGACGCCGACGGAATCGATCGTGCCCTCGTCCTTGAACATGGCGAGGTTTCGATAGACCGTCGCGAGCGACAGGTCAGGGATGGTGGGCTTGAGCTGCGTGTAGACCCACTCCGCCGTCGGGTGGCTCGTTGTACAGCGCAGACATTCGAGAATTGCATCGCGTTTGCGGCTGTGCTTACGGGCAATGGACATGGACTGATCTCCTTTGCTGAATTAATATTGATAATAATTATCATTACGGTTATAGTATATCCATGTACCCGCCATTTGTCAATAGGGTTTTGAAAAAATTTTTTGAATTTTTGATATTTCGAACAGCTCAGAAAATTTGTATGTACCCGGCTCCCCTTGGGCACAAGGGGCCGATTCCCCCTATCAGGGGGAAATGGCCCGAAGGGCCAAAAGGGGTAGGGACGCTGGCCCAAAGGGCCTGAGGGGATTCGAACGCTGCAAATTTAGGAGGACTGCGACATCATGTAAAACCTTGGTAGGGGCGGGGCTCTGCTCCGCCCGGCAGTACGAGCTGTTTTTTTACGGAAATCTGCGGCGAACCCGCATTATTTTTTGTGATCGATGATAGATTTTACAGTGTAGGAACTCATATTAGGGTGTATCTGAAAACTCCCAACGCACCCGGACAGCGGACCTTTTCACGCTGCGCTGCACCATTTTTCCTTGAAATACGTCAGTATTCCTGCGAA
>OGML01002245.1_pt1 | contig 14004 bp, 12 predicted proteins | sample 1572951 | NCBI WGS metagenome assembly OGML01 (sample SAMEA2581883, study PRJEB24529) | metagenome | biome: Human gut stool | place: China | collected 2011 | reverse complement strand
ATTCTACACCCAGGCTATCCAGCAGGTCATAGGTGCGGATTTCCTTGTCCAGTCTGCCGGTGGTGTCGACAGGTCTTCCTTTTTGCAATACTAATGTCATTGTCTTTTCCCCTTTGTTGTCTAATAACCGATTGTGTCGTTTACGAGGATCACATGGATCCGGTCCGTATGTCTGGAATATCTCGTGATCAGGAACTGACAGCAGATGGTATCCGGAGACTTGCAGTCGAAGCATTTTCCGGTTTCTTTACAGGGAGTCTTGATGTCGAATCTCTGGGCATTGATAGGTGCAGCCACATTTCGTGCACGCTTCATAGCGCTGTCTAAGTCTGCGCAGACCTTGTTCATACCGACGATGAAGATTACTTTCCTCGGTCCCTGGGCTATGCAGGAGACACGGTTGGAATTGCCGTCGATATTGACCATGACACCGTCGTTGGTGATGGCATTGGCACTGGAGAGGAAGATATCCGCATCGTATGCTGCCATCAGTCCTGCTCTGGCATCCATCTTAGAACGGTCGATATAGTGGTAATTGCCTGCTTCCAGAGCGGAGATCAGTCCGATCTCTCCGGCACTCATGCATCCGCCCATGGCAATGGTGCTTCCCTCCGGGATCAGCTCCAGTGCCTGCTTCAGCGCAGCTTCCTTATCCTCTGCGTAATAACCTGACATGTTGCGGGACTGTAAACCCTTGATCACTGTTTTGGCCAGCTGTTCATTTCTTTTTCTGATCATTTCGTTCATCTCTTAACCTTCCTGCCTTTCCGTAATCTGCAAATTTTATTCCTGTGGGACGATTTCTTATTGGTCCTATTTTATCAAAAAAAAATTTCTATGTATAGCAACCAATAGAAATATTTGACAATACTTTTCGCATATGCTAGGATATTTCCAATATTAGGGAGTAGTTCACATCGGGTAACCGGTGTTGTGTTGGTCGTCATCACGTTAGTGAAGCCTCAGGCAGTCGCTAACCGGGCAGTACACTTCTACAGAAATGGAACGAGACTTTTATTGTATGTTTATCATGCATTAAAAGTCTTTTTTTGCGTGATAAACAAAGGATCCGGGTACATTATTTAAGAAGGAGGATTTGTATATGACACAAAAAAACATCTGGAATATTTCTGTAAAAGAACTCATGGAAAAATATCAGGTGACAGAACAGGGGCTTACTACTGCCCGCGCGGAGGAGCTTCGCCTGGAAAAGGGTGAAAATATCCTGCAAGAGAGCAGGCGCAAAAGTATACCGGAAGTATTTATCAGTCAGTTTGCTGATCTGCTGGTCGTAATCCTGATCATTGCAGCTGCGATCTCCATGTTTTCCGGCAATACGGAGAGTACCATTGTAATCCTGCTGGTACTGGTGATCAACGCCATCCTGGGTACCCTGCAGCATGTAAAGGCCCAGCGTTCTCTGGATAGTCTCAGGCAGTTATCTTCGCCCGGTGCAAAAGTCATTCGAGACGGTGTGAAACGGGAAATTCCATCGAAGGATATTGTGCCGGGTGACATTGTCATATTGGAAGCGGGAGACATGATCGTGGCTGATGGCCGTATCCTGCACAGCTATTCGCTGCAGGTCAATGAAAGCTCTCTGACAGGCGAGTCTGCCAATGTAGAGAAAACAGATGCCATTATAGAGGGTGATGTGGCACTTGCTGACCGGGCAAATATGGTCTATTCCGGAAGTCTGGTCACCTATGGACGCGCCGAAATGCTGGTGACTGCTACCGGTATGGAGACGGAGCTGGGTAAGATTGCAGGACTGATGAATGCAGCCAAAGAGCGCAAGACACCGCTGCAGGAGAGCCTGGACAAGTTCAGCAGCAGACTTGCCATACTGATCCTGATCATATGTGCTGTCGTATTTTGCCTGTGTATCTATCGCCGGATGACGTTGTTGGACTCCATGATGTTTGCAGTGGCACTGGCTGTTGCTGCGATCCCTGAGGCACTGAGCTCCATTGTGACCATAGTGCAAGCCTTTGGTACACAGAAAATGGCAAAAGAAAATGCAATTATCAAGAATCTGAAGGCTGTGGAAAGTCTGGGCTGTGTCTCTGTCATCTGCTCTGATAAGACCGGAACACTGACACAGAATAAAATGACGGTGCAGCAGATTTATATAGAAGACCGGTTATACGAGCCGGACCAGCTTGACCTTTTGAATCAGACTCATCGTTATCTGCTCTACGACGCTGTCCTCAACAATGATTCGAGCATCGTCGATGACAAGGGCATCGGTGACCCTACAGAATACGCGCTTTTAGAAATGTTCCGAAGGATTGAAGCGGATACATCTTCTATTTTGAAAGAAGCAAATATGCATGAAGATATCCTCAGGCAGAACATGCAACGCCTTGAGGAAGTGCCTTTTGATTCCGACAGAAAGCTGATGAGTACGAAATATATGCTGCATGGTGTACCCACGATCCTCACCAAAGGTGCTGTGGATGTTCTCTTAGACCGCTGTGACTATGTGCGCTGCAGCGACGGTATCCGTCCTATGACGGAAGCTGAAAAAGACAAGATCCGTATGCAGAATCAGCTTTTTTCAGAAAATGGCCTGCGTGTATTGTCTTTTGCTTACAAGGAATCGGAGGAAAATCTCGACATCCATGCGGAGTATGGCTATACCTTCCTGGGTCTGATCTCTATGGTAGATCCTCCCAGAGAGGAATCTGCGGCTGCCGTTGCAGCTTCCAAGAGAGCCGGCATCCGTCCGGTCATGATCACCGGTGATCATAAGGTAACAGCAGTGGCAATTGCCCGCCGGATCGGAATATACGAAGAAGGAGACCTTGCACTGACAGGTGCGGAGCTGGATGCCATGAGCGACAGCGAACTGGAGGAACAGATCGCACAAATCTCCGTCTATGCCAGAGTATCTCCCGAGAACAAAATCCGGATTGTCGAGGCATGGCAGCGCAGAGGTAATATTGTTTCTATGACAGGAGACGGTGTGAATGATGCTCCTGCATTGAAAAAGGCAGACATCGGTGTCGCTATGGGAATTACCGGAACCGAGGTATCCAAGGATGCCGCAGACATGATTCTGTCAGATGATAATTTCGCAACGATCATCAAGGCAGTGGCAAACGGGCGTAATGTATACAGAAATATCAAAAATGCCATTTTGTTCCTGCTGTCCGGCAATACCGCCGGTATCTTAGCCGTATTATACACATCCCTGATGGGACTTCCTGTACCTTTTACACCTGTACATCTGCTGTTCATCAACCTGCTGACCGATTCTCTTCCGGCCCTGGCAATCGGCATGGAACCGGCAGATGACGACCTTCTGAAGGAAAAGCCCAGGAATCCACGGGAAGGAATCCTCACCAGAGGCTTTATGATTACGATGATAACACAGGGTCTGCTGATCGCAGCAGCCTCCATGACAGCTTATCACATCGGACTGACCGTCAGTTCGGCTATGGCCTCCACTATGGCTTTTGCCACACTGACACTGGCCAGATTGTTCCATGGTTTTAACTGCCGTGGCAGCGAATCCATCTTCCGGCTGGGACTGACCTCGAACCGATATAGCCTCTATGCTTTCACTGCGGGAGTCTCTTTACTGGCACTGGTAATCTTCATCCCGGGACTGCACAGTGTATTCAGCGTAGCCGATCTGCCTATGACAGCACTCGGTCAGATCGTAGGGCTCGCTTTCATGCCGACAGTGCTGATACAGATAATGAAAATTATCCGGCATAGATAATTGGTTTAATCAATATCTTCCACAGACTGCAATCTTTCCTTTTTTACCTTCAGATATTCTTCCGTATAATGTGTCTCTTCGTTGGTTGTCAGAATGACCTCCTGCCCCTGCGGCATATCAATATCCGTTGCCACAAGCAGGAGGGAATCCTCCTTCAGCCAGCTTTCCAGCCCTGTGAAAAACTGCGGGTCGTAGTGATCTGCCCCTTTCAGCTCATTATGATATCTGTCAAAGGAATAGTTCACGGGAGACAGTACATTATAGTCATAATAGCAGACACCCTGCCCCGACCAAAGGCTTGTCGTTACCAGATAATCGTAACCATCCTTTTGTGTGAGGAATATCTGTACGTTCCCCGCATGGGCAATGGCGAATTCCTGCGACCACAGAGGAATGATTCCATATTGTCCGTCTCCCAGATATTCGTAGACCGCTACCGTTCCCCAGTTTCCGGCCTTCCGCAATGCTTCTGTGAGATTTTCGTTTTCTTCCTCCAAATGAACCTTCGTTACAATCTTTTCCTTGTAACCGTTATGGGTCAGATCATAATATCCGGTATAGACTTCTGTCATATCCGGTTCTTCTTTGTCGATATTCTCCTCTTCCAAATAACGAGAATATGTTTTTTGTACCGAAAAATCTCCCAGAGAAAAATTACCATCTTTTTGCATGGATACCGGTGCCGTTATATTAAAGCCAGTCTCATAAACCAGGTCCGCCATCTCGTTCATATTTATGCCAACCCCTACATTTGCAAAGGGCTGTCCTCCACGAAAATCATACCGGATCTGCGCTCCCACACCGATGCTTTTATAAGTGTATCCTTCCAGTTTCTGCAACAGACGGGTCTGATCCAGATCAATACTCTTCTGAGCATCTATCTTTCCGTTTTTATCCAGAAAATCCACATGAAGTGTATGGAACTGTTCATCCAGCGTATCCGCCGCAAGGATCCGTCTGTCAAAATCTTCAACCACATTTGTATATTCGGAGACCTTCGGGGTTCCTTTCTGTACATCTACATAATACAGTCCTTCCACATAAATACCGGTTCCTGTCCCCTGTATGGTAGAAATGTAGTACTCCTTGTCGCCATCCCCATCATAATCTGCGGCTTCTATCGCAGGTGGTGCCGAATACATGTTTCGCCAGGGGATCTCCACCCGATATTCCTCGTCTCCGTCGTGGATCACCAGACAGTCTTCTGCACCGTTGCCCCAAACACTGACTGTCTCATCATAAGAGTATGACAGCACACCATACTCTCCTTCCGGCAGCTCCCGGGCAGCATCCACCGAGACTTGATCTGCCCGGGTTTTCTCCTGATATAGTCCGGTCTGGCAGGTAAGTTTCTCCGGCTCAGGTTCCGTTGTCGTCTCCGGGATTGTCTGTGAGGTGGCTGTAGCAGTTTCCTGACCGACTTCCTCTGCCTGAGCAGATTCGGTATCAGAGATTTCCAAAGCGTCCCTACTGCTGCCGCAGCCTGTCAGAGAAAATGCCACGATCAATACCAGTAATCCGCTGCTTATTTTACCTGCTTTTTCAGATATAGAAGAAACAAGCTCCAACATTCTATTTGAAATCGTATATGGCGGTTCATTTTTTCCCATTTATGTCACTCCATCTTGTTTATTATCTTACTCGTTTGGAATATCATTAGCAATCTTTTTATTTCAGGAATTGCATAAATAAAGCACTTCCGCAAGATCCGCATTGATTCCCACCGCCTTATTTTCGATCTCCTTGGGAACATAGGCATCACCCTTGTTGATGCAGACGTAAAATGCATTCCACCAGTTGTGCGCATACTGCCAGAAATTATATTTGATGATACCGGGTGTGTTGTAACCGACACCCAGCTCCAGAAATACGACGTTTTGTCCTCTATGATCTTCCATGAACTTCTCATAACGCTTCGCGGCAGCATCCCATCCCGCATCCTGGACGAAGGTATTGTCCGCGCTGAAATTGATACTTACATCACATTTTACACTTTTGAGAGGTGATCCTATGTTGACGAAGGACGAATTGCCGGAATGCCCGGTGGCAACCACGGTACAATTGATCGGAAGTAAATGGAAATTATTGATATTGAGAAATTTAATGATGCGCTCCATGGAAGAGGATGGACTGATCACGCGGACCGTCTACCCGGAAGTGCCGCCCCGCGTGGAATACGCGCTGAGCGACCTCGGGGAAACCATGCGTCCGATCCTGGATGCCATGCAGAAATGGGGAACGAATTATAAAAACGGAACCATATAAACAGGTATGCAGAAAATATCCTGCTCCTTGCTAATATCCTTTGTATAAACCAAATATCTGCACAAAATTCTGTCGGAAAATTTTTCCGTAAATATATCGAGTGATTTGTGAGTCTTATAACCGGAAGATTTTACTTCTATGGGAATGATCTTATTCTTTTTTGCTAACAAAAAATCAATTTCATAATTATGCTTTGATGTTTCATTCATTATAGTATGATAAAAAAGTTCATTCCCATTTACGGCAAGGCAACAAGCTACCGCATTTTCATATAAATATCCCAGGTTGACACTAAGCTTATCACTAAGCAGTTTTTCATATATTTCATTTTCTGTAAAATCTCTGTCTTTAAACATTAATGTTACAAATAATCCGGTATCACACAAAAACAGTTTAAATCTGGATAAGTCCTTAGTATTCGACATTCCGGCATTTGGATCATTAACATTGTACGACACCAATACTGTCTTAGAATCTTTTAATTCAGCAATCAACTCAAGTACTTTCTCAATCTTCTCTCCTCCCAGGACAGAATTAACCTGATACCTTGCTGCATTTTTATTTAGTTCTGCCGGAATTGCATCAAAAAGCATTGCCAGTCTTCCGGTTGCATCAATTTTGGCAAAATCTGACTCATACAAATTTAGTATATCTCTTTTTATTTCATCCACTTTTCTAAAATTATTAGTTTCTATATAAGTCTGAACTGCCTGCGGCATTCCTCCTACGAGCATATACAACCGAAACTGTCTTAATTGCTTACGATTTCCATTATCACCCAATCCAGTCTTTGCTTCATAACATTTTGCCAAGAGCGAAAAAGTAGTCTGATCCCCCACTGCCCAAAGAAATTCCTCATAATCCATAGGATACATATTAAGTCTTCTTTCCTCGCTGGGTATCAAAATATCTTTGACATTTTTCTTGATAGATATCAAAGAGCCTGTCTCAATATAATCATATCTATGATCTTCTACTAATGCTTTTATTGCCTGCCGTGCTTTAGGACATAATTGCACTTCATCAAATATAATAACGGATTTTCTTTCATGGAGATCCACTCTATACTGTAATTGAAGCTGCAAAAATAAATAATTCAAATCAGATATATCATCAAAAAGAACTTTGACATCCGATGATGCTTTTGCGAAATCAATTAGAATATAAGATTCATATTCTTTTTTTGCAAACTCTTCTACAACCGTTGATTTTCCTATACGACGAGCACCTTCTATTAGCAATGCTGTTTTTCCATCCGACTCTTGTTTCCAGTTTAACATTTTACTATATATTTTTCGCTTAAACATTTTCTTTCTCCTTTCCGCATTTTTCTATTTTAATATTTTCCTTGTTTCCGCATTTTTTATACATAAATAATAGCATGTTTCCGCATTTTTTTCAATATATCTTGTAATAATCAGGAAAAGTAGCTATTAAATAAAAATAAGTATTCATGTATAATTTATGATATACTATTTAAAATTATCATTCTGAGAGAAAGGAATTCCGACTATGGGAATCAGATTAATCTGCAGTGACCTCGATGGTACACTTTTACAATATGGAAAAAAAGAATTAGAGGGGGAAATTTTTGACCAGATCCGTGCGCTGCATGACAAAGGAATCTTGTTCTGTCCGGCTTCGGGAAGACAGTATACCAGTCTGCGGAAGCTGTTCGCTCCGGTGGCGGATTGCTGTATTTTCCTGTGTGAAAACGGTGGCGTGATCTACAAGGACGAGCAGTGCATTGCGAAAAATCCCATGCCCCGTGCCCTGGCGGAAGAGATTGCGGAGGATCTGTGGAATCGTAGTGACGGTCAGGGTGAAATCATGCTCTCCGGACAGAATACTGCGTATCTGATGGAACGTGGGCTGGGAATGCTGGACAGAATAAAGTTTATTGGCAACAACTATCAGGTCATTCAGGATCCCTCCGAAATTCCGGAGGACATCGTAAAGGTCTCCGTATATCTCCATGAAGGCGTAGCGGCTTACGCTGACCGTTTTGTCCCCCGCTGGGAGCAGGCGAACTGTGCAGTGGCCGGACCTTACTGGATCGATACTACCCTTGCCAACAAAGGCATCGGTGTGCAATCCATTTGTAAAATTCTTGGCTTTGACCTCGCGGATGTCATGGCCTTCGGTGACAATTATAACGATGTATCCATGCTGGATATCGTGGGACATCCTTATATTATGGACGGAGCTGCCGGTCCGTTGAGAGAAAAATATCCGCAGCACACTCCCCGGCCCGAGGAAGTACTACGGAATCTTCTCTAATCCTGAGCATCCGCAGTATCCGCAATGATGCCCAGCTTTATTTTCATTTTCAAAATACGCAGAACCGATTCGTTGAGGCGTTCCTCGGTAATCTCACCGGTTTCGACCGCCTTGATGACTGCGGGTACCTGTACTTCAAAATCGGTGCAGCACAGCATATCATTTCCCGCCTGTACCGCCCGCACGGCAATCTCCGCATCCCCGGCGAACTGCCGTACTCCTTCCATGACCAGATCATCGGTAATGATCACGCCGTCAAACCCTAATTCATTACGCAAAATATTATGTACCGGTAGAGAAATAGATGCCGGTACCTGATCATCCATGCAGGAGACAACATTGTGGGCTACCAGCACCATATCCGCCCCTGCATCGATGCCTGCCTGAAACGGCAGAAAATCAGAATTTACAAACCTCTCTATGGGACGTTCATCATAAGCGATCCCTGTGTGCGTGTCCGAGTTATTGCCATATCCCGGGAAATGCTTTAATACACTTCCCATCTGTTCCTGCGACATGGTCTGCACGACGGTCCTCACATACTCCGTCGTCTGTTCCGCATCCTGTCCAAAACTGCGGGCATAAATAAAATCCTGCGGATCCTGTGATACATCGCATACCGGAGCAAAATTCAGATTAATTCCCAGGCTCTGCAGTAATTGACATTTTTCCTGCGTATCACTTCGGATCATATCCCATCCGCCTGCGGTATACAATTCCTGCGGTGATGCAAAGGGGGTCTTCCGCAGATTCGTATTTTTGCTGACACGGTTTACCGTGCCGCCTTCCTCATCCACTCCGATCAGCAGAGGTATTTTTGCAGCATTCTGATAGCTTTGAATGGATGACGTTACTTCCTCTTTTGTTTTACCGGTAAAATCCCGTGCAAATAAGATATATCCGCCGAGATGATACTGTGTCACCTTGGATGCTGCATCCGTCTCCGGGCACCGGGCGATGAACATCTGTCCGACTTTTTCCTCTAAGGTCATTCCTGCCAGGAGTTCTTCTGCCTTCTGCTCTACAAGATCCACCGGTTCCGCCGGTTCACTTTCTTCCGTCTCCGGCAATTCCGTAGGATCTCCACTGTTCTCCGCACCGTTGCCGCTCACATCAGAATCCGATACACTCTGTTCCGACATAGGCTCCGGCTGGACTTCCGGTATTATTTCCTGTGCAGACTCCTCTGTACTTCTTAAATTCCACAACAAAAAAACCAGAATTCCGACGCATATGACAGATAAAACGATCACTGCGATATTCCGTACCTTTTTCATTTCACATTCTCCATAATATTATTAAGATGCCAGGGTCAAAAGGTCCCACTCTTCGGCTGATACTTCATACTCGATACATTATATACGGTAATAAACGCCTTGGGGTCCAGTTCATTGATGAATTTCATTAATTTCTGGTACTCACTTTTGTCCACAATGGTGATGATCTCGTTGTGTTTTTCAAAATGATAGGCACCGATGGCTTCATAGATCGTGGCACCGCTGTGCAGATCTCTTGTAATAAACTGGCGCAGTTCTTCCTCTTTCTTCGTAATAATGCAGACACGTCGCTTGATATTATTGTCAAAAATAAAATGATCCAGAATGATTCCGTTGAAATAGGTACCCAGAATACTCAGCACCACCGTTTTCTTATCATATACCAATGCTGCGGACAGTGCCACGCACATACCGGACAGAGACATTGCCCTGCCCAGCTCCATGTGGAGATATTTGTTCATGATCTTTGCTACAATATCCAGTCCTCCGGAAGATGCATTCCGGTTGAACAAAATGCTGAGTCCCACGCTGACCACCAGAATATAGCACAGTACATCCAGTTCCTGACTGTCCGTCATGGAACCGAAATTTGGAAACAGCATCTCGAAAAGCCCTAAGAATACCGGCAGCATCACACTGGTATACACCGTCTTTACCCCGAATTCTTTCCCGCAGGTGACAAAACCGATGAGCAGAAGCACTACATTCAGGATCATCGTAATAACCGACAGCGGAAGTGGTATAAAGTTAGACAGCACAATGCCAAGACCGGAAATACTGCTGACCGACGCATGACTTGGCACCAGGAAAAAGTAGACTGCTGCCGCGATGATGGCTACCGCCACAGTCAGGATCCATATCTCCTTCATTATTTCTACATAATTTATTTTTTTCTTCATGATAACATTTTCTCCAGCGATATATTTTAATTTGTTTCTATACTTTTCTCATCTTATCACACCTCATCTTTTTTGCAAATGAAAAGCATCACCTCCGCATATGCCCGAATGACCTCTTCTGCATTACAGCTTAAAGTACTATTACAGCGGCATCAAGCCCCGCTATTTTTCCATCAAAGGGTTTCTCTCTAAGTAAATCATATTTTTGCGCGTACTCATTAAACACTCTTGCACTGCTACTGCAGTTGAAGATCAAAGCGAGTGTCTCTTCTCCATTTTTTCTGGTCAGGACGATCGTCTCTTCCTCGTCCCTTGCAGCTATTTCAATTGGTTCACCCTCTACGATACATGCATGGTTTTTTCGCACCTTCAACAGCTGCTTATACCATTCAAACATCTCTTTATCCTGGTATTCTTCATCCCAGTACATGCCACGTCTGCAATCCGGATCATTTGCTCCGGGCATCGCAAATTCATCTCCGTAATAAATCATGGGCATTCCCGGTAATAACAACTGAAAAGCTGCTGCCAAGTGCTGCTTTTTCTTATTATCATTACATAGATGTAGAAATCTTGCTGTATCATGGCTGTCGATCAGATTCCACATTAGAGGATAGCATTTTTTGTTTAAGCGCCCCTTCAAATATCCAAGATTCTGTATAAACTGGCTGACATTGATTTTTTCATCTGCAAGCAGATCTATGAGATTCAGGTAAAATGGATAATTCATGACCGTATCCCATTCATCTCCCTCAAGAAAATCTCCTGCATAATGCCAGATTTCTCCAATGATCAGCAGATCCTTCTTTACTGCCTTAACAGCCTTTCTAAATCGCTTCCAGAAGAAATGACTGATTTCGTCACCTACATCCATTCTCCATCCATCGATATCGCATTCCTTAATCCAATAACATGCAACATCTGTAACGAATTTTTCAACCTCCGGATTTTTCAGATTTAACTTTGGCATTCCATCATAATAACCAAAACATTTGAAGTTAGGAGCTTCTCCTTTTTCACCCTTCAGCGGAAATCTCTCGATAAAATACCAGTCCAGATATCTGGATTTTTCTTCTTTTTCTATAATATCCTTAAATGCAAAAAAATCTCTTCCTGTATGGTTGAATACCGCATCCATCACTACTTTCATTCCACACTCATGCGCTTTTTGCACCAGCTCCTTAAGATCCTCTGTTGTTCCGAAGGAAGGATCAATCTGATAATAATCAATGGTATCATATTTATGGCTGGAATCCGATTTAAAAATAGGTGTTAAATACACAACATCTATTCCCAGCTTCTGAATATGATCCAAATGATCAATAATTCCTCTGAGATCACCATGCAGATTATCCTTAGATGTAATGGGTGCTTTATACCACAGTTCCTTGTCTATTGGCTGTGATGCTGCAAAGCGAGATGGAAAAATCTGATACACAACCTTGTTTGCTGCCCACTCCGGCACCTCAAACATTTCTTCCTCACGAAGATTTTGCGGACAATCGAACATTCTGTCCCTGTTTGTAATGCATTCCCGACTAAACTCATAGTTGCCGTAATATACCTTTTCTCCCTGCATATCCGTAAATTCAAAATAATAGCGGAGGCATATCAAATGCATCTGAAGCTGTGCCTCATAATAGTCATGAAACTGTGATGTGGCAACCTTCTTCATCGGAATCGTCTTTCGCGTATCCTTCCATTCCAATGGTATGTACTTATCCTCATAATGGAGAATGATCTCTTTTATATCATCTTTTTTTACCTGCACACGTATCACGAATAAATCCTTATCGATTGCATAGCAGAATCTTTTATCCATATCATGAAGAATTGCCGAATATTCCATAATATTTTCCTTCCTTTTATTTAAGGTGCTCAGTTATCACATTCCATCAACTTAAAAATATCTCCATCATTTTGCCATCGAATGATGGAGATTTCAATAGGTATGATGGAGAAAGACTCCCCATATCCACAAGAAATATAGGATAAAGTTCTTTTTTTGTGAAAATTTTATGTACATTGGTTTTTTGAAAATGGTGATACTATGAAAATAAGCTACATAAAAGAGTTTTTAGCTCTTGCGGAAAGGTGTAATTATAATAAAGCATCAAACGAATTTTTGTTCATAAATTCGAATTATTTATTTTTAAATTTGGAATGACTTTAGTTTTTTTTTTACCAATTTCATATAGGTTCTTTTAATATGTTTTGCACAAATACGAAACCGTCTTCTTCAACCTCTTCCGACAGAATTTTATATTTTGTCCTCTCTCTGTCCAATCTGTGCTTATATCTGGTGATTTCCTCCTGCACTTTACGTTTTGAATACTCACTTTTCGTAATATCCTTGTTAATAAAATGAATCGTCTGTGTAATACATGCCGCTTTGATTCGTTTCATATTTTTTTCTGTATCTTCTCTTTTCCAACGGCGAAAAGCAGCAAGGATTTCCTCTATGTCATTCCAACATTTATAATACTTCCAGTTCATCCTTTTCGACTCTGCAGGCAAGATTCAATACTTTCACTCCCGCTGCCTGTGCTTCATAAAATGCTTCCGCAAACTCCTTGTCCATCGCGGCATTGGGATACACCATCTTCACACCCTCCATGGGAATGACAAATGCGATATAACAATTATATCCTTCCGAAACCGCCTTTATAAGTTCACGAAGATGCTTTGTCCCTCTCTCCGTCGGTGCATCCGGAAAATACCCTGCGCCGTCTATCTCAAGTGTACAGCCTTTTACCTCCATGAGATATTTCTTTGCACCCTTTTCCATGTAAAAATCTATTCTGGAATTTCCATACACATACTCCGGCTTTACATAATCATACTCCTGTTTCTCAAGCCATTCCCCTACCACCTTATTCGGTGCCTGACTATCAATATTTACCCAACCGGACCCTTTTTTATATACCGATATCAGATCATACTTTGTTTTACGGGCCTCATTGTCCGACCTTTGAATACCAACGGTATTTCCCGGCAGCAAAAGCTCCCGACACCGCCCTGTATTTTTTACGTGTACCGTTTCCATCCTGTCTGCGACCTCCACATAGGCGATAAATCTGTTAGGTCTGTTGATAAATTTGCCTTCCACAATATTTTCATACTTCATAATATATACCTTCCTCAGATATCCTATTTACAGTACACTCAGACAATTCCCGGAAAACTGTCGGTGTCAAACATACAATTTATAGTGCCATTATAGAGCAATCCATCTATTTCAACAACCAAGGAATCTCCTCGAAAACTTTGTACCTGCCGATCACATGATTTTGACTTTTCCGGGCATTTATGATAGTGTTGGTTAGTGAAGACTAACATAAAATTATCGATAGCTGCCAATGCCGGCATCGAAAAATATTTACACATACAAGGGAGAATCTATATGAGCGAAAAAATCAAACTTGTCACTTAAATTGCAATTCTGCACAAAAAAAGCGGTAATGAAACAATCTTCATTACCGCTAAAAATGAGCGTCTCCTATAGGAATCGAACCTACAATAGAGTCTTAGGAGCTCGAGATACCACTGTAAA
>OGML01002217.1_pt1 | contig 14192 bp, 10 predicted proteins | sample 1572951 | NCBI WGS metagenome assembly OGML01 (sample SAMEA2581883, study PRJEB24529) | metagenome | biome: Human gut stool | place: China | collected 2011 | reverse complement strand
TTTTTTGATTAAATAAACATATTGCAATACGGAAAATGCTCTCATTGCTGGAAGTGAACTGCCGAAAATGCAAGTCCAAAGTTTAAGAAGCAATGTATAAAGGGGAGGACTATAGTCCTCAGGTAAAAGCTTCATTATATCGCTCAGGCTATGTCTTGTTATAAAATACTGATAGGAACTGTCATAGTTTATTATATCTGCATTGAACGGAGGCAGTATGTGTATAACTGTATCACATTTATTCGTGAAAAGCAAGCCTTTTTGTCATAGTTGCCTCTATTTTACGGTAAATATTTGGCTAATGAGAGAATATTGTACTTTTGGAGATCTATTCTATTCAGAAGCGTTTTTTAAAAAAAATCCGATAATATTGACGATTTCAAGTAAAAAGCTCCGCCACAGCGAAATGCCACGGCGGAGTTTTTAGGACTTTTGGGAGAAATTACTTGTTGCCTGTTGTCTTGTAAGCGTCGATCATCTTCTTGACCATCTGACCGCCTACAGAGCCGACCTCACGAGCTGTAAGATCGCCGTTGTAGCCCTGCTTGAGGTTTACACCAACTTCGTTAGCTGCTTCCATCTTGAACTTGTTGAGTGTTTCTCTGCCTTCCTGAGTTGTGATACCTTTCATTTTCGTATCTCCTTTTCATTTGTTTTTCGGGTTTGCAATAATATTATATGTCTGCATGATTTGATTATAAGAGGTAATTTATAGAACGAAATGGGGCGGTTTTTGGAATGAAAAAAATTAAAAGCTAAAATTAGTATGATTTTAAACGGAGCAAAATTCAAAAAAAATCATTTACATATAAATTATACTTCTTTTGGAAATTGTGCGATTTTGTATAGTCACTGTTTTCAATTGTCAAAATACCACTGGACACAGTGATTACATGCCCTGCACTGCTGCTGCTGTATTTCAGCACATAACCGTTGAGATCAAGGGTGACGGTGCGGTTGACCACTAATGTGGTGTAAATGGTAATGTCTGACGTCAGTTTGACTGTTCCGTATGAAGCCTATCTGATTGCTGAAACCAGTTCCGCCGCTGTGGAAACTTCCGCCGTCCCACTCGCTGCCATATTATCCTCGGCAAATACACTTGTCGACACAAGGCAAAGAACCATACAAAGGGTGAGCATGATACTGAGTATTCGTTTTTTTATTTTCCGTTACCTCTGTTTTCGTATATGTCGGCTCAATCAAGAGCAATGATTGTAATATTATAGACAGCACCGTTCAGCTGTGTGCCGGGGGTCAACTGGATAAATTCATATTGCAGCACAATATCACTGCCGGCATTGTAGATGCGGTTGAATGCAAACGGCATCCACACTCGTGAATTATCTGCATCGTTCATATACCTTTCGATCAATGTATCATTAAGAATGCCTTGTCTGCCTTTCAATACTACCGAGTACCATCCACCCATGTCGTGAGAAATGCAGACCGAACCGCTGAATGAAATACTGTATGTATGTCCGGCTTTCAGCGTTACGGTTCTATTGGCTCGATCCCATACAAAAAGTCCTCCGGAATTGCAATCTTCAAACAACTGAAGCGGCTGATTGAATGAAGCGCCAGTGCCGCCGTTTGAGGCGTGAAAATACCCCGAACAGCTGCCGTTCTGACCGGCATCGCCCTTGTCGCCTTTATCTCCCTTATCGCCCTTGTCACCCTTTTCGCCTTTGTCACCTTTTTCGCCGTCGATGCCGTCAGTACCGTCTGTTCCGGCAGCCTTTACGCCCGTATCGGTTTCTCCGATCCACCAGTTGCCGTTTTCACCAATGAAGGGGGTGTTGCCGTCCGCACCATCGGAGCCGTTTTGTCCGTTTGTTCCATCCTTGCCGTCGGCTCCGTCATTTCCGTTTATACCATCCTTGCCGTCAAGACCTTTCAAAACCGAAAGATCATACAGGTTCAGCCATATTTCATCGCCGACATAGCGCCACTGCAGGGTGTTTTCGCTTACACGGAACTCCGGTGTCTTTCCGTTTGCTCCGTCTGCACCTTTCTGCCCAGTGGGACCTGTGATGTCGGCTATCGCCACAAGGTCCTGCCACTCATCGCCCTCGTAACGCCACTGTATGTGGGTTTCAGCTCGCTGCACCTCTATGCTTTTGGCGTTAATGCCGTCAGTGCCGTTGATACCGTTTTTGCCGTCGGCTCCGTCTTTACCGTTGTCACCGTCAATTCCATCCTTGCCGTTTTTTCCATCGGCTCCGTCTTTACCGTCAACGCCGTTAATGCCGTCTTTTCCGTTTGTACCGTTTATTCCGTTCTTACCGTCGGCACCATTAGAGCCGTCTTTACCGTCTGTGCCGTTCTTTCCGTTTTCTCCGGCAGCGCCCCGCAGCTCGGTAAGCGCCACAAGGTCGTGCCAGTCGGCTTCGTCGCCGTATTTCCACTGAATCGCCGTGCCGTTGTTTCGCACCTCCGGCAGTGCGTCGTCTGTTTTTGCCGCCTTGCTCCATCCTATTGCAAGCACGCTGCAAAGCACCAAAAGAGCGGTGCAAAGCACCAAAAGTGTACCTGTGAGTAGTTTTTTTCCTGTTTTCATCTTTTTTCCTCCGTTCGGAATTGTTTATCACGGCGGAGCTTTGCACCGCTGCCCACGCCGTAAATGAGCGGCGGTCGATAGGCTTATGCTTGGTTTGCTTTGTACTTATCCACAAACAGGGCGACCCCCTGTTTTAAGACCTCCATCTGGGTTTTCAGATAATATTCATCCTCAAACATCGCGTAATGAACGCAGGCGCGGACGAATATAAAGATCAGCGGCGTGATGACCGTATATGGAATGCCGATCTTTGGCTCCAGCCGCTTGGCGTACTCGGTATAGCGTTCGTTCACGCCTTCAAAGAATTTCTTGCCGTGCTCGATATACTTCGGGTGCGTATATATCTGATACATCAGGCGATATTTTTTTCCGTGCTTTTTTGCTGTCCAATACGGGACCTCCTTCACAAAACGGACAACATCCTCGGGGTCGGTGGGTGCCATCTCCATAAAGTCGTCCTCAACCTTTTCCATACAGTATGCCGTTGACTCAATGATCAGTTCATCAAGGTTTTTAAAATACGAATACAAATTTGCTTTCGTGCATCCGCACGCATCGGCCAGTGCTTTAATTCCTGTGCCTGTGAGCCCGTTTTCCGCATAGCACTCGAAGCACTTTTCCATTAGTTCACGTTTCCGCTCATTGTGCTGTTGCTCAGTTGTTTTCATGTTGCTTCGCTCCTTTTATGCGTACCGACCGTCCGTTTATGATTAGTATAACACAGATTTGTAACAAAGTCAATAATTGTTCAAAAAATGAAGAAAATAAAGTTTCAACATGATCTCATAAAAAAGTCCTTGCAGCAGAAAGAAAATAGCGGCTTACCTCAATGATCAAAACCGTACTAATAAATATGTCCATAAGACTTATGGAAAGACGGGATAGGCTTATTGACTTTCCATGTTCTCATATGATATAATAAATTCATATTAACACAACATTTCTGTTCAGGGGGTATATCAAATGAAAAAGCAAAATGCAGGGCTTATCGCTCTGAGTATCGTTTTTATTCTTATGGGTGGTTTCTCTACTATCTATAACCTCAGCAAGTATGTTTCAAACAGGGTTTTCATGTCAAGTGCTGAGAAAACCACAGGCTATGTGAAGTGGATAGACCATGAGTTGAAAACTTGGGGACATAACAAAAAGGCAAGCAACAAAGCTGAAACATATTACATAACTGTCGCTTTTGATGTTGGCGGCAAGGAGTACACAAGAGAGATCTTCACAGGCACATATTATGTGAGTCAGAACGAAAAAGTGAACGTGTATTACAACACAGATAAAAATGGTGAGCCTGATAAAGTCGTGACCGATATTGATAATGATAAAAGACCGTATCTTACTTGGCCGCTGATACTTTTGCTTGGCATTGTGCTGCTTGTGCTTACTAAGAAAAATATTATCTCAGTGGGGAGAAAGAGATAAAAAAGTAATTATTAAAATAGTAACCAAAAGAAACTTTGTGCAACTAAATAACAGAAAAGCAGAAAGGAGATCTTTATGAAGGTGATCTATAAATGTGCCGCCATTTTGACGGCGGCGATATTGTCAGTGCAGTTTCCTTGCGCAGCTTTTGCGGATGCGGAGCATGGCGGAGATAATGACAGCCCGAAATTTAAGATGGGCAGGATAATTTTTACTGATAATGGTTATGGCTACGAAAAGGAAGGTATGGAAAAATCGGAGATCGCTGATGAAGATCTGGCCGACACGGACGACGGGGTTTCATCTTATGCACAGAATGCAACGGCTTCGCTGCCTGCGAAATATGACCCCAGATCTAAGAATACGCTGACGACTATCAAAAATCAGTTCCAGACAGGCACTTGCTGGGCGTTTGCGGCACTTTCCTGCACAGAGAGCAATCTTATTCAAAAGGGGCTTAAAAATCAAAACGTGCAGTTTTCTGTGCCGAGCCTTGTCCTCTCTACGTATGCTAACGGCGGATTTGACGAGTCAATATGGGATTGCGGCGGAACGTGGATGGATTCGTCCCTTGCAATGGCGGCTCATAGAGGACTTTGCTATGATGAATATGAGCCTTTCGTGTCTGACGGAACGGAAGCCACTATCGTATCTGAGGAGAAAAAGGGAGTTTGCGAATATCAGCTTAATTACGCTTCCACTATCACAGGCGGACGAAACGCCATTAAAAACAAAATAAAAGAGCTTGGAAGCGTAATGGTGAGCTATTATGCAGACGACCTGTATATGACCTTTGATAACAAAAGCTATTACGATCCGGAAACTACAAAATATAGTGGAATAAATCATGCCGTAAGCGTAGTGGGCTGGGACGATAATTACAGCAAGTCAAATTTCCTTGCAGGCTATCAGCCAAAGAAAAACGGGGCATGGCTTGTGAAAGGCTCTTGGGGAGTATCCAGTGGCACGGACGGTTATTACTGGATATCCTATGAAGAGGCAGAAATGACCGATTGGGTGGCGTTCGATCTCACTGAAAGCTGTGATAATAATTACCATTATCCTGCTAATAAGGATAATTCTATATTTTATGTTAGCAATGAAAATAAAATGAGCGGTGCTGATGTTTTTACAGCAAAAAAAGACGAGCTTCTTGACAAAGTGGGCTTTATGTATCTTGGCTACACTGGAAAGTCTGACTACACCGTGCAGGTCTACACTTCTGTTTCAGACAGCACTCCTGTGGGGATACTTGAATGTGAGGTCAGCGGAAAGGTGCAGAGCGACGGCTTTTATACTGTGGATATCCCTGATGTTGAGCTTGACGAGGGCGAAAGATATTCTGTCGTGATGACATTCAGCGGCGATGACGGCTCAGGTTATGTGACCGTTTATGGCTATTCAGACGGGGCCATGAAGCCTGGTCAGGCATATATCTCCAATGACGGCGACAGTTGGACGGATGTTACCGACAAGGACGCTTATACTGGTCAGCCTATAATATTTGCCTATACCGATGATATAGATAAGTCTGATAAAAGCGAGCTTGAAACACTTGTGACAAATTATGAAAAGCAGAGCGGTTATGAGCGTGAGGTCAACAACGGCAAGAAAGTTATTGCAGACGAAAACGCTTCAAAGAACGATATTACCAATGCCAAGCTTCTTATAAAGGCAAAGGCGAAAGAGATAAAGGAACAAAGCCTTGTTATAAAGACAGCGACGGATTGGAAAAACTTCGCAAAGCGTGTATCAGGCGGTGAAAGTTTTGCAGGAAAGCGTGTTGTGCTTGAAAAAGACATCGACTTCGGTGGTGCAAAGATATCGGCAGTAGGAACGGCTTCAAAGCCTTTTTGCGGATATTTTGACGGCAACGGACACGTTCTGAAAAACGCTGTTATCCAAAACAATTCTTATGCAGGTCTGTTCGGCTATGCTGAGGACAGAGCGCAGATAAGAGATCTTAGTGCTGAGAAAATAACTGTCAGCGGTAAGTACGCAGGCGGGATCGTTGGTGAATTTGATGCGGTATCTATCCAACGCTGTGCGTTCAGCGGAACTGTCAAGGGTACAAGCTCAGCAGGCGGAATCGTGGGCAAAGCAGGTGGTCTGACCCTGACAGAGTGCGCTTCAGACCTTGCAAAGTCAAGCAGTTCAAATGCTAAAGCTATGGTGGGCAGCATTGATAATGACGCTTTTTATTATGGACAGCAATCTGCCGATTGCTGGTATAACGGCAACTTTTCTGACAGCAAGGTAAAGAAAACGGCTTTGTCTAACGTTACAAGTTCTGCAGCTTATTCGCTGAATACCATTGGCGGAAAGCAGACAGACAGCGGCAGGTGGACAATGGCAGGCGGCAAAGCAAGGCTAACTCGTCCTGGGGAGCAGTCTTCCCTCAAGATAACATTTGAAGCTCCCGACGGCAAGCATTATGCCTGCACCGATAAAGACGGCAAGGTGAAATATCCTGCTGTCAAAGTGCAAAGCGGTTATGCTCTTAAATGGTACAAGAACGGCATTGCTGTCGATGCGAACACAGTTTATACTGCTGACAGCACAGTAAAGGCAAAGCTTGTTGAAGCAAAATTTGTCACTATCGACTATGTTTTAAATGGCGGCACGAACAGCACAGGCAATCCGGAATACCTCAGCGAGGGCGAAAGCGTGACGCTTTCTGAGCCGACAAAAGAGGGTGCAGACTTTGCAGGCTGGTATGATAACGCTGCACTTTCAAGTGAAAGAATAGAAAGCATCTCATATTCAGGCGGTGCAAAGACTCTTTATGCCGCATGGAAGTCTTATACATATAACGTTACGTTTGTGGATAAGGACGGCAAGGTTATAAGTCAGCAGACAGTGGAATATGGTAAGTCTGCAAAAGCTCCGAAAGCCCCTGCTATAAAGGGTCTGCGTTTTACAGGCTGGGATAAGGACTATAAAAACGTCACAGAGGATATGACTGTCACAGCGGAGTATTCTGACAGCAAGCTTATTGCAGACTGCGAGATATCAGGCTTCAAGAACAGCTTCACATACACAGGAAAGAATATTGAACAGCCTGACGTAACGCTCACCTATGAGGGCAAAGAACTTAAAGAGGGCGTGGATTACACTGTTTATTATAAGACCAATCTTAACGCAGGACCTGCAAAAATGACCTTTGTTGGAAAAAGCGAATACAGAGGCTCTGTTGCAAAAAGCTTTACTATCCAGCCAAAGGACGCTTCCAAGTTCAAGCTTTATTATGCTACACCACTGCCGTTCACCGGCAAGGAGATAACACCTGATGTGCTTATAAAGGACGGCAATAAGACCCTAGAGCGTTATATTGATTATATGGTGATGTATTTCTCAAACGTGAACGTTGGCACGGGCAAGATAACAGTTGAATTTTACGGCAATTATAAGGGCAAGCAGACCGCTTCCTTTGTTATAAATCCTGCAAAACAGCAGATACAGGTGCTTGAAACAAGATACAAGGGCTTTTTTGTGGATTTTGTGCAGAAAGGATCTGCAACAGGCTATGAGGTCCAGTATGGCACAAGATCTGATTTTTCAAATGCTTCCACATACAGATCCACCACCAACAAGACGGATAAGATGACGGTACTTGGATTAGGGACTTCAAAGACATATTATGTAAGAGTTCGCTCTTATACTGTCAAGGACGGAAAGACCTATTACGGCAATTGGTCAGACGCTAAAAGCATTGTGACGGCAAAGACTAATTTTGCAAACGCAAAGGTCAGCGGTATTTCTTCAAAAAGCTTTACCGGCAAGGCGATAACGCAGAAGATCACAGTAAAATACGGCTCAAAGACCCTTAAAAACGGCACAGACTATACTGTGAAATATTCTGCAAACACAAAGGTCGGCACCGCAAAGGTGACTATCACAGGCAAGGGCATTTACGGCGGAGTTATCACCAAAAGCTTTGCTATCTATCCTGCAAAGCAAGTGATACAGAAGCTTTACGGCACATATGCAGGCTTCTTTATAGATTATGCACAGAAAGGCTCTGCCACGGGATATGAAATATCATACTCACAGCGTTCCGACTTTAAGGGAGCAAAAAGCGTAAAGGTAACAAACAACCGCACCGATAAAAAGACAGTTTCCGGGCTTGCAAGATATCAAAAATATTACGTCCGTGTAAGAAGCTACACTGTCAAAGGCGGAAAGACTTATAACGGAGCGTGGTCCGATAAAAAATGGGTCTATACTCAATGATATGACATACAATAAAAAATGCCCCTGATCATTTTCTGGTCAGGGGTATTTTCGTGTGCCTAGAAAAGTTCTGCTTTGTACTTGATAGAATCCTCCTCAGTTATCTCACGGATAACTCTGCATGGATTTCCTGCCGCAAGAGAATTTGGCGGTATGTCACAGGTGACAACGCTTCCTGCACCGATAACACAGCCCTCGCCTATGGTAACTCCGCCTGTGATGACAACATTGCTCGCTATCCAGCAGTTGGAGTGTATTGTGATAGGCTTGCCGTATTCATCATCATAAACAGTGCCGTCAGACTTTTTCTTCATGTTACGCTCCTGCCATCTGAATGGGTGAACAGGTGTGGCAATGGTGCAGTTGGGACCGAAAAACACGTTGTCGCCAATCGTCACAGGGCAGGTGTCAAGCACTGTCAGATTGAAGTTTGCATAGCAGCCTGAGCCGAACTTTGTGAAAACGCCATAGTCAAAATACACAGGGCCTTGGAGAAAAAATCCCTCGCCATGGTCGGGCAGAAGCTCGTCAAGGATAGCTTTTCTTCTCTCATCATCTTCATACAAACTGCTGTACTGCTGTGAAAGCTTGTGAGCCTTTGTCCTCAATTCTGCAAGCTCCTTGTCGGAGGAGTCATATATCTTGCCCGCAAGCATTTTTTCTTTTTCAGTCATTATAAAACGCCCTTTCTGCGTGTAGTTTCATTTGATTTTGTTGAGAGTATAGCACAAGTTTCGGGCTGTGTCAATAGTTTTTTGGGGGTCGAGTGATAGAATAAAAAGTGGTATACAAAAAGTGGAGAATGCTTATGGGCAAAGCACTCTCCACTTTATTATACTATATGAAAAGCTTGGCAGGGTAGAAAAAGTTATAGGTAAAATCCCTGCATATAATTTGTGTACATAAAGGTATCTTCATCATCAGCGGTATTGTCACCAGCAGGCTTTTTTCTGCCACTAACACAAGAAGCCAAAATTATCAGACCGCCTAGAACAATTGCAACGCTCACTCCAAGGGCTACCAAAACCGCACAGAAAATTTTTACTATCATAAACACCGCTCCAATCATATTTCTCATACTTCGCCATAATTACTATTATGATTATATGCTGGTTTTGCCTGATAATCAATAAAAGCCGTGTAAAATGCAGATAAAAATCAAGTCAGCTTTTGTCTGCAACAAAAATATTATGGTAAAAATATTATTCAAAACGTTTCATGATTTAACAATTTTAAATGAAGAAAATTATAGCTGTCAGCTTAGTATAAAATTGCACAAACTGAGCTTTTTGTAAATGGTTAGCATTGTATATTACACTGAAAATGTACGATTCTTGAAAAAATATACATAAATATGGGGCGAATACTTGACTAGATTAAAATTTTGTGATAAAATTATTAACGTGAATAAGTGTAATTATGGTTACTTATATGAAATAAATATGGAAGAGGGAAAAATAATGGGAAAAATAGAACCCTTTAAACAAAAAGTATGGCTTGCGTCCCCTACAATGCATGGTGAGGAGCTTGAATATGTTACTGAGGCTTATAATACCAACTGGATGTCTACAGTCGGTAAGAATATAAATGAGGTCGAGAAGATAGCGGCGGAGAAGTCTGAAGTCAAGTATGCTGTTGGTCTTTCATGCTGCACGGCTGCGCTTCACTTGTGCTGTAAGCTTGCTGGCGAGAGGCTTTATGGCAAGCCTGCTATATCTCATGGCACTCTTGAGGGCAGAAGAGTTTTTTGCAGCGACATGACCTTTGACGCTACTCTCAACCCAGTTGTTTACGAGGGAGGTATCCCTGTTTTTATCGACACTGACAGAGATACTTGGAACATGGATCCTGTGGCACTTGAAAAGGCTTTTGAGATGTATCCTGAAGTCAAGCTGGTAGTAAGCGCTGAATTATACGGCTTTCCTGGAAGAATGGACGAGATAAAGAAGATATGCGAGAAGCATGGTGCGCTTTTGATTGAGGACGCTGCTGAGGCTATGGGTGCTACCATTGACGGCAGACAGTGCGGAAGCTTTGGCGATTACAGCGCTGTAAGCTATAATGGCAATAAGATAATAACAGGTTCTAGCGGCGGATGTTTGCTGACGAACAGCCTTGAAGATGCAAACAAGGCTCGTAAGTGGTCAACGCAGGCTCGTGAGAATGCGGCATGGTATCAGCATGAAGAGGTCGGGTACAACTATCGTATGTCGAATGTTATTGCAGGAGTCGTTCGTGGTCAGTATCCGCATCTTGAGGAGCATATTGCGCAGAAAAAAGCAATATACGAGAGATACAAAGAGGGTCTTAAAGGACTTCCCGTTAAAATGAATCCTATCGTTGAGGGTACAGAGCCGAATTATTGGCTGTCTGCACTTATCATAGATAAAGACGCAATGTGCAAGCAGGTCAGAAATGACAGCGAGGCTTTGTACATCAAAGAAGCTGGCAAGACTTGTCCTACTGAAATTTTGGAAGCGATAGCAAGCATAAATGCAGAGGGAAGACCAATATGGAAGCCAATGCACATGCAGCCTATGTACAGAATGCACGAGTGTGTTGGTCGCAACGGCAGTATCAGATGCCGCACAAATGCTTATATTGCTGGCGGTGCAGAAGATGTAGGCGCTGATATCTTTGACAGAGGCGCTTGCCTGCCTAGCGATAATAAGATGACTGAGGAACAGCAGGAGAGAATTATTCGGGTTATCAGGAGTTGTTTTGAGTAATGTATGCGAAATACATAAAAAGGGTACTTGACTTTGTTTTGAGTTTAAAGCCTTGATTATACAAGAGTTTCACTGATTTAGTTGAATCTAGGTATGATGATTTTTCTGTATGGTTGTGTCGGGTGAGCGGCGAGAATATGAAAATTGAATGGTTTCTTGGATGCTTATTTGGAATCACACTGTAGGCTGAAAATTTATGATAAGGAGATTTGAACTAGCCCGCGGATGCTCTTCGAAAAAGAACATTCACAGGCTAGTTGTTGTGTTAGAAAAATTTCTATTGGAAATTGGAATAATCAGATGTTTTTTTTAATATGGCCGTGCGTTAAAATCCATAACACCTGTGAAATTAACAAGTATACTTGAAATAAGAATTGAAATAGAGCAAAAATTTTTTATTTATGCCATTTGAAAAGCAGTAAACCACAAAATAGAAAAAATTATGAAAGGATGAAACCATCCGTTTTTCATGGAGAAAGCAATGAATAGAGCAAATGATAATAATATTAATTTGAGTCGTACAATACTGAGTAGCACATCTAATATCAGGTGGATGCTTATCGGGTATGATTTGATTATGTATGCAGTGGTAGTAGCAATACTGTTATTACTGTATGGAGGAATTGATAAGTTATCAACTATAGGAATACTTCAGCAAGTATGCCTTTCGGTACTGTGTATTTTTGTAGCACGTCTTATTGGTAAAGTATATGGACAGGTATGGAGATATGGTGGAATACAATGTTATATCCGGTTACTATTTACCGATTCTATTGCTTTTGTAGCTTATCTGTGTCTGGAATTATTACTTCCAATTCAAAAAATAACATTTGCCAGAATGCTTTCAATTGTCAGTTTGAACCTTCTAGGAGCATTAGCGCTTCGTATGATGTATCGCTATGCGTATAAGTGCGGAAATCGGGAAACTACAAAAGGAAAAATTCTTTCCGCGTTATTACATATGTTTTCTGGCATAGAAGCGGAAAATGAAAAAGAAGTTCAGAAAATCAAAGTTGCAATTATTGGTGCAGGACGTGTTGGTGTAAGTCTGGCAGAGGAACTAATAAATAATGAGGAAACAGCATATATTCCGAGATGTTTTATAGATATTAGCAAAGAAAAAGTTGGTCGTGAAATTCATGGAATCCCAGTTTGGTCAGAGAATGAGGCAACATTTAACAGATTGGGTGAATTTGAAGTACAGGAGATTATTTTTGCAATACCGTCAATGGATGCTGACAAGAAAAAGGCGCTTTATGAATATTACAAAAATGCAGGATATAAGTTAAAGGTTTATGATTATCCGACTATGTATGCCGCAGGAGGAAAGAGGCATCTTCGAGAATTTGATATTGAGGAACTTTTGTTTAGAAAACAATTAGTGGTTTCTGATGAAAGAACAAATGCTTACTATAAAGACAAAGTTGTACTTATCACTGGTGGTGGTGGTTCCATTGGTTCAGAACTTTGCAGACAACTGGCAAAGATGAATCCAAGGAAGATTATCATTTTGGATATTTATGAAAATGGTGCATATGATGTTCAACAGGAGTTAAAGATCGCGTACGGAGATTGTCTTGATCTGCAGATCGAAATTTGTTCTATCACAAATAGGAAAGCTCTTGAGAAAGTATTTGAGAAATACCATCCTCAGATAATTATTAATGCAGCTGCTCATAAACATGTTCCGTTAATGGAACATAACTGTGTGGAAGCTATTTACAATAATGTATTCGGTACACAGAATCTAGTAGAGCTTTGTGAGAAGTTTGGAACAGAACGCTTTATGATGGTATCTACAGATAAAGCAGTTAACCCTACTAACGTTATGGGTGCTACAAAGAGAATGTGTGAAATGATTGTGCAGAGTGCAAGTACACACGGAAAAGTGAAATACAGTGCTACACGATTTGGAAATGTACTAGGTAGTGCAGGATCAGTTATTCCATTATTTAAGCGTCAGATTGCGAATGGTGGTCCGGTTACTGTTACAGATAAGAGAATTATCAGATATTTTATGACAATTCCAGAGGCCTCACAGCTCGTTCTTCAGAGTGGAGCAATTGCGGATAATGGAGAATTATTTGTTTTGGATATGGGACAGCCAGTTAAGATTATAGATTTAGCAGAAAATATGATTCGTTTATCTGGTGTTCAGGGAATTGAGATTGTTGAAACGGGATTAAGGCCAGGCGAAAAGTTGTATGAGGAACTGTTAGTTAAGACAGAAGAACTTGACAAAACTGACAACAGCATGATTTTCATTGAAAGGGATAGTGCATTGAGTAAGGAAGAAATCTACAAAAAGATTGATGTACTTAGAGATGCATGTAATACAGGTGATGATATGATTGCAAAAGAGGCACTCCGAAGTGTTGTTCCAACATTTAAAAGACCAGAAGACGTAAATAAAGAGATTGCTTGATAATAAGGTAATACATTCTAAAAAATAAAATTGGGAGAAAAGAGGTAGAAAATCATGTAAAAAAATCAATTTGAAAAGTTTGAGTCTAAAGTATGGTTGAGCAGTCCCACCGTGCATGGTTCAGAAATTGAATATGTGAGGGAAGCGTATAAAACAAATTGGATGTCCAAAGTTGGTAAGAATATCAATGAAGTAGAAAGAATGGCATGTGAATATATCGGTTGTAAATATGCAGTTGCATTATCATCAGGAACAGCATCCCTGCATATGGAGATGAGACTGACGGGAATTGAGGCATATTGCATGCCAAAGGTTGGGCAGGGTGCATTAGAGAAAAAGAAAGTCTTTTGTTCTGATATGACTTTTGACGCAACTGTAAATCCTGTAGTTTATGAAGGTGGAGAGCCAGTATTTATTGATACAGAGTATGACACTTGGAATATGGATCCGGTTGCATTAGAAAAAGCATTTGAAATTTATCCAGATACAAAGGTTGTGGTCATCGCACATCTTTATGGAACTCCAGGAAAAGTAGATCAGTTAAATGAAATTATAAAAAACATGGTGCTATTTTGGTAGAAGACGCAGCAGAATCTATGGGAGCTACATATAAAGGCGTGCAGACTGGTACATTTGGAAAATATAATACCATTTCTTTTAACGGAAATAAGATCATTACTGGTAGTGTTAGTGGATGTTTCCTTACAGTTAGTGAAGAAGCTGCAAATAAGGTTCGTAAGTGTTCTACTCAGGCGGAAGAAAATGCTGCATGGTACCAACATGAAGAATTGGGATACAACTATCGTATGAGTAATGT
>OGML01002215.1_pt1 | contig 14213 bp, 8 predicted proteins | sample 1572951 | NCBI WGS metagenome assembly OGML01 (sample SAMEA2581883, study PRJEB24529) | metagenome | biome: Human gut stool | place: China | collected 2011 | reverse complement strand
ACGCCCACGATCAGGGTGTCGTGCCCATGATCGGCGTGTTCATCGACACCTTCGTGGTGCTGACCCTCAACGCGCTGGTCATCATCTGCACCCTCTACACCGCCGATGGCCCTCTGGCAAACGGCTATGTGGGGGATGTGACCTCCGTGCTCAGCAAGACCAATCTGGCCCAGACCGCCTTCGGCTCCGTGATGGGAGCCAGCCTCGGTGCCAAGTTCGTGGCTATCTGCCTGTTCTTCTTCGCTTTCTCCACGGTTCTGAGCTGGAACCTGTTCGGCAAGATCAACGCCATCTGGCTTTTCGGCAAGAAGAATCCCAAGGCCTGCACTGTGGTCTACACCCTCATCGCTCTGGTGTTCATCCTGATGGGCACCATGATGAGCAACGATCTGGTGTGGGAGCTGACGGATATGTTCAACAACCTCATGGTCATTCCCAACGTCATCGCCCTGTTCGCCCTGACCAAAATGGTGGTCAGCAGCGTGGAAAGCAAGATCGCTCAGTAAGTGAGAACAGTCAAGGCTGTCATTTCACTTTCAAAAAACGCCATAAAAAAAAGAACCAGGACATTCATAAGAATGTCCTGGTTCTTTTGTCAGGTGGCTTCAATTCGGATATTATTGCTTTCCATTCCTCGTTTTCTCAAACGGCAAACCAGCGTAAGCGTTTGTGGTTTGAAAAGAAGGAGCAGCGGTGTAAGTGTACTCCGACTTGTCATACAGTAACAGTATAGATTTACCGTCTTCCTTAATAAGAAGTATTAAATTTGAATTCATGCGGTAGTTCTTCAATACCGCTTTTGAAACATTTTCGAATTTCGGAAGCCTATTTGACTTTGCTATAGGAATACTCGATACTGCTGATTTCAACAACGTGCACCGATTTGCACTCAAACAGTGACTCATCAAAAACAGCAATATTCGTGCCGCCTGTTCCCATTGTACTTGTATACGAAACGCCCGCATAGCCTTTACTTTTTATAAACTCAGTGATGAACTGAGTTGGCAAGTATTCCAACGAACTGTCATTTCGTCTTAGCGGTTTTGCAATCTCCCTTGCAATATCCGAGAAAGCCCTTATATTTGCCGCTAACGATTCTATGCTGCTTGAATAAACTGCGGGGCTTATGCTATTTAGCCCAGAAATATTTACGACTTTTATGTCCTTGAGCAGTTCAAATTTCCCAATGGTAACAAAATCAAAGGCACTGGCTCTGACTTCCCTTAATGCAGTTGCTTCATCTGATGTAAGGTACAGCACTCCGATTCCTTCTGGATTTACTCGTCCTGACTTTCGTTTTCTGGTAGGCGGTTGCCCCATCTCCTCTTTGGGGTATCCCTCAATGTCATCGCTTATACGAGCACGGAACAGTTCTGTTCCTTTAGTATACTTTGTGATTGAATATCCCAGAAAAGAAGCAAGTTGGTCAGCTCTAAAAAGCCCGCTGCAAAAGCGATTCTTCGTCTTTATCGCGTCTGAAAATTCATGCCATGTATGCCCGGAAAATATGCCATATTCATCAGCATAACTTTTCGGAATACGCACTTTCCTGTCGTGCGTTTCACCATTGTCCCCGTAAATTACTGAGCAAAACGCAGCCAACAAATCGAAAGATGACGAAAGCTCTTTTCTGAAGATATTCCAATCTTCGATTATTGTAGAAAACAGAGGTTCTCCTTCTTCCGCCTCCTCATAGACATTGAGTACTTCAGAAATCAAATCCGATACATCAGACGGCTCATCTACCGGGCAAATAAAGACATCCAGCTTTTTGCAAAAATCACAAGTTCCCTGCTTTCCATTTGCTGAAATCATTGCTTGAATTTGAGGATCAGAGAAACACTCAACGCAACAATTCATTTTCAAATCTCCCATTCAAGTATCTGTCCATAAGTTCAAGATGGTGCATAATAGAGAGTTTTTTCAATGTTGGAAGTCCAGGATACGTCTTGTTTTTAAAATGATCCAACAATGTTTGCAAACCTGTAGTTAGTTGGCGGTCTTGTTTCTCTGTGGTATACCACTTATGCAATTTGCTCACTGCCTCATAGAATTTTCCAGCGACATCAGAAATATCATCGTTTGAATCAGAAACAAAGTGCCGTATTCTTAATGAACCATCCTCCGCAAAATACACAATATGAATTGCAACTGCATAAGGTGCAAACCCAGACTCAATATAATCACTGCCAATAATAGAGTAATCTCCGAACCCGACGTAGTCATCCTCCCGATAATCAATATGGTCATTGGAGAACAGTTCATCCTCAGGATAATCTGCATTTCTGCTTCTCTTATTAAACTTATTCTCAAACAGAACACTATTTTCCTTAACTGTGCGTCGTATATGACGGTCATAAGGGCAGAGCGTGTATTTAGGCGTTTGCTGAAATACAGCTTGATAAGTTTCAATCAAATCAGGGTCGTTTAGTATTGTAAGAATTTCACTTGTATCAACACCCTTACTCTTTAGTTCAATCAGCCCTTTTTCAGCACTCTCGTTTGTAAGTATGGCAGGAATGACATTGGGAGAGAGGTATTTTTCGAGTAACTGATTTATGATTTGTGGCTCATCAGTTAAATCCCCAACATTCGGGTTTATAACCAGCGCGACAGGGAGAGATGCATCTTGGAATGCGGACAAGGAATTGTTTAGTGCAGGAATAATCTTTACTGGCTCAATAATTGGAACAATAGCCGAAGAAATCAGTTCTTTTGTTGCTAACTCTTTAAGCGCAAGCAGTTCATATTGTCTTCCACGAAAATACGGAAAATACATACTATTACCTCCTGTATTGTGTTTCAAGCAATTGACCAAGTGCAGGCATTTTTTGAGTAAGCCCAGAAAAATAAATTACCGCTTTTAATTCTGGCTGTATTTCTTGGAATTCTTCTACTGTAATTTTATTCCGCTTTTTCATTTCTTGAAATGCAAGCCGCTGTGCTTCAAGAATAGGTATCTCCTCAAACTTTTCAAGAAACGCCCTAAAATGAAAAACAGGCTCTGCTTGCGGAGCAACACCAAAATAGCCACTAACTATTCTTTCGTATTCTTTTTTCCTTAGTAACTTGAAAATGCTGGAATGATTAAGAAACTCGTTGTATGTTCTTGGCTCTTTGCTACGTTCCTTGTTGAAAATTGTACCACGCTCAGAGAGAACATACACACCGACAGCATCTCCCATATTGCCAAATGACGATAATACGTTATGGATCTTTTCCAGTTCGTGAATAGACACTAATACAGACACTTTACTGAATGCACGATAATAATCTCTGAGTTGATCATATAGACGATCAAAATTATCGAGATCAGATTTAATCTCATACACGCGACCTTCGCCGTTAATCATTACAAAATCTGCAATGGAATGACCGATTCGTACTTGAGAGAACGCTGATGTGGTATTCACATTATGAATACCACAAAGCAATTTGTTGAGAAGCGTGTTCATATAAAAGTACTCATTGCGCTGCTGCTTGTTGAGGTGAGCATATATTTCGCTGATAAGTTGCCCATGATTTTTACTTGAGGGATCATCGATATAACGCTTTACAACATAGTCAAAAACATCGCTTCTCCCATTTTCGATTAAATCACATATTACCTTGCGTGTAAATACTCGATTGACTGCTCTGCTATTATCAGCCATGTTTAGGCACCTCCTTTGCTTACATCGCTCCTTACTGGTTTTAACAGTAGCCATACAAAGGTTCCTTCAAGTTACATAAAGAATAGCACGATTAGATTCGAATGTAAATGAAAAACTCTTTGCTTACTGGGTTCATGCGTTATCACTGGCCTTTTTTAATTATTTCGAGCAATAATTACTGCAATATACTCAAACCCATCTTTATTCTGAGCAACAGCTTATTACAATGGTTCCGTCAACTAATACAATTTTGGAAAATAAAGTTTTCAAAAAGGGCAACTTCCTACTCGACGAGAGAAGAATACAACCGCACATAAGTTTCTATGGTTTCCCTGTCTCATCTTCAATCTCTTTTATCGATTTCATCGTTCTTGCAAATTCCGCTCAACCTAATTACGATTGCTTCATCACACCATAAAGGAGCTATTGTAATGCCCAAGAAATACCCGCTCGAGTTCAAAAAGCAAGCGATTCGTCGCTATGAAAAGGGTGAGTCCATTCCGGCTCTCTGCCAAGAACTGCACATATCGCAAAGCACCTTCTATCACTGGCGAAAACAGTACCATTCCATTCAGACATCTGCCCATACCTACACACCGGCGGAGTTTGATGGACTTGTCAGGCGACTTCAAAAAGCGGAACACAAACTCTCGATCATTCAGTTATCTGGTTACCTATCCAAAGTACCATTACAGGACAAGTTGGCCACTCTGGAGCATTTTCACAATGAAATGTCTGATTTGTACAGCGTTCACGAATTATGCGAAGCCTTAGATGTATCCCGCGGCACATTCTACAATCACATTTTCCGTCGCGCAGATCGAAGCAAATACGAATCCGAGAAGGCTCAACTCATGCTGAAAGTGAAGCAGATCTTCGATGATAGTGAACAGCGGTATGGCGCTGATAAGATTCATACTGTTTTGGCTGAAAACGGTCTGCGCATCAGCACAAAACGAATCTCGTCCATTATGCAGGAGCTTGGCTTGCACAGTGTTCGCACCGACGCGAAAAAGGTCTACAAGAACCAAATGCGAAAGAAGCAAAATTTGCTCCACCGAAAATTTACCGCGGATTGCCCCAATCAAGTGTGGGTGAGCGATATTACTTACTTCAAAATCAAAAATGTATGGGTCTATCTTTGCGCTATCATTGACCTCTTCTCACGTAAAGTCGTAGGATATCGGGTATCCCGCACAGCCAGTACCCGTCTTGTCACAACCACTTTCCGCAGCGCTTATGAAGATCGAGGTAATCCCCAAAATCTGACCTTTCACAGTGATAGGGGCGGGCAGTATATTTCCGCAGCATTTAGTAAACTTTTGCAGCAATATGGCGTTAAGCAATCCTTTTCCGCAAGCGGCACGCCTCTCGATAATGCGGTCGCAGAGGCATTCTTTGCCACATTCAAAAAAGAGGAAGCCTACCGGCGCGAATATACTTCTGAACGGCACTTTCGAAAGAGCGTGGATGAATATATCCGTTTTTACAATGAGATTCGCCCACATCAGACGCTGAAATACAAGACACCGCAAGCGTTTGAAGCAGCATATCAAGGTAATTATATCGAAAAGCCGTGTTCATATAGCAATGTTGGCGTTTGAAAACATCTTCGCAATTTTGATGTTTCATGATGCATCCGGATTATTTATAAAAAGCGGAAAGCCCTGCAATGCAAGGCTTTCCGAATAAGAAACCACCCGTGTTCCGATAAAAAAGTTCGAAACACGGGTGGTGTTCAATTGAACGACTTGATTTTATTTGAACTCATGTCAAAAACCAATATTTTACAAGTCAGTGAAGTGGCTCACCTACCAATGACAGATAAACAAGAAAGTGAGTGCTGCACATGGATTTGACTAAGTATTACGCCGACATCATTGCCAAGTATCCCGCCTATGTAACCAAACGGGAACTATGCGAGATCTGCCACATCTGTCCCAAGACCGCCTACAATTTGGAGCAACAAGGTGAGATTCCCTACACCATTGAGCAAAACCACCTGATCCGTAGCCACAAAATCAAGCTGACGGACATTCTTGCCTATCTCTATCGGCGTGAGTGCAGACAGGAAGCAGACAGTCCCTATATCTGTGCTATGAGAACATTCTATGACGAACACCTCTCTCCCTACTCAGACCTGCTTTCCGTAAAGGATATTCAGCAGATTACAGGCTTTTCGTCCTCGGCAATCGTGCGGTGGATCAGCACAGGGATTCTGAAGGCTTTCCAGCCCGGAAAGCAGTACACCGTCCCAAAGGATTTTATGCTGGACTTTCTGATAAGCCCATATTACCGCCGTATCCGCCGAAAGACCCCTCTCCAAAAGGAATTGATGGATACATTTGAGCGTCTGTGGCAGGAAAAAGGAGGCGAGTGATGTGGCACAGGTATCCAAGTATCGCTATTTGCTGAATCAGTACCCAGAAACAGTCCAAAAAGAGCAATTCCGCATTATCTGTCATATCAGCAAACGCACAGCTCGTTATCTGCTGCAATCCGGTCTGGTTCCCTGCGTACAGAGTGGGAAAAAGACCCGGAATTACACCATAAAGATGAAAGACATAGTTCGCTACCTTGAGCGCAGGGAAATCCACCCCGAAAAATACAAACTTCCCCCCGGCTCATATAGCGGGACATACGCAGTCAAGCCCCTGCTTCCCGAATCTGTGACAACGGAGGAACTGCGAAAATACTACATAGAGAGTTTCCGGGACATTCCCGACATAGTTTCCACGAGAGAGGCCGCGGAATTAACAGGCGCCACGGCATCTACGGTCGCAAAATGGATCAGAACGAAAAAGCTAAAAGCTCTTTCACATGGTCCGGCATTTATCATCCCGAAGGTCAATCTGATCGACTTTATGGCCAGTGACGCATACTTGAACAAACGCTTGAAATCACAAAAATTCCACGAAAATATAGGAGGTTTTCTATCATGGAAAGCGGGAAAATAATTGTTGTAGCCAACCAGAAAGGTGGGGTAGCCAAGACCAGCACGGTCCGAAATCTGTCCTATGCGCTGGCCGAGATGGGCAAGAAGGTCTTGGTAGTTGACTTTGACCCCCAGTATAACCTCACCACCAGTTTCGGTGTCCTGCCGACCCAGGCGCCCTATAATACCGGGACTCTTATCACCAATCTGCTTCTGGACGAATCTCTGCCGGATACCAACGAGTTCATCCAGAAAATCGGCTCTGTGGACTTGATCCCTTCCAGCCGCTCTCTCACCGTTGCGGAGGCAAATCTGCTGATGACACCGGACAGCAATGACTACCTGGCCGCTCTGCTGAACCCTCTGCGGCTGTCCTACGATTACATTATCGTGGACACCAACCCCTCTCTCGGCTCGTTGACCATCAACGCTTTAACGGCTGCCGACGAGGTAATCATCCCGATTGACCCGGAACTGTTCGCTCTGACCGGTTTACAGGCGTTGGTGGACACCATCCAGAAAATCAAGCGGAAATTAAATCCCAGCATTGAGATCGGCGGTATCCTGTTCACCAAATGCAACAAGCGGACGAACCTGTATCGCCGTACATACGGTCAGGTCACAAAGGCGTTCCAATCGCTCCCCATCTTCAACTGTCAGATTCCCTACACGGTCAAGGTGGGGGACGCAAACAGCTACGGAATGAGCGTCATGGAACTGGAGCAGGCAAACCCCGCCTCTCTTGCCTATCTGGAACTTGCAAAGGAGGTGCTGGCAAATGCCTAAAATCAATCCGCGCATCAAGTCCATTGACGATCTTCTGGGCTTGGATGCCGCAGAAGAAAGACCTATTGAACCCACCCCTTCCGTATCCTTGCCGACCAAGAACACCATCATCACCCTTCCCCCGCAGGCCATTCGTGCTTTCCGAGGCCATCCGTTCCGGCTGTATGAGGGCGACCGGCTCAATGATCTGGTAGAAAGCATTTCGGAACATGGGGTCCTGAATCCCGCCATCATCCGCAAGATCGAACGGGATGAAGATGGCTTTGAGTATGAAATGCTGGCCGGTCATAACCGGCAGAACGCCGCAGCCATTGCAAACCGTGAACTTCCCTGTATCGTCAAGGAAAATCTCTCCGATGAAGATGCTTGGATTTATGTGATCGAAACCAATGTCCTGCAACGCTCCTTCTCCGAAATGCTGCCCTCTGAAAAAGCGGCGGTGCTGACTCTGCGCTATTCCAAAATGATCTGTCAGGGGCGCCGGAACGATATTGTCGAGGAGTTGAAACGGCTTGAAAACCCTGATGAAATCAGGGAAAACGGGACTTGTGGCATCGAGTGCCACAAGTCGAAAAGCCGTGATGTTGTGGGCGCAGAATATGACCTGAAAGGCCGTGCTGTTGCAAACTATCTCCGCATCAATGAGTTGATTACTCCGCTGAAAAGGCGAATTGATGATGCCGAGTTCCCGATTGTGGTAGCTGTGCAGCTCTCTTATCTGACCGAGCAGGAACAGCAGATGGTTGACGATGTGCTTTCGGAAAGCGAGTACAAGGTCAATGAGGGAAAGGTTGTCCTGCTGCGGGAATATACCGGAAAGCTGACCCCGGAGCGTACCGAACAGATTTTGTCCGGCGAGTTTAACCGGAAACCCAAGAAATCCACGGCTACGGCGTTCAAGGTCAAACCGGCGATTTACAAGAAATACTTTACCGCCAGCATTAGCCAGAAAGAGTTCGACAGCATTGTGGACGAGGCGCTTGCCCTCTACTTTGCTCAGAAAGGACATGAGTCCGAGCAAGAGGCCGGATAACCGGCCATAATCACCAATACAGGAAGGAGGTCAGATACCGTTGAGAAATGATGAACGCCTGCGGACGATATATGAAGTCATGGCTCCCTATATTGTCCGAAATGAACACAACTGGCGGGATTATCTGGCATTTGCATCGCAGTTCCATAAGCACAGTTTTGACAACATACTTCTTGTGTACGCACAGGACGAGGATGTTTCGATTCTGGCAACACGAAAGCAATGGGCCACCATAGGCAGAAATTTGATTCCCCGTGCAAAGGGCGTAGCCGTTTGCGTCTACCGGAATGCCAAACTCACTCTTGACTATCTCTTTGATGTAAGCCAAACTACTGGCAAAGAGATTCATCCTACGGACTGGCAGCTTTCCGATGAAATGAAAAAGGCCCTGACCGAGCGCCTGTCGTATGCACACGGTTTCCCCAAGCAGGATTTTCCCCAAGCGCTGTATGCGATGGCAAGCGAATCTGTCGCAGAGAATTACAACCACTTTTTGCAGGAACTCAAGCAGGAAACCAAAGGCCATTTGTTCACCGAGATCCCGGCCGGTGGTTTTGAAGCCCAATACATCCAGCTTTTGACCGACAGCATTTCTTATTTCATCGGCAAAAAGTGTCACCTGCCGGATGAAGAAATCCAGTTGAGTGACGGCATGGCGACGGTCAGCCATTTTAATACACTCCCGCTGGTTGCACATCTGGGTACGGCAGTAACCGCCCTTTCCAAAGGTATCCTGTTAGAAGTAGAACGGAACATCAAGATTATCAATCGTGAAAGGATGGCACAACATGAGCAAACCGAATATCAATCTGAAATACAGGGAGCAGGACGGGATGATGCTTCCCGATCTGCAAATCTCCAACAGCAGCGAAGCAGATCAACCTCTGGGCAGGTACGGCCGGATGGCCCTGGAATACCTCAGAGAGAATCACCCGGAGCGATTTACGACTTTGAAAATGGATGGCAGTCTGATGGAGATCATGCACCGGGTACAGGACGAGGCGACCGAGAAGATCGAAGCCCTGACGCAGCAAATGCTCCAGCAGGAGCCGCTTCCGCAGACCGAGGACATCATGGAGCGGACGCGACACCTGAACAGTCTGAAACTGATGGCGGAGGAAACCGTACTCCAGAGCGTAGTCCTGATTCCCCGCTGACCGAAGAACAGCCAAATACAGAAGTGGCGCCGAGCGCCGCACCTGTGGGAGAGCCGTCTGAAAAGGACGGCTCTTTTTCTGTTCCTGCGGAACAACCGACACGCCATTTTACCGATGCAGAAGTCCGGCGCAATTATGAGTACATCCTGACCAGCACCAATCTATACCCCCCAGAGCTGCACAGCGCGGTTCGCAGCGTATTGTCAGAACCGCCGCTCAATCCTGACTGGTCAGACAAAGGGCGGCAGATTGCGGCTCTCTTTACTCCCTACGGCGACCGTGAATATCAGGGCGATTTTCTCTATCGTACCCGGTTGCATGGTGAAGATGGCATTTCATTTTTCTTTGATGAAGGCTATACCTACATTCCCTGGAACGGGCTGGCGTTTTTACTGGATGCCATGATCGAGGATGGCGACTATCCCAATCCTGTTGTAGAGGAGCAGCCTGACCCCATCGGGGATTATAACATCCCTGATGAAGTTGATGAAATGGGCGGTCCTCACCGGCAAATGACCATTGGAGAAGCGGATTTTGATTATGTTCTGGATGCTGTTGCCTATGAAGCCGGAGAAACCGTAGTGGAACCGGTCAAGCCGCAGGCGATTGTTCAAATGGAAAACGACACGCCAGCAGCCGGTGACGAGCCTGCATCCGTTCCTGACGAAAATCCCCCTGTTGTTGTGGAGGCCCCCGAAACGGCTCTCCCCACAGATACAGCGGAGCAGCCTACACCGCCGCCCGTCAAAGGAAACACAACGGCGCACAAGAATTTCCGCCGCTTTCAAGAGTTGTTCCCGGAGATTGTGTCCGGTCAATATGAGTATCTGCGGCTGGAGGCCGGAGAAGCCTACTATCCTCTGGTCATTCACCATAAATACGGTTCCCATTACTGCATGGAGCATTACTATATGCAGAACGGCGACCGGATGTATGACCCTTATATGGACTTCCAAATCGACAAAGAGGCTGGGACACTTCGGGCTTTCAGTTATGAGAACAGCGGCATTGGTGTATATAACGAGGCTAATCCCGACGACCCCGCATACGAGAAAGCAATCAACGGGTTCAACAGTTTCTTTGCCACCTGGCTGAACAATATCCGCAGCCAAGGCTATGAGCCGGTGCGGGCCTCTATGATGGTCAACGATGAAGAAGTCGATGTGGATCTGCGCCCGGCTGCCGAAGCTGTTCCGGTCGTGGAAGAAGAACAGCCGGAGCAGCTCTCCCTTCTGTCCTTGGAAAAGAGTACGGAAGATCTGCTTGTTGAGCGTGTCATGCAAAGAGGCCCCCTTACCGCAGGGAAAAAAGAACAAATCTACGAGTTTGCTCAGACCCACCCCACCGGATCAGAATTTACTGCTTTTCTAAAAAAGCTATATGGATATGAAGGGTTCTCCGGTGATGAAATGGGCGTGAAATACGCCATGTTCAATAGTGAAGGTGTCACTATCGAATGGCAGGATGAGCAGGGCGAAACACAGGAAACAAAGCTGTCCTGGGCGCGGGCTGCCGGTGTCGTGCAACGCCTGGTGGATGAAGGCCGCTATCTGGAAACCCCTGTTGTCAGTCTGCCGGAGCCGGAAACCGATGAGCCGCTTGAGGGAGAAACAGAACCGTATGATTACAGTTTTGAATATGGCCTTTTAGGGCGCCTTAAAGCGGACTGCGAGTATTTTCTAAGTGAAGGCCATCAGCACGAAAAGCATTTGTGGGCGGGTAGCATCCATGCACAGATAGCTAAAATGCGAGAGCTGTATGATCTGCTCCCGGAAAAGCCGGAAGGGATAACCAAAGAAATAATTGACGATTATGAAACCCGTATGGCTCCCTGGGAACACGATGAAGCAGAGGAAACACAGATTTTAGACGAAGCCCTGGACGCCCATCATGGGCAGATTGATATGCTGATGCAGGCGGTCCGAGGTGAGCTGACGGTTGGAACCATCCGGTACAGTATTTTTGAGGGGCGGCCCCATATCAGCATGATTGAAGTCTTGGAGGACTACCGCCGCCAAGGTATCGCAACCCAGATGCTCCGCTATCTGCAAGGGCAATATCCCAATGAGGAAATTGTATGGGGGTATTTGACCGAGGATGGCTCGGCCCTGTACCAAGCCGTGGTGGATGAACAGCCCAATCCCGACTATCTCCGGGTACAAAATGACCTTGAAGATATTATGCGGGAATTTGACGCTTATGTGCGGCGCCTGGACGGTGGGGCTATTCTCTCCCCCCAAGAAGCTGCCGACATGGACGATCTGGAGGACACGCAATACCGGCTGGAAAAAGAGCTGGAAGAACTGCGCCCCATTCGCGCCTTTGTACGAATGGGCGATGGTACAGCAGCAGAGGCGCCCGCTGTTATGGATGAAGCCACCTCCACTGATCTGGCGCCCCTTCGTGAGCCACCTGCGGCGCCGCAGGTCGCCACACACAACTTCCGTTTTTCTGAGGACTATGACCTGTATCCAAGTGGAGCAAAAACCAAATATAAAAACAATGTCATGGCAATCAAGCTGCTCAAGCAGATTGAGCTGGAAAAGCGGACAGCGACACCGGAAGAACAAATCATCCTTGCCCGTTATGTCGGATGGGGTGGGCTTGCCAACGCTTTCTCCAGTACGGCCTCTGGTTGGGAGAACGAATATCAGGAATTGAAGTCCCTGCTGACTGATGTGGAATACAAGGCGGCCATGAACTCCACCATCACAGCCTACTACACCGAGCCTGACCTGATACGGCACATTTACCGCGCCCTGGAACGCTTTGGCTTCGAGGGCGGCCCTGACCGAAAAATCCTGGACCCCGGTATGGGAACCGGCAACTTCTATTCTGTGCTGCCGGAGCAGTTTCAAGGGAGCAAGCTGTTTGGCGTAGAGTTGGATTCCATCACCGGCAGAATCGCAAAGCAGCTTTATCCTGATGCGGATATTTCCATCATGGGATATGAAGCCACCAAATTTGAGGACAACAGCTTTGATGTGATTCTGGGCAATATCCCGTTCAACTCCGTTAAAATCTATGACCGGCGCTACAATGACCTGAACCCGTACATCCATGACTATTTCTTCATCAAGTCCCTGGACCTTGCGAAACCGGGCGGCATCATTGCCTTTATCACCAGCAAAGGAATTATGGATCGCAAGGACGAGAGCCTTCGGGAATATATCGCACGGCGGGCAGAGTTCATCGGCGCCATTCGCCTACCCAACACAGCGTTCAAGGCTTTGGCGGGAACCGATGTAACAGCGGATGTTGTTTTCTTGAAAAAGAGAGTGCAGCCCATAGAACTTGATCGCGCGAATCTTCCGTCCTGGATTGAAACTGACCTGGACCGCAGTAAATGGATCGCCTATAACCGCTATTTCAAAGATAATCCCGAAATGCTCATGGGCGAGATGGTGAGCAGCCGGAATATGTACGGCAACGAAGATGGGACGGCCTGTGTTGCCCCGGAAGATTTTGACCTGAACCAGCATCTTACCCAAGCGGTTGACTCCCTGTACGCCCGTTTCACAGCAGAGCCAGATGAAGAAATTGAGGCAGACGAACCGGAAGAAAGCAATACAGAGTATGAGGACGCTCCGGCCGGAACCAAAAACTTCACCTATGTTGTGCGGAATGGCGAGATCTTCTTCTGTGAAAAAGATAAGCTGATCCCGCAGCCTTACACCGGCATGAAGGCCGAAAGAATCAAGGGATTGTGCGAAATCCGTACTGCGCTGCTGGAGGTTATCAACATCCAGTCCCATGAGTATGACCCGGTTGATCTCCAGAAAGTACAGGACACACTCAATCAGGTATATGACCGCTTCGTTGCAAAGTATGGAGCCATCAACAGCAAAGGAAACATCCTCGCTTTTTCTGATGATGACCAATTCCCCTTGCTGCGCTCTATCGAGGATGAGCGGAAAGACAAGACCGGTTGGGATAAATCAGCGATCTTCACCAAAGCCACCATCCGTCCTTTCCGTCAGGTCAACCATGCAGACACCGCCGAGGACGCCCTTCAAATCTGCCTGAATCACAAGCTGCGGGTGGATCTGCCCTATATGTCCTTCCTGACAGGAAAAGCCCCACAGGAGTTGGTGCAAGAGCTGGATACTCGCATCTACCTCAATCCCCAGAAATACTACGGTAATCCGCTGGAAGGATGGGAACTTGCAGAAGAATATCTCAGTGGTCATGTGCGGGATAAACTGCTCTACGCACGTCAGAAGGCAGCAGAAGAACCGGAACTCTTTGCCCGGAATGTAGAGGCTTTGGAGGAAGTACAGCCGGAGCCGCTGACTCCTGCTGACATCGAAGTGAATATGGGTGCCATCTGGGTTCCCATTGAGTATTACCGCCAATTCATGTATGAAACCTTCCAGACCAGCGGATATGAAAAGGTCATCGAGGGCGGCGACAACCGACACCGCATTGACATTGAGTATTTCTCCTATACCACGACCTGGCGTGTCACCAATAAAAATGCGGAACCGGATTCCGTAATGGTCAACCAGACTTTCGGAACCAAGCGGAAAAATGCTTATGAGATTTTTGAGGATTGCCTTAATATGCAGTCCACTACTGTCCGTGACCGGCAGGAATACATCAACGAAAAGGGCAACAAGTCGGTTAAATATGGAATCAACGCACAGGAA
>OGML01002212.1_pt1 | contig 14255 bp, 13 predicted proteins | sample 1572951 | NCBI WGS metagenome assembly OGML01 (sample SAMEA2581883, study PRJEB24529) | metagenome | biome: Human gut stool | place: China | collected 2011 | reverse complement strand
TCAATTTCAGATGCCTCATTCTATTCTCCCCCACTGAAGGCCCTGTTGCGCTTGATATGCTTCGGCCGGGTCTTCCGACATCAATTCCTCCAGAGCCATTACTCCGAAATAGGACACATAACCATAGGCGCTGAAACGGCCATTTTCCTGTTGGATGCGGTGCTGCCCATAGCCCTCATAATCGTAGAAGGCATCCAGATGGTCATCATATCCAAACCGGCCGGACTCTTGGATCATGTATTTCCCATATTCTTTTGGAGTGTGGACGCCGGGAATAAAGTCGAACTGATCCAGATTTTCAGCCAAACGACAGATCTCACCGGCATTCTCAGGTTCTGCGAATATGATTACAGCTTCCAGCTTGGCCCTGTCTTTTTGATCCAGTTTTGCAATGGCTCCGCACATGGCATTGAGTGAATCCAGGCTGTCCCGCTTTTCATCCAGTATCTCGCCGACCTCTTTCTGAAGCAGGAATACATCTATCGTGTAGTCCGCATGGTCAGGATCCTGCCAGCCTGTCCGCAGCAGGGTGCGGCGAATCTGCTGCTCTGACGCGGGGAGCCAAAGCAGCTCCGGGGCTTGGTTTTCTGCCGGTACAATTTTCAATCCCATGCCGCTGTTGTCATAAAGATATTCCGGAAACTGCCGCCCATTGTAGAGCGGCTCCAATTTCATGCCGTTGTCGTAGACCACGCCGTAGGGGGTGATCGTGCCGCTGCCGTTTTCGATGAGCCGCCGCGCGGTTTCCTCGCCATCCAGTTTGTTCAGCTCATCCACACTTGCGCTGCCGCCGTGCAGGTTCATGTAGTGGTCACGGCCGATGGCGGCGAGGTCGGAAAAGTCGGTGATGACCGTAGCCTGCTGGCAGCAGAAGGTCAGGTTGATGAGATCCTTTAACTCGAACAGCTCCAGCTTGTGGGCCATCGCCTGAAACTGTGCGGCTTCGCCGGTGTCGAAGCTGTCCAGCCGCTTGGCGAGGTAGTTCAGCTCCTCCACATTGACCGTGAGCATTTCCACTCGCTTGAGAACGGTGTAGAAGCTGTCGATCTTCTCCACCTTGCAGTCCGCCTTGACCGCGTCACCGATTTCCAACGCCTCCAGCAGCTCCATGCAGTGTGCGTGCTGGTCGCGGGGAATAGGAAACGGAATGGTCGCCACGCCGTATTCCGGGTGATGCGGATTGCCAAGCACCGCCTGTATCATCATGTTATATCAGCTCCTTTTTCCAAATTCAAAACCGCATCTCCGTACTTGGCCATCAGCAGTGCGCCGGTAATCAGGTGGAACGCCTCATCTGTGACCAGTTCCGGAGACGCAAGGTCCGCAAGAGTAATATTGCAGCAGCCGACCGCAATGGCCTTCGCCGCCTGGTAGACGCTGTATAACTCCGGCTCGATCCCTCCGAGACGGACGCTTTGAAAGTCAAAACCGTCGTTCCCGCATTTCCAGACCATTCTGCGCCAAAGGCTCTCGTATGCCGTGAGCAGGAAGAGGGCCGCTTTGTTCCGGTCGGACAAACGCCAGCAGCGCTCTCGCCAATGTGTCCATCTTCGCCGGTGGGCATCGGACAGGAAGAATTGGAAGAATTGAGGGTTTCTTTCTCTGAGTTGCTGATGCATCCGTTTTCGGAACTGCGGCCCCATAGAGGGTGCGAAGCACTCCCGCACGAACTCATTCAGCTCCAATACACCCGCTTCGATCCGTTCCTCCAGACAGGTGCATTCACACAGGCGGCACGGATGCTTGCGGTCATAGTTCTGGCAGTATTCGCACGCCACATCTTTGGGCGTGTAATGAAATGGGCTGCGGTATATTCCACCGCCTCTGGGTTTTTGACCGGGCTGAGACATCATCAACTGCTCCAACGCCTGCAGCGGCGTGTCTCGCATGAAATAGTACGGCATAAGCGAACTCCTCTCTGAAATGAAAAAAGGGCCGGAATCTTATTGCTAAGACTCCGGCCCGTTCCGTTTGATATTACATTGTCTGTTGCTGCGCGACTTGTTCCAAGGCTTCTTCCTGCTGCCGGATTCGCTCGTCCAAATCCGGCACACACTCCTCAATCTGCTGCTGAACACTGCGGATCATTTTTTCCTGCTCTCCCGTGAGTTCAAAGAAATCTCCGTCTACAGAGTCCGCACAGCAGCGATAAATCTCGGTCATCTGCTCTGGGGTGAAAAGCCGTTCCTTTTGAATCAGCCCGGAGCGGATAGCAAAGTCCTGTTTGGCTCCTGCATAGTTCTCCATGAAATAGTGCCCATGACATACTCCTGTGTGCCCATAGGCCCAATCCCATGTGACGAAGTGGACTCCGTGTTTGCTCTGAACTCCAGCCAGCACAGTGCCGTTGAAATCCGCCAGCACCTTGTAGCCGTCCTCCAGACCGTCGGCTTTCAAAAAGGGCGCCATCTCCATCTGCCGCATATACTCCGCTGTGGTCCTGACAATCTCATACACCTTGTCCTTGGCAGCAATCCGTTCTGGCTCGTCAATATCCTCATTGCGGTAGGCAACACCACCGCTCTTAGTTACTTCACAAAGCGGCGTACCGTCAAGCTGGATACACAGCCTGTCAGTGTGAACTTCGTCCAACTGGAAACCCTCCTTGGCAAGGACGATTGCTGCTTCTCTGAGGTAACAGACCTTTTCTTCTGCGCTGATGCTCATATAGCTCCTCCCATGCATAAAAAATAAGGCCGGAGCGATCATGCTCCGACCTACAAATGCAGGCGCTGCGACCAGCGCCCTTTTTGAAATGAAAAAGGGCGCCGCTTTCTTAGTCCGTCAGGACCAACAAAACGACGCCCAAATCTTTGTGATTCTTTTTTAAGAAAAATACCGCTGTCAGCCGGAAAAATCGCCGCTGAAAAAGGGCGCTGGCTGAACGCATCTGCCCGAAAAGGGAAAACGCCCGGTTCGAATCGGGGCAGACGCCCTGAAACAGCGATTTGCATCTATGGTTTGAGAGAAGAAATCCGGGCTTGAAAAAGCCCGGAAACGGTTGATGCGCCTGACTTTTCGCCAGACGCATCTATACCGTTTCGTTAATATGGTGCGAATGGTGATACAGCATTTTTCAAAAAACACAGTAATATCAATGGTTTTAGGACACCCGAACAGCGAAATTACTTGTATTCCACCCTCTTGAAACCGTCAATTTCAGCAGCTATTGCTCGGTTCATCTTCCGGTCAAGGAGACGACATCCTTGCAATAATCAGTACATAGCGCGTCTGTTACCCAAAGTGGCGCTTGGGTCGGCAGGCGCGCTGTTTTTATGCCCAGATGCGGGCGAAGGAGGTGTTATTGTGAAAGCATATGGGAAGTCGTGGGGCTACAACGTATATGACTGCCGGTACTGCCTGTACCGGAAAGGGAAGCTAAAGGGCTGCGTCTACCCGGACGGCTGCTGCTGTCCCGTCCCGCAGAAGCCCGCAAGACGGAACGGCATAGAACAAGTTTACGATGCAGCTGCGGACAACGGTGCTCCCGTTTCGGAGTGCGAGGGCTGCCCCTACGGAAGGGCTGCCCCCTGCATCGGATGGTGTACCAAAGAGGTCATGCGCGCCGCAGGGCTTCCAAAGGAGCGTGACAGAAGCCATGTATGACTATTTCTACGGCGCGGAAGCGGAACAGTTCTCCTTTTACCGTATCCCCAAGGTGCTGTTCACGGAGGAACGGTTCAGAAGCGTTTCCGCAGAAGCCAAGGTGCTCTACGGTCTGCTCCTTGACCGTATGAGCCTGAGCTGCAAGAACGGCTGGCTGGATAAAGAAGGACGTGTGTATATCATCTTCACCATCGAGGAGGTCATGACCGCCCTGGGCTGCGCCGACCAGAAGGCCGGAAAGCTGCTGCATGAGCTGGAGAGCAAATGCCGCCTCATCGAGCGCAAGCGGCAGGGGCTGGGCAATCCCAACCTCATCTACGTCAAGAACTTTGTGGAGAAGGATATGGATAACCCTGTGGATAACGCATCTGGCAGTACCACACCCTCCCCGGAATCACGATTCCAGAACCGTGAAAATCACGATTCAGGAGCAGTGAAAATCACGGATCAAGAATCGTTAAAATCACGATCTAATAATACTGAGAATAATGATACTGATTTTAGTGATACTGATTCCTTTCCCTTCACTTCGTTCAGGAGGGATCACGGGCGGGAAGCGAAAGGAAACGAAGCGGCTCTGAGAGAGCGGTACAGAGAGCTTATTGCGGAGAACATCGCCTACGACGCACTCCTGACAGACTATCCATACGAGCAGGACACGCTGGAAGAAATCCTGGAGCTGCTGGTGGATGTGGTCTGTACGACGAAAAGCTCCGTCCGCATTTCCGGCGACGATAAGCCCGCCGAGGTGGTCAGGAGCCGGTTTTTGAAGCTGAACAGCGAGCACATCCGCTTTGTGGTGGGCGGGCTGAAGGAAAACACCACCCGCATCCGCAATATGCGCCAGTATCTTTTAGCCACGCTGTATAACGCCCCTCTGACCATCGGGAACTACTACCGAAGCCTTGTCAGTCACGATATGTCGGAGGGCTTCATCTGAGCCGCAGGTTATTGCCTGCGGCTTTGGCATTTTCAGGAGGTGATGCGACCGTGCCGAAACAGAAACCCAACGAACAGGTACAGCAGATACCGCTGTCAGAGATTCGTCCCTTCAAGAACCACCCCTTCAAGGTGACGGATGATGAGCTCATGCAGCAGACCATCGACAGCATCATGCAGGTGGGCGTTCTCAACCCCGCCATCATCCGCCCCGCACCGGAGGGCGGATACGAGATGGTAGCCGGACACAGGCGGCTCCATGCCGCAGACCTTGCGGGGCTGAAAACCATACCGGCCATCGTCCGCAATCTTGACGACGACGAGGCGGTGATCCTCATGGTGGACAGCAACTTGCAGCGGGAAACCATCAGCCCCATGGAACGGGCGCAGGCGTACAAAATGAAGCTGGAAGCGTTGAAGCATCAGGGAAAACGGGTGGATTTGGAGGGAAAATCAACTTCCCGACAACTCGTCGGGAAGTTGGAAACAGCAGATAAAGTAGGCGAATTAGCTGGCGATAGCGGTCGCCAAGTGCAACGCTATATCCGTCTCACCGAGCTTCTGCCGGAGGTACAGAAAAAGGTGGACAGCAAGGAGATCGCGTTCAGCCCCGCCGTGGAGCTGTCGTATCTCACCCATGACGAGCAGAAGCAGTTTCTGGACGCAATGGACTATTCCCAGAACACGCCCTCGCTTTCCCAGGCACAGCGGCTCAAGAAGCTCAGCCGGGAGGGAAAATGCACGAAGGAGGCCATGCGCTCCATCATGTCCGAGGAAAAGAAGGAGGAACAGGAGCGCATCACGCTGAGCAGCGATGCCCTCCGCAAATACTTTCCCCGAAGCTACACGCCCCTGCAAATGCAGCAGACCATCATCAAGCTGCTGGAGCAGTGGCAGAAAAAACAGCAGCGCCGTAACGAGCGCTGAGAAAGGCAGGTTTATCTCAGAAGCCTGCTGGCGCTGGGCTTTCAGGGCTTCCTCATCATCGTCTGCGTGGCGATCTACGCGGTGCTGATCCAGAACATCGTGGTGGAGAGCAGCATCTCGGCGGCCATATTGACGTGCATGGGGTATACGGTGCTGCTGTGCTTCACGCTGTTTAAGACGAGCTCCCTTGCCAGGAGCCTGTTCCACGCTCACTGACGGAGGTGATGAAATTTGGCATACGTTCCCGTACCCAAGGACTTGAACGCGGTGAAAACCAAGGTCATGTTCAATTTAACAAAACGGCAGATTCTGTGCTTCGGCGGCGGCGCGCTCATCGGCGTACCGCTTTTCTTTCTGCTCAAGGGCAGTATCGGCAGCAGCGCGGCGGCTCTTTGCATGATGCTGGTCATGCTGCCCTTCTTCCTGCTGGCCATGTACGAAAAGAACGGTCAGCCGCCGGAGAAGCTCATCCGCAACATCGTGCAGGTATGCTTTCTGCGTCCCAAGCAGCGCCCGTACAGGACGAACAATTTCTACGACCTGCTGAACCGGCAGGATATTTTGGATAAGGAGGTCTACGCGATTGTCCACAAACAAAACCCCCGCAAGAAAGCTCACACGAGCCGGGCGAAAGCAGATCGACGCGGCGATTGCAAGAGCCAGGCGTCAGGATAAGCGAAAGAAGTCCGCCCAGGACAGCATCCCCTTTCAGCGGATGTATCCCGACGGCGTGTGCCGCGTGACGGACAATTACTACACGAAAACCGTGCAGTTTCAGGATATCAACTACCAGCTCAACCAGAACGAGGACAAGACCGCCATTTTCGACGGCTGGTGCGACTTCCTCAACTATTTCGATTCCTCCATCCGCTTCCAGCTCTCCTTCATCAACCTCTCCGCCACGCGGGATACCTACGCCCGGCGCATCGCCATCCCCTTGCAGGGCGACTGCTTCGACAAGCTCCGCACCGAGTACACCGGGATGCTGCAAAGTCAGCTTGCACGGGGCAACAACGGGCTTATTAAGACCAAGTACCTGACCTTTGGAGTGGAGGCGGACAGCCTGAAAGCGGCAAAGCCCCGATTGGAGCGCATCGAGACGGATATCCTCAATAACTTCCGCCGTCTGGGCGTGCAGGCGGAAGCCCTAAACGGGATGGAGCGCCTGCGCCTGCTGCACGGGATGCTCCACATGGACGAGCCGCAGCCCTTCCGCTTTTCGTGGGACTGGCTGGCTCCCTCCGGGCTGTCGGTGAAGGACTTCATCGCGCCCAGCGCCTTTGAGTTCAAGACCGGCAGCAGCTTCGGCGTGGGCAGCAAGACCGGCTGCGTATCCTTCTTGCAGATTTTAGCGCCGGAGCTCAACGACCGGATGCTGGCGGATTTTCTCGATATGGAAAGCTCCCTCATCGTCAGTATGCATGTCCAGTCCGTGGATCAGGTAAAGGCCATCAAGACCATCAAGCGCAAGATCACCGATTTGCAGAAGATGACCATTGAGGAGCAGAAAAAGGCGGTGCGCTCCGGCTACGATATGGATATTATCCCCTCCGACCTTGCTACCTACGGCACGGAGGCGAAAAAGCTCTTGCAGGAGCTGCAAAGCCGCAACGAGCGTATGTTCCTTTTGACCTTCCTTGTGGTGAACGTGGCGGACAACAGGCAGCGCCTCGGCAACAACGTCTTTCAGGCGGGCTCCATCGCCCAGAAGTACAACTGCCAGCTCACGCGGCTGGACTTCCAGCAGGAGGAGGGCTTCATGAGCAGCCTCCCCTTGGGGCTGAACCAGATCGAGATCCAGCGGGGGCTGACCACCTCCAGCGTGGCGATTTTCGTGCCGTTCACCACCCAGGAGCTGTTTCAGGACGGGAAGGAAGCCCTGTACTGCGGGCTGAACGCCCTTTCCAACAACCTCATCATGGTAGACAGAAAGCTGCTGAAAAACCCGAACGGGCTGATCTTAGGCACGCCCGGAAGCGGCAAGTCCTTCTCCGCCAAGCGGGAGATCGCCAACGTGTTCCTCGTCACAAACGACGATATCATCATCTGCGACCCGGAGGCGGAGTACGGGCCGCTGGTGGAGCACCTGCACGGGCAGGTGGTGAAGATCTCGCCCACCTCCACCGACTACCTGAACCCCATGGATTTGAACCTGAATTACAGCGACGATGAAAACCCGCTGAGCCTGAAATCCGACTTCATCCTCTCCCTGTGCGAGCTGATCGTGGGCGGCAAGGACGGCCTCATGCCGGTGGAAAAGACCATCATCGACCGCTGTGTGCGCTCTGTTTACCGGGAATACCTGAGCGACCCCCGCTCGGAAAAGATGCCTATTTTAGAGGACTTGTACAACGAGCTTCGCAGGCAGGACGAGAAGGAGGCGCAGTATATCGCCACGGCGCTGGAAATCTACGTCACCGGCTCACTCAACGTGTTCAACCACCGCAGCAACGTGAATATCGAAAACCGCGTGGTCAGCTTCGATATCAAGGAGCTGGGCAAGCAGCTCAAAAAGATTGGGATGCTGGTGGTGCAGGACGCGGTGTGGAACCGCGTCACGATCAACCGGGAGCAGCGCAAGTCCACCCGCTACTATATCGACGAAATGCACCTTCTTCTGAAGGAGGAGCAGACCGCCGCGTATACGGTGGAGATATGGAAGCGATTCCGCAAGTGGGGCGGCGTTCCCACGGGCATCACGCAGAACGTCAAAGACCTGCTATCCAGCCGTGAGGTGGAGAACATCTTTGAAAACTCCGACTATGTGTATATGCTCAACCAGGCTTCCGGCGACCGGCAGATTCTTGCAAAACAGCTCAACATCTCTCCGCACCAGCTCTCGTATGTGACCCAATCCGCCGAGGGCGAGGGGCTTTTGTTCTACGGCAGCGTGATCCTGCCCTTCGTAGACCGCTTCCCCAAGGATACGGAGCTGTATAAAATCATCACGACCAAGCTCTCGGAGCAGGTGCAGTCAGAATAGAAACGAGAAAGGATGTGCGAATATGAATAACAACCTGATGATCTTTGAAAATCCGGAGTTCGGAGCTGTACGCAGCATCCTAATCGACGGCGACCCGTGGTTTGTCGGTAAAGACGTGGCTTCCAGCCTTGGTTACAGAAACCACCGAAAAGCCTTGCTCGACCATGTTGATGTTGAGGATAAATTGGATGGGGTAACGATTCGTGACCCCATCGGCAGAGGTCAGAAACCTATCTTTATTAGCGAATCCGGCCTTTACAGTCTCATCCTCTCCAGCAAGCTGGAGCGCGCAAAGAAGTTCAAGCGCTGGGTGACAGCCGAGGTGCTGCCCTCCATCCGCAAGCACGGCGCGTATATGACGGACAGCCTGTTGGATGCGCTGGAGGCGCACCCCGAGGCCGTGCCGGAGTACCTGAACCGCCTGCGCAGCGAAAACGCCCGAAACCGGGAGCTGACCCGCTGTCTCCGGCTTGCCCTCCCAAAAGCGGAGTATTACGACGCCTTTGTTGACCCTGCGGACTGCACCAATATCCGCACCACCGCCAAGGAGCTGGGCGTTCCCGAAAAGCAGTTTACCCGGTATCTGGAGGAAAAGAAGTATCTGTTCCGGGACAAGAACCGCAAGCTCTTTCCCCGTGCGGTCAAAAAGAGCGCCGGTCTGTTTCTGGTGAGGGACTTCTACACCGAGCGCGGCAAGCTGGGACACTATACCCTCATCACCCCGGCGGGCAAGCGGCATTTTCTGGAGAGAACGGATGAAATTCTGTTTGAATAACGCTTTTAACCCATCAGCAGTCCCATCAGGAGGTGATGAATATGGCAAAACGCTCGCCAAGGCTGATTTTCACCGAGGAAGAACGCGCCCTGCCGGAGCTGGAGCGAGCTGTCCGCAAGGCGGACAGGGCGGCGGTTAAGCTGGAAAAGGCCGAAGCGAAAATTCCCAGGAAAACCGTTAAGGTCAAAAAGCGCGTTGTGGACAGTGAGAGCGGCAAGGTCACGACGCGCCTTTTCTTTGAGGAGGCGGACAAAAAGCGTCCGCCCTCCAGGCTGGCCCACGCCGCAAGGAAAGCGCCGCTGGATACCGTCCGCAGCGCAGTCCACCGCAAGCTCCGGGAGGAGGGCGATGACAATCCCGGCACGGAGGCGGCGAACACCCTGACCGAGACGGCGGAGCGCACCTGGCGCATTGCGGAATCGGCGCACCGCTCCCATGCGGAAAAGCCCTACCGCAAAGCGGACAAGGCGGAAGCCGCCGCAGACAAAGCCAATCTCAAGGCGCTGAACAAACAGTACGAGCAGGAATACGGCAGGGCTTCCAACCCCTATTCCCGCTGGCAGCAGAAGCAGGCCATTAAAAAGGAATACGCCGCCGCAAAAGCGGGGAACGGCGCGAGGAATACCGTCAAAGCGTCCGAGACCACCGCAAAGGCGGCAAAGCGCGCCGCCGAGGGGAGCAAAAAGGCCGGCAGCTTTTTTGTCCGGCACAAGAAGGGCTTCCTCATCGCGGGTGGCGTCGCCGCCGCGATACTGCTGCTCATGACCTGCATTTCCTCCTGCTCCACGCTGTTTCAGGGCGGGGTGTCCGGCGTTGCGGCCTCCACCTATCCGCTGGAGGATGCGGATATGCTGGCGGCGGAAGCCGCCTACTGCGCCATGGAGGACGAGCTGCGGGAATACCTGAACAGCTACGAAAGCACCCACGATTACGACGAGTACCACTTCGACCTGGACGAGATTGAGCACGACCCCTATGTGCTCATTTCCATGATTACCGCCCTCAAGGGCGGAGAATGGACGATTGACGAAATAGGCGGGATTCTGGAGACGCTGTTTGAAAAGCAGTATATCTTAACGGAAACCGTCGCCACGGAAACCAGATACCGCACCGAAACGCATATCGGCTATTACACCGACGAAAACGGCAATCTGCAAAGCTACGAGTACGAGGCGGAGGTTCCCTACACCTACTATATCTGCCATGTGGAGCTGGAAAACTTCAACCTCTCCCATGTGCCGGTGCATATCATGTCCCACGATCAGCTCTCCATGTACGCCGTGTATATGAGCGTGCTGGGCAACCGCCCCGACCTGTTCCCCGGCTCCCCGTATGTGAACCGCTACTACTATACCAAGTATGAGAAGTACGAGATACCCCCGGAAGCGCTGGCGGATGAACAGTTCGCCGCCATCATCAAGGAAGCGGAAAAGTATCTGGGCTACCCCTACGTCTGGGGCGGCAGCTCGCCGGACACCTCCTTCGACTGCTCCGGCTTCGTTTCGTATGTCTACAACCACTGCGGCCTGCATTGGAGCTTCGGCAGGCTGGGCGCGGAGGGGCTGCGGGGCATGTGCGCCTACGTCTCCCCGGAAAGCGCCCGTCCCGGCGACCTGATATTCTTTGAAAAAACCTACGACACCGCAGGCGCGTCCCATGTGGGCATCTATGTGGGCAATAACAGGATGCTCCACTGCGGCGACCCCATTCACTACGCTTCCATCGACACGAGCTACTGGCGAAGCCATTTTCTCCAGTTCGGCAGATTACCTTAACAACAACCATATCAACGCAAAAAAGGAGGATGTTATGAACCCGCGACTTGAAAAGCTGCGTCAGGAGCGCGAGAAGCTGGCGGAAAAGCTCGCATCGCTGACCGCACGGCTCAAAGCCCTGGACGAGCAGATTCTGAAGCTGGAAAACACGGATATTGTGGGCATCGTCCGCGAGAACGGGCTGACCATCGAGCAGCTCGCGGCGCTGATGGCGATGCTGGAAAAGCGCCCCACGGCGGCGCTGCCCGACGAATACAGAAAAACGGAGGATTTTACGGATGAAGAATAAATGGAGATTTTTTGCCGTGACGCTGGCCGTCGTGCTCTGCATGACGGTCTTTTCCGTTACGGCCTATGCAGGCGGCGGCGATATGGTCGATTCGACAATGGGCGACCCGACCATGGAAACCCCAACTGCAACTACACAGCCGGAGAATACGAATACCGGTGAGCAGACCCCAAACGGACAGACACTGACCGTGCTTGTGACCGAAAATGCGGATGGAAGCCATACCGTGACCATCGGGGATCGGAGCCGGACGCTTCCCGCCAAACGGGAACAGGCCGGAAAGGTGGTCAACGTCCGCACCTATTTGAATCTGCGCACCGGCCCCGGCACGGACTACACTGTGATTGGGCATCTGCTCAACGGCGCGGAGGTGAAGGTGCTGGAGGAAAGCAACGGCTGGTACAAGGTGGTCGTGCCGGAGCAGACCGGCTATGTATACGGCAAATACCTTGAGGTTCTCAACACCTCTGCGGGAGGCGGTGAGAACGACACGGATACTGCGGGACTGCCGGAGCTGCTGCTGCAATATTACGCCGCTGCCGGAGGTTCCGCGCCCCTGACCCCGGAGGGCAACCTGACGCTCATGGACGACATCGGCTCCGCTTTCGGCGCAGGCAAGCAGTTCATCACCGTGACGACCAAGGGCGGCAATACCTTTTATCTCATCATCGACCGGGACGATAAGGGCAATGAGAACGTCCATTTCCTGAATCTTGTGGACGAGGCCGACCTGCTGGCGCTGACCAAGGACGGCGAGAGCATCGTCCCCGCCTGCACCTGCACGGACAAATGCGCCGTGGGCAAAATCAACACGGGCTGCAAGGTGTGCAGAACCAATATGAGCGAGTGCGCGGGTAAGGAGCAAGCCGCAGAAATTACGCCCCAGCCCGCCGAGCCTGCGGAGACCGCGCCCGAAAAGAAGTCCGGCGGCGCGGGGCTTGTTGTGGTTGCCCTCCTGCTCCTGCTGGGCGGCGGCGGTGCGCTGTACTGGTTCAAGCTCCGCAAGCCCAAGGCCGACACCCGTGGGGCGGACGATCTGGACGATTACGACTACGGCGAGGACGAGGAAGATGAGGATTACGAGTTTGAAGCCGAGGACGAGACGGACGCCGGGGAGGATGAAGAAAAGTGACACAGACAGTCAGCACAGAATCGCCCATGGAGCTGTCGCCCCGCGAGAAGCTGATTCAGATCATGAAGCGCGAGCAGGCGCTTTTCATCCGGCAGACACTTTCCCAGAAGCCCGGATACCGGGGCGGCAAGAAAGCCTTTGAATATTTCATCCGGCAGAAGATCATTAAGGCGGTGCAGGAGGGCTGCGGGGACGCAGAGGCGCTGCTCCGCACCCCCAAGCCCGTCAAATCCATCTACTACGACTTCAAATACTATTTCGACGAATACAGCTACGCAAACTGTGACCTGTATGTGGAGAAGGCCATCGAGGACTGCGGGAACAACACCCTGCGCAAGGAGTTCCTGCGGGCAAAGGGCTGGGACGCGCCGGATGATTTCGATATCAACGATGAGGAGGAATAAAGGAATATGAACGAATACCGATTGGTTGTGTGTGAAAAGCCCTCCGTGGCAAGGAGCATTGCCGCCGTTCTTGGCGCAGGCAAACGCGGGGACGGCTTTCTTTCGGGTGGCGGCTATCTCGTCTCCTGGTGCTTCGGGCATCTTGCGGAGCTTTCGGATGCGGACGCCTACGATGAAAAGTACGGCAAATGGCGAAGGGAGGACTTGCCCATCCTGCCGGATAGCTGGCAGTACACCGTATCAAGGGACAAGCAGAAGCAGATGAACACCCTGCGCGCCCTCATGCACAGAGAGGACGTTTGCGAGGTCATCAACGCCTGCGACGCCGGGCGCGAGGGCGAGCTGATCTTCCGCACAGCGTATAATCTCAACAACTGCCGCAAGCGCGTAAAGCGGCTCTGGATTTCCTCCATGGAGGATGCGGCTATCCTTGATGGCTTTGACAATCTCCGCGACGGTGCGGAGTACGATAACCTCTACGCCTCCGCCCTCTGCCGCAGCAAGGCGGACTGGCTGGTGGGCATCAACGCCACACGCCTGTTTTCCGTGATGTACCACCGCACCCTGAACGTGGGGCGCGTGGTATCGCCCACGCTTGCGCTGCTGGTGCAGCGGGAAGCGGAGATCAATGCCTTTCAGCCGGAGACTTTTTACACGGTCAATCTTATTTTCGATACCTTTTCCGCCGTGGGCGAAAAATATGAGGTCAGGGCGGAAGCCGAAGCGCAGGCGAAGAAATGCAATAATGACACGGCGACCGTCACAAACGTGGAACGAAAGGAAAAAACTGAAAAGGCCCCGGCGCTCTATGACCTGACCACGCTCCAGCGGGATGCGAACCGCTTGCTTGGGTACACGGCGCAGCAGACGCTGGATTATCTGCAAAGCCTCTACGAAAAGAAGCTCTGCACCTACCCCCGCACCGACAGCCGCTATCTCACCGACGATATGGAGAGCGGCGTAAACGCGCTGGCGCTGTGCTGCGCCGGTATCTGCGGCACGGAGCCGCCTACTGCCATTTATTCGGCACAGGTTTGCAGCAGCAAAAAGGTCAGCGACCACCACGCCGTCGTTCCCACTATGGCGGCGGGCGAAACGGATTTGGAAACCTTGCTCGCAGGCGAACGGGAGATCCTGCGCCTTGCCGCCCGTCAGGTGCTTATGGCGGTCAGCGCACCCTTCGTCTATCTGGAGACCGAGGCAAGGCTGGACTGCTGCGGAAATGCCTTTGCCGCCAAGGGAAAAACGGTGGTTCAGCCCGGTTGGAGAGCCTATGCGGATGCGGAGCTTACGGACAAGGCCCTCCCGGAGCTTTCCGAGGGACAGTCGCTTCCCGTTTCCTCCTGCGCGGTCAAAGAGGGCAGAACGACCCCGCCCAAACAATTCACTGAGGATACGCTTCTGTCGGCTATGGAGACGGCAGGC
>OGML01002207.1_pt1 | contig 14276 bp, 11 predicted proteins | sample 1572951 | NCBI WGS metagenome assembly OGML01 (sample SAMEA2581883, study PRJEB24529) | metagenome | biome: Human gut stool | place: China | collected 2011 | reverse complement strand
AATATGCGGCAAAGTTACGTATAACAGAACAAGCCTGCAAATGGACTTTTGTAGGGTTTAGCGGCGTCTCACCGACCCCAGAAGCTGTCCTGCGTGTGTTACAGCCTCTTTTCGGGTGCTTAGGCATACAATGGAGAAATATGTGTTTTTTTTACAGAAGGTAGCCGGTGGAGCTCTCTCTTTAGGCATCCTTCTACTTGTTACGTCCGTAAACATTTGACTCACAGTAGTTATTACTCTCCGGACTTTGTTTTGTGCATGCGTGTCATCTGCCGTATGTGGGCCAGACTGCGCAGTTCGCTTTGGGAGAAAGACGATTTCCCTTCCAGCAAGCCGCCAATTGCCTCTGCAATGATTTCCAACTTATCCAATAATGGATTTCTACTGTGTGCAGTATTCTTTTCGATGCTTACTGCGGTTTGGCCCTCGCTATGGAGGGTCAGGCTTACTTTTTTTACTCATTGTACGTTTTTAAGAAAAACACGGCAAAGATACGGATTTTACCCGGAAGGAGATGTATTTTTACAATTTTAAAAGTGTGTCAATGCAGGAATAAAGAAGAAAATAGTGAGACCGGTTACAGAAAAATTCCGTATATTTGCAATATGGCAAATGCGGAAAAAAACTTGTCTGTTGAAACTTTGCGTGGCATCGCTATCTTGTTGGTTGTGGTGGGGCATGTCGTCGGTTCCGGGCCTGGTGGGGGCATGAAGATTGATTTTCCACATCCGTTGCGCTATCTTTATGTGTGGATAGATTATATTCAGATGCCTCTGTTTACGGCTATTGCCGGCTGGGCTTATGCGTTGAAGCCTTTCTCCGCATCTTCCGGTTTTGGAAGTTTCGTCCGGAAGAAAGCTTTGCGTCTGCTGGTGCCGATGGCGGCGGTGGGCACGTTGTATTTTCTGGTACAGTATCTGATGCCGGGCACCAATAATAAAGGGGAGCTTAGCCAGATGTGGCGCATTTATGTATTCCCTTATACCATATATTGGTATCTGCCGTCGTTGTTCCTGATTTTTGTAGTGCAATGGTGGATGGACAGCCGGAAGTGGATGGACACTCCGGGCAAGTGGGCTGTTTGTTGCATGGCGGCGCTGATTCTCAGTAGGATAAATGATGTGTGGATTCTGCATGAGGTGCCCGACCTGTTCAGTTTCAAGGGTGCCTTGGGGCAATTGCCCTATTTCTTTGTCGGCGTGGCTTCCTGCCGTTTTGCTGTGCCGCTCTACAGTCGTCCGGCTGTCAGGCACGTCATGCTTGCAGTGGCGCTATGCGGGATTGCCCTGATACAGACAGTGTGGTTCTATCCCGGCAAATGCGCCTCTTTGAGCATGCTGCTTTATCCCGTGACGTTGATTCCTGCCTTGTTCCTGCTGCTGGCATCGAAGTGGCACAACCGTTTTTTTGTCTGGATAGGCAGTTATGCGTACAGTATTTATCTTTTTCATGGTTTCGGTACTTCCGGCGGGCGGATTATACTGAAAATGATGGGGATTGATGCGATTGTCCCCATCTTGCTGTCTGCAACTTTTATTGCGACAATCGGGCCGGTATTAGTAGACAAGCTGCTTGACCGCTCCGGGATGTTGCGGATGCTATTTTTGGGAAGGAAATGACGTTCTCAGTCTGTTGCGCACCCTTATCAGGAAACGCCGCAGCCACGGGAATGTTTCTCCCGACTTCAGGTTGTAGTACAACGATTTGGATTCATAAATCATCTGGAACGTTTCCGTACAGAGTACCGGTTTCTTGGTCAGGCGGTTGATTTCTATGGCCTGCGGCATGGAACTTTCCACAAACAGCATGTAGTCGGTGGATGAACCGTATTCCTGGGCTTTGAAGGAGGCATGGCAGTTGGCGCGTTGGCGTGCAGCCATGTCCGGCAGGTCCAGCATGACGAGCTTATTGCATTTTACATGGTTCTTCTGGAGCCAGGCTTCCGTCTCCGGACGGTATTTCTCCAAGCGTGAAGTGACCAGTGTGCCGATGGTGACTTTGGGAATGAATAGCGGAGGAGCGTTCAGCAGGAAATGACGGTACTTCTCGCCGTCGTCGTTCTCTTCCGGAGTGGGGTCTGCGCAAAGCACGCCGTCAATGTCCATACACGTTTTTTGCAGGATGGAGTGGTTCATTATGTTCCATTGGAAGAAACGGGGATAATCGACTATTTCGAAAAAATAGTCTACGGAATGGGAGTGTAGTGGGACTGCATAAATGACGCAATATTGGATGTTGTATAAATGTTCTATGTCCTTCAGGAGCTCGCGGCATTTCTTCATGGCTTTTCCCGTGGCTATGCTATCATCCACAACCAATACATTATGTATATTGTTCATGTTGAAAGTTTTCCCCCGTTCTCCGGTCTGATAGATATGCCCGTTGCGGAAAGAGTCTATGTCCGTGACCGGCAGGTTCAGGTAGAGCGCCAGCAGGTTGGCGGGAAACATGCCACTGCGGGGCACGCCGACAATGAGGTCGAAATCCCGTGGCAGAATGCTGAGATGTTGCAGGATGCAATGGTTTAGGTCGTCTATGTTACGATAGTTCATGTAGCTTTCTCCTTCAAAAAATTATCGATTATGCCGTATATTTTCTTTACACTGTGTCCCCAGCTGTGGGTCTCGGCAAAGGCTATGCGCTGTTTGGCGAGCTCTTTGTCGTCAGCTTCGGTCACAGCACGGTCTATGGCCGAAAGCCATTCTTCCGGGTTGGTGGCCAGGTGCGTGTGGTCTGCGAATATGTGGCGCATGGTGTGGGTACTGGTTGCGACAGTGGGTTTACCCATAGCCAGATATTCGTCTATTTTCAATGGATAGTTACCGTCGGTAATGTCGTTCACCATTTGCGGATTGATGCAGACATCGTAGGCTGTGATGTAAGCGGGCAACTCGTCCACTTTTTTTTGCCCGGTGAAATACGCATTTTTCAAGCTGTGGATTCGGTGTTGGCGAAAACCGTCGTCTTCCGGTCCGGTGAACACAAAACTATAATCGGGACGCTGACTTATTATCTGATAAAGCAGTTCTCCGTCAAGGCGGGTACTGTTTATCGTACCCATATATCCGATGATAGGGCGTGGAATGTCTTGCATGTCACCGGGTGTTTCGTATTTCTTGGCCGGATTGTACAGCTCCAGGTTTACGCCGGTTTCAATGGGGTAGGTATGGGGATTGTAGGGTTGCAACTCTGCGGCAAAACGGGTGGAGTTTGCCAGAACAAGGTCGGCCGAAGCAGCCAGTTCCGGTTCAAGACGGGTGCCGTGCCTGCGCCAGTAGGCCTGGCCTATGATGTAGTCGCGCCGATAATAGATGCTGACAGCCGGATGAATATACTCCTTCAGATAGCGGCTGCGGTAAATGTCCGTATCGATGAGGTGGATGTAATTCTTGAAACCGAGCGCGGCAGCCTGCTCTACAATCCATCGGGCTATACGGGCATTGTTTTTTCTGTTGACGATATTGAAAAGCGGTGCAGGCAGGAAGTTGGCCGAAAATAACATGAAAGGACAGTCCAGCACCCACATGTTGGCGTTGATTTGCCGGAGCGGTGAAGTCTCTCCCTTGATGACAGCCATGCGCCGGATGTAGGACGGAGATTGTCTGTTCCCTCTCAGCCGGATGGAAATGTCCATCGGAGTGTTGATGTAGAGCACCCGGTTCTGCTTTGAAATTTCCAATGCAGTATTCTTGATGGTACTACCTATTTCGATGTCCCATGTTTGCAGGCTGGTGATGATGAAGTCTCTCATAATTCTTGCCGGTTAATCATGAATACTTTGATATATATTTACATACTCTTGCGCAGTGTGTCTCCAGGAGAACAGTTTTACACGTTCCAGACTGTAATTTACTTGTTGCTGATAGAGTGTCGCATCATTCTCCAGGCGTAGCAAGGCATCTGCTATTTTTTGCGGTTCTTGAGGGTTGACTAAAATGGCACCTTTACCGGCTACTTCGGGCATTGCCGAAACGTTGCCCGTCACTACGGGAGTGCCGCAAGCCATAGCCTCCAGTATCGGAATCCCGAAACTTTCACGCAGGGAAGGATAGAGAAATGCAAATGCCGCATTATAAAGGGTTGCTAAATCTTTGTTGCCGATATATCCCGGATAATACAGATGTTCTTTTATCCCGGTGATTCCTTCTTGCTGAAGAAGCTGGTCGATATATTCTTCTTTCAAATCGGCAATGAGAAGGGGGCGTTTCGTTTGGGATGCTTTCAGATACAACGCGTATGCTTTCAGGGTACGTGCCGCATTCTTTTTGGGGTCTGTATTTCCAAGAAAGAAAAGAAATTCCGGGTGCGGTATGTATTTCTGCACAATACTCTCATCGGGTGTTTCCTGCATTGAAAAGTAAGCGCTGTAGCCGTTGTAAACGGCTTTAATGACTTCTTCGGGAAGTTGCAGCGCTTCGCGTATGCGGGTACACTCGAACTGAGAAACTGTAATAATCTTTCTTGCTTTCTTCAGGATACGGGGAACAATCAGGCGACGGTAATGCCATCCCATTTCCTGATAGAAGGAAGGACTGCGATGCTGACGCGGCTCCAGATAGATAATGTCATGAAGCGTCAGCACCAAAGGGACGGGACACCATAGCGGAGCTGTGTTCGATGTACAATGCAGCAAGTCCGCTTTCAGCTTCCTGACGGCCTGGGGCAATGCTATCTGCTCCCACAAAGGATAAGTAGGGCAGCGAAGCTCAATGATATGGAGGTTTTCCGATTCTTCCAGGCACCGGTCCTCTCCCGGGGCAACAAATACGTAATATTCATTACCGTCTTTCCGCTTTTGCAGTTCTTTCAGTGTCTCCAGGATGACAAAGTCCATGCCATGCTTGTCTTTGCGGAAAATGCGTTGGGCTTCGATGGCGATTTTCATTTTGCTGCCTTTCTTTTCTTTTTCCGTTTAAAGATTCTCGTGATGTGGCTCATGGAAGAGGTGACTACCAATATGGGCAGAGACCAGAAAGCGCTCCGGAATTTGCGGCTGATTTCCCCTTCGGGCATGGCCATCAGAAAAGTGATGAATAAAACGGCTAAAAGTGCATACCATTTTGTAGCAAGCGGCCACTCCAGAAACGTCATTGCCACGGCACATATCGTGATATATAAGATGAGCAGGAAACGGGATGGAAGTAGCCATTGGAATAATTTTTCGCATAAATCCCACTTTCCTTGTAAGAATGCTATCGGAAATTGTTGCAATGCCAGTATGGAGCTGCGGTACTGTGAGCCCAACCAGCGCTGGCGTTCTTTGCTGTACCCCGATGTATCGTCCGTCTTTTTGCAATAGCAGACTATTTCCTCCATGTATTCGGTATATATGTTTTCCTTCAGGAGTTCCATTTCTGCAGCTTTGGCCAAATCGCTTCCTGATAACCTGGGAGCGATTTCCTGGAACATCTCAAAATCAAACATCATGCCCGAACCGATGAGGGCAGAGGAGAATCCCAGTGCCGTATGTGCCTTGCGGAAGAGGTGGTTGTTGATTTCTTCGCTGGTGGCGTTTAATACGGCGATGTTGGTATTCAGGTTTTCCGTCATGCGGTGGGCTTGGATGGCATCGCAGCCGGAGTAGTAGGCATTGTTGAAAAGTTCTAATGCGTTGGGGACGATTTTGTTGTCAGAATTGAATATGGTGATGGCATCGTACTCATGAGGAGAATAGCGCTCCATGACCTGCTGTATGGCATATATCTTTGTGCAATGCTCTTTATCGGGCACGACAATGTTGACCGGCATCTGGAGCAGCGTAACCAAATCTTCTTCGGACAGTTGTGTGGCAGCCACTGCGATGTCGTATTTTTCTTTCGGATACGTCTGCGTGTCAAGGAAATGATTGATGGACTCTATCACTTCCTTGCCGTTTTTCAGCACAACAAAGAGGACCAGGAACCGATGTCGCTTGGGGGACGGTGGATAGGGATTCTTGTATTTCCGTAAGGAGGCCAATGCATAGATAAACAAGTAGGCTACGGGGATGGCCAGCAATAAGAAAAGAACCGCGTCCGTCATTTGCAAGGCATTGTTGTTCTCGTCCATCCACCAGTCGGGATTGAATATGGAAAAAATGTCGTTCATATATGTTTTCTATTTAATATTTTCTATTTCTTTTTCATTTTTTGTTGGGTCAGCAGTTGGTCGATATGCTCCCCGTTAATCAGAACTGACAAAAATAAAATGATTATAAATCCTGTAGGGAATTGAAAGAAAAAGGCATTTCCATAGGCACTTATCATTAGTCCGAAAATACCGCAAGCAATGGCCGTGAGTATTCCACGTAGCTCGTTATTCTTAATCCGAAACATGATAAGATAGCAACCTCTTAACAATGTACAGACATATATGGTAAGAAAAAGCACTAATCCTACAATGCCGGTTTCCATCCATATCTTGACATAAAAAGAATCATGGGGAATGAGTGTTGTGAGACGGGAACCATATTTTCTGGCTTCTACTCCTCCCAAGCCGAGTCCTTCTCCGAAAGGTTTGTATTTTAGATATTCAGCCAATTTTTTTTGATTTTCTTTGCGGACAATGTATGAGGCATCTTCTGTCGGTCTGAAAGCTGTACGCATACGCCTGATGGAAGTGTTGCTTTCACCGATATAGGTATGGGCGAAAAAAACATAAAAAAACAATCCGAAGAAGACTGTAGCTCCCATAAGTTTGATGTTTTTGCTGAGAAAAGTTAACAATATGATTCCTCCGATGGGGACAAACAGTGCACCGCGGGTTCCGGAAATGAACAAGGCATATATGGAACAGACGGCAATAATTGCATAATAGATTCTTATGGAACGTTCTTTTACGAAGATAGCCGAGATACCGAACAGAATGGCGGCAAAGCCCATGTTGGAACCGAAATTTCCGGCATCTGTGAAAAAGGAAAAATAGCGGGTGACATCGGATAGAAGGTGTGTCTTGTACATTTCCGTTTCAATCAGCATGGTTGTTTCTGTCTCATCAAAACCTGCATATTTCTGGTAAATGGCTTTTGCCACGGCTGTCAGTGTGAATATGGACAAAAGAAGCATAATGACTCGCAACCGCTTGTAGGAGGTCATTGTTAAAACACTAATCAATGATACGACAAGAGTATTGTATATGGTTCCACGGGAGTAAACCCAAGCTTCAGTGAGTGCTGTTGGATTCAATATTTCTGCCGCAGTATATATGGCCCATATACAACCTCCGAACGTCAGAATGTTTTTGGCGTATTTCCATGCAATCTTACCTTGTTGGTGATAGGAATATATCAGGAGCGTCACAAGCAGGGTGACGGTTGCGACATCATACCAGACACTCAACCCACTGCCCTGCGTGTATCTGTACCAGGGAATGAAAAAGTAATTGAATGTGAATAGGAGACATACACCGACAAAAGGATTTTTTAATGCTTGTATTGCCATTATCAGTAAGAAAGGGAAAAAGCAAATGGAGGCAAAGATATACCATGCACCGGAGAGTAGGCTGTAGGTGATTACAGCCAACCCTATGATGAACACTGACAGTGTTGCTACGAAGGGAGATATACTATGTCCTTTAATACCCATTTGCATTTACTTTACAGCAGCAGATTTGGATGTTAACCCTAATTGTGCCAACCGGCTGAAGAAACTGTGGACCGGAGTATGAGGAGGCAATTCTCCGGTGAAGCTTTCAACCACTTCGCGGTCTGCATTGTTGAGATACATAAATAGAGGAGTTCCTTCCAATTCTTCCTTTAACGGTTTCAATCGGGTGTCGTCATCTCTGCCCCACAATCGGGCGGCGTTGGCTATCAGCAAATTGAAATCTGCCTTTTTCAATACCGGCATAGGTAGAGTTGCGGTACTGACAGCAGGATATTCCACTAAAATGATGTCCGGTATTTTTACTAATGCATTTTCTGTCACTGCATCAAGAAAGACAGATAGAGGGGGCAACTCTAACTTCTCAATATCTATTGATGTCTTCGGACTGATTAAACCCAATGTGTTGACTTCTATTTTTTTATCCTCCATCTTGAGTTGCTCCAATATCTTGATGCGCTCCTCCCGTGTCAACTCCTGCTGCGCAGCCACAGACAAAGGTACCCCCAACAATCCTAAAAGGATTACACTGTAAATGATGGACTTGATATATCTTTTTATCATCTCTAAAACCATATAATTCCTATTATCTTTATTTTTATACATTCTCTTTCTGCACAAACGCTGTCAGCGTCTTGCACAGTATCTTCATGTCCAGCCAGAATGAAAATTCTTTGGCGTACTTAATGTCCAGTTGCTTGCGCTCTTCGGCCGACATCTTCCCGGCACCGCCTCGTTTCTCCACTTGCCACAGTCCCGTCAGTCCGGCGGGGGCCATGAAGCGCTCGATATATGCGTCGCTGGTCAGCAGCTCGGCCTCGTAGAGGGGGAGCGGGCGGTTGCCCACGATGCTCATGTCTCCTTTGAGGACGTTGAACAGCTGCGGCAGTTCGTCGAGGCTTGTCCTGCGCAGGAACTTGCCCGAACGGGTGATAAACTCATCCGACTGTTCAAAATCGGCGGTCGAAAGATTCGGCGCACCGTTTTTCATCGTGCGGAATTTTTTGATTTTGAACAGCTCGTCGCCCTTACCGACCCTATTTTGTCTGAACACGACAGGCAGACCGTCATCACAGATTATTATCAGGCAGATAATAAGCATCAGCGGAGACAGAAAAATGATAGCCAGCAGGCTGAGCAAAACGTCCAGGAAACGCTTCATTAAACAGAACACGCCTTTCATTTATTGCAGATACGGCACAGCGTCAACGGCTGCCCCAGAAAATATAGTCGCTGATAAGCACCGCACGCACGGGTGCGCCCTCGAGTCCGCCGAGCTTCACGGGGGCTGCAAAGAGATAATAGTCGCCGGGGGCAACCTCGCTCAGGTCAAGTCCCTCGAGCACGCAGATTCCTGCGCCCAAGAACGCCTTGTGCGGCGCTACCTGGTCGCCCTTTATGCCGACGGAGAGGGAATCCGTTCCGATGAGCCTGAGCCCGATGTCGGCGAGTTCGTCCGCGGCGCTGCTGTGAAAATAAGCCTTGCCGCCGCCCTTTATGAGCAGGCGCTCGCATTTCTGCGGGAACTTTTCGTTGATATCCTCGCCCGTTATCGCGCCCTCAGGCACCTCGATGACCGTGCACGGACCGATAAACGGCTCGAGCGGCACTTCGTCGATGCTCGCGCCGCCGTCGATAAAATGCAGGGGCGCATCGGCATGGGTGCCGGTGTGCACGCATGAGAAGAGCGTGGACAGATTGCAGCTCGAATTTTCTCCTATCCGGCTGATGAACTCCGCATGCGGCAGAGGGTCGCCCGGATATATTTCGGTTTTGAGCGCGTCGCGCGAAATGTCGATAATGTTCATGTTATCAGTCCTGGTTCTTGAGCGACTCCATCTTGAGATAAGCATTGATAAAGCCGTCTATGTCGCCGTCCATAACGGCGTTGATGTTGCCGTTTTCAAAGCCGGTGCGATGATCCTTGGCGAGGGTGTAGGGCATAAAGACATAGGAGCGGATCTGGCTGCCCCAGCCGATCTCTTTCTGGTCGCCCTTGATATCCTCGATTTTGTCAAGATGCTCGCGCTCTTTTATCTCGAGGAGCTTCGATTTGAGCATTCTCATCGCAACCTCGCGGTTCTGATGCTGGCTGCGCTCGATCTGGCAGGAGACGACTATACCGGTCGGGATATGCGTTATACGCACGGCGGACGAGGTCTTGTTGACCTTCTGACCGCCCGCGCCGCTCGCGCGGTAGGTGTCGACCTTCAGATCGTCGGGATTTATTTCAACTTCTATATTGTCATCGATTTCGGGCATGACTTCGAGGGAAGCGAAAGATGTGTGTCTGCGTCCCGATGAGTCGAACGGGGAGACACGGACAAGGCGGTGAACGCCCATCTCGCCCTTGAGATAGCCGTATGCATTCTCGCCCTCGACGAGCAGAACTGCGGATTTGAGACCCGCCTCGTCGCCGTCAAGGAAGTCGAGCATGCTGACCTTGAAGTCGTGCTTCTCGCCCCAGTGCTGATACATACGGACGAGCATCTGCGTCCAGTCCTGTGCCTCGGTTCCGCCCGCGCCCGCGTGGAAAGTCAGCAGTGCGTTCTTCGCGTCGTATTCGCCGTTCAGAAGCGTGCTGAGGGTCTGCTTCTCTAGCTCGTCCTCAAATTTTGTAACACCCTCGCGGCACTCGTCGAACATGGAGAGATCCTCCTCCTCGTCGGCGAGCTCTATAAGGGTCATCGTGTCGTCAAAAGCGGTCTCGAGCGAAGTATAAGCCGCGACCTTATTTTTAAGCTGGCTTATTCTCTGGAGCACCTTCTGTGAATTTTCGATATCGCCCCAGAACTCCTCTGCGGCGGTCTGCTCCTCAAGCTTCGCAATCTCTTCTTTAAGCGCATCGAGACCGAGAGCCTCGCGCAGCTCGGAGAGCTTCTGTTTATTATCGTTGAGTTCAAGTCTCAACTCTTCAAATTGCAGCATACAAAAACCTCGTTATCAAAAAAGTTAATTTTATACACATAACATTATACAAAAAGTAACACACAAAGTAAAGCAAAAATTGATATGACACGCAAAACAGAATATTTTGCCGCCTGCAAAAGTATTGACTTGCCGCAAAATTATATTCTATAATATGTTTGCAATAATTTCGCGAAACGGAGAGGGCAATTTACCCCTCGACCGGCGGTAAATTGCCCCAAAAACGGCGACTTGACTGACACTCCCGTGACAAATACTGCGGGCGGTGCTATGATATGCAGCGGAGGTGATCGAAATGGTCAACAAATCAACATTCGGTCAGTTTTTGCGTCAAAAGCGAAACGAAAAGGGGATGACCCAAAAGGAGTTCGCAGAAAAACTTTTCCTCAGCGAATCCGCAATATCAAAATGGGAGAAGGGCAAAAGCTATCCCGACATAACGATGATACCCGATATCTGTTCGGTACTCGACATCTCGGAGCATGAGCTGATAAGCGGCGCGAACGACACGGAGTATCACGAGATGAAAAGAAACGCGCGCGTATACAGAAAGATTATCGAGACCTTCTTTTGGGGCTTCACGGGCGCGTATGCGCTGGCGCTTATTATATGTTTCATATGCGACCTCGCGGTGAATCACAGGTTTACTTTCTTCCCCGTGGTTTTCGGCAGTCTGTTGACGGCGTTTTCGTTCGTTCCGACATTTACGCGCTTTACCGAAAAGCATAAGCTCGCGGTGTTCACGGGCTCGACCTATCTCTCGCTCGTTCTGCTCTTTGTCATCTGCTGCGCAAAATACGGGCAGAATTGGTTCGGCGCCGCCGCGCTCGGCACTCTGCTCGGGTATATCGCGGTGTTCGCGCCGTTTTTGCTCAGGCGCTATATGCCCGCAAGGGGACGCAGATTTATTCCCGCCGTATACTTTTTGCTGTTCTTCGCCTGCCTAGCCCTGCTCGTTTCGGCGGCAAGAATAACGAATGTATTCAGCCTGCCCAAGGGACTGCTCATTGTGCTCTATTCATTTATTCCATTCGCGGTGACTGCCGTCATGCATATTATCTGCAAGCACCCGCTGATAAACGCCTCTATAGATGTCCTCGCGTTCGGCTCGGTTATATATGCTCTGCCGCGTTTTCTCACCGCTGTGCTCGGTAGCGTAGAGGGCGCGAACTACGCCGTGAATTTCGCCGACTGGGCGCATTTCGCAAACGGCAATGTATATCTGCTCATTTTAATATTCACGCTCGCGGTTTCAGTATCATTGCTCGCGGCAGGTATTGCAAAACTGCGCCGCGCGCGTTGACACATGGCAGATTATGTAATATAATATACCAAAATCGTGTGGATTTTTCCGAACCTGACGGGTTTATTTTTCGCCATGCACCTTTTCGGTGCGTGGCTTTTTTGATGAAAAGAGGGATTATTTTGCAAAACAGGAAGCTGAAAATTCCGAGCGAGGTCGTTTATATCCTCGCCGTTGCCCTGCTCTCGCTCGCGGTCGCAATGCTCACGGCGGCGAACTTCGGCGTGTCGATGATAGTCGCGCCGGCATATCTTCTGAGCCTGAAAGTCGGAATTCTCACATTCGGCCAGGCGGAATATGTAATTCAGGCGGGGCTGTTTATTATCTTCTGCATCGTCATGCGCGGATTCAGGGCGGTGTATCTCTCGTCGTTCGTGACCTGCCTTATCTACGGCGCGGCGCTCGATCTCTGGCGGTGCATCCCGTTCTTTAATCCTAATGTCACCCCGCCCGGGAGCATGTCCATGCCGATAAGAATACTTCTTTTTATCCTCGGCGTGCTGCTGACCTCATTCTCGGTCGCGATGTTTTACAAAACCTATCTCTATCCGCAGGTCTACGACTTCTTCGTCAAGGGCGTCAGCGGAAAGTTCGGCATAAAGCTGTCGCGATTCAAGACCTGCTTCGATTTATCCTGCCTCGCGGTGGCGGCGATAATGTCGCTCGCGTTTTTCAGGCGCTTTGAGGGCATCGGCTGGGGCACGCTCGTTATCGCCTCGATAAACGGTACGATAATCGGCTTCTTCTGCCGCCTGTTTGATAAATATTTCGACTTTACGCCGCTGTTCAAAAAATTCGCCGCTCATTTTGAGCTCGGGAAAAAGCAGTGACATACTTTCCCGCAGGGGAGTTTTCTTCACAAAAAGTTTGATTTTTTCCCCTTGACTGCACGCCCCGCAGAGTGCATTATATATTTGACGAGATAAAATTAATTCACGGGAGGAGACATAAAATGAGCACATTCCCCGATGTAAAGAAAAATTTCGGCTTCGGCTGCATGCGACTGCCCATGGACGGCGAAAAGGTCGACTACGCCGAGTTCACGAAGATGGTTGACGAGTTCATGGCACAGGGCTTCAACTATTTCGACACCGCACGCGTCTACATCGGCGGTCAGGGCGAGACGGCGATACGCGACTGCGTCGTAAAGCGCTATCCCCGCGACAGCTTCATTCTCACCGACAAGCTCTCCGATTCGCTGTTTAACAGCGAGGACGAGATACGCCCGTTGTTTGAAAAGCAGCTCGAGAGCTGCGGAGTGGACTACTTTGACTTCTACCTCCTGCACTCGCAGACGAAGTCGATATTTGAAAAATACAAGAAGCTGCACGCCTATGAGCATGCGTTCGAGCTGAAAAAAGAGGGCAAGGTAAAGCACGTCGGCTTCTCGTTCCACGACACCGCCGACGTACTCGACGAGATGCTTAACGAATACCCGGAGATTGATGTGGTTCAGATCCAGCTCAACTACATTGACTTCGACGATCCCGCTGTTCAGGCGCGCCTGTGCTACGAGGTCTGCCGCAAGCACAACAAGCCCGTAATAGTCATGGAGCCTGTCAAGGGCGGAAAACTCGCCGACATTCCCGAGCAGGGCAAGGCTATATTCGACGCTCTTCACGGCGGCAGCCCGGCGAGCTACGCGATACGCTACGCAGCGGATTTCGACGGCGTATTCATGGTGCTCTCCGGCATGAGCAGCTTAGAGCAGATGAACGACAACCTGTCGTTTATGAAGGACTTTAAGCCCCTGAGCCACGAGGAGAGACGGGCGATAGCGGAGGTCTGCGACGTTATACGCGCGACCCATACCATCCCCTGCACCGCGTGCCGCTACTGCACGGACGGCTGCCCCGAGCATATCCTTATCCCCGACCTGTTCTCGTGCATGAACGCAAAGCAGCTCTGCCGCGACTGGAACTCGGACTGCTACTATGAGGTCTACACCGAGAATCACGGCAAAGCGTCGGACTGCATCGGCTGCGGAAAGTGCGAGCACTCGTGTCCTCAGCACCTGCCCATACGCGAGCTGCTCAGGGAGGTTGCAAAAACCTTTGAGAGCGAAGAGGCAGAATAAGTTTTCGCTCAGAAGAGAATATAAAAACCGACCGCTTCGGTTTCCCATCGCGGTCGGTTTTTGTAATTTTATTGAAATAGGCAATCCGACAAAATTGAATTTATCTCTGCATTCGCAGATCTCGTGGGTGTTTTTGTTCTTGTCTTGGGGTTTACCTGCAATAGATGTCAATCACCTTTGCCGCGAACGAGGCTGTGCCCTCGCCACCGTCAGCTCTTCAAGCAGAGCGCCGAGCTGCATGATAAACGCGATTTCGCCCGCGGCGAAAATCTCACCGATGCAGATAGACGCTATGAGCGCCATGAAGACGAGCACATCTGCCGCCGTCTTTGAGCTCGACTGCGTATAGCCCGACGCCTTCTTCACGGTAGCGGTGTAGCTGATTGTC
>OGML01002175.1_pt1 | contig 14452 bp, 13 predicted proteins | sample 1572951 | NCBI WGS metagenome assembly OGML01 (sample SAMEA2581883, study PRJEB24529) | metagenome | biome: Human gut stool | place: China | collected 2011 | reverse complement strand
CCGTAGGGGGAGCTGGCGCGCCTGCGCCTGAGGAGATTCATCTCCCTCAGCCGTCAGGCTGGTTGTCTGGTTTTAAACTCTCCCCCTAGTTTTCCCGCTTTTAATCTCTCTCCCCAGTATTTCCACTTCTAAAATACTTTTCCAGGAGGGCAGCTCCCTCTATTTTATCCCTCCAAATATTAAACCAATCTTAGCATTTTCTTCTTATATTAGTAAATGATTAGTTAGAAATCTATGCAAAATCCTTGGTTTTATCGATGTTTTCGCACTTTATGCACAGGGGTGGTTTGAACGTTAATTTTAGGGGTATTTTGGATAAAATGTGCTGAAATTTTCAAGGGGTTATCCATTAGAAAATAATTAAACTTTAAAATAACGCTTGCATATGGGTCCGCTGGGACTTATAATGCAAACATCAAATTCATATTGGTGGATGATGCAAGTGGGAGAAAGCCGTATGGCTTACCGAAGGAGTAACACTCTCAGGTGCCTCGCAAGAGGCGGTACCGGTTGCGGACACACTCTGGAGAGTCTCACAAATGAGCGCCGAAGGTGTAAGGATCGCAAGGTCCCAATCTCTCAGGCAAAAGGACAGAGCATAAAGAAACGTTCTTACGATTTTTTCGTACTCGTTTTAGGATAGACAATGCCGGCTTCCAGAGTTTTATATTTTGGATGCCGGTTTTTTGCATATTTCTATTTCGAGGAGGACAAACATGGATTTGAATTACATGAATTGGCTGAATGCAGCCGACAGTTTTATCTGGGGACCACCGCTTTTGGTTCTTTTGGTGGGAACCGGGATTCTGCTGACACTTCGTTTGAAGATGTTGCAGGTTTTCAAGCTTCCCAAGGCTTTGAAATTAATTTTCAAGGCACAGAACGCAGGCAGCGGAGATATTGATTCTTTCAAGGCTCTCTGCACAGCTCTTTCCGCAACGGTAGGCACCGGCAATATCGTCGGCGTAGCTACTGCAATCGCAGCTGGCGGCCCTGGCGCTATTTTCTGGATGTGGATGGCTGCTTTCTTCGGAATGGCAACCAAGTATGCGGAAGGTCTTCTGGCTGTTAAATACCGCGAAGTCGATTCCAAAGGCGAAATCGCCGGCGGCCCGATGTTCTACATCAAGAACGGCATGGGTGAGAAGTATAAATGGCTTGGAACTCTCTTTGCTCTCTTCGGCGTACTCGTCGCATACTTCGGTATCGGTACATTCGCTCAGGTCAATTCCATCGTTGAAATCACCCAGATGACGGTCGGCGTTTCACCGACATGGACCGCCATCATCCTGACCATCCTGGTCGCAGCTATCACTCTCGGCGGACTCCAGTCCATCGCGAATGCCGCATCCAAGATTGTTCCGGCAATGGCAGTGATTTACTTCGTTTCCACCGTCGGCGTCCTTGCTTACTTCGCTAATCAGATTCCGATGGCTATTGAGACCATCATTTCCAACGCATTCACCGGCACAGCAGCAGCCGGCGGCTTCGCAGGAGCAGGCGTGATGCTTGCCATGAGAAGCGGTATTGCCAGAGGCGTATTCTCCAACGAATCCGGCCTTGGTTCCGCTCCGATCGTAGCCGCAGCCGCTAAGACAAAATGGCCGGCAGAACAGGGTCTCATTTCCATGACAGGTACCTTCATCGATACCATCATCATCTGCACCCTGACCGGACTTACCATCGTCGTATCCGGCGAATGGCTCAAAGGCCTCAACGGCGCAGCACTCACCAATGCAGCTTTCCAGGATGTCTTCCCGGCAGTTGGCGGCTACATGCTGATGGTCGGACTTGTCCTCTTCGCCTTCACCACCATCCTCGGATGGAACTACTACGGCGAACGCTGCATGATCTACCTCTGCGGCACCAAGGGCATCCTTCCTTACCGTATTATATTCATCGCGCTTGTCGCAAGCGGCGCGTTCCTTAAATTAGAAGCCATCTGGGTTCTGGCGGATATCGTCAACGGACTCATGGCTATCCCGAACCTCATCGCTCTTCTGGCCCTTTCCGGAGTCGTCGTCAGAGAAACCGAGAAATACTTCGATCATCTGAAGACCGGCAAGGACTACGAAGAATACGAAGACCTCGATCCATCCCTGGCAAGTGCAAAAGCTCAGCCAGAAGTGGAAGAGTAAGAAGGTTCATATCTGCCAGGCGAGAAGGTTTCCCCATTTTCCCTTCCGCCGGGCAGTATGATACAAGGCCTGGGACAGGGCCTGCGCATCCATCCATCTTCGGAATCGCAGTCCCGGGCCGCCGGGAGAGACACCCAGAACTCTCTCCCGGGTGGGGGCCCTGCCTTTCAAAAAGGGAAATCCATCAATCCTCTTGTATACTTCAGGCCAAGTGCCTTTGTATATGCCGCAAATGCCCGGCAGGCTCATAGAGCCAAAGCGCATACATATCTGTGGATGATGTACACTGAAAAATGACATGAAAATGTCTGCCGAAGGAGTAACACTATCAGGCGTTCAGTAGAACACGAAACTGTGTACGGACACATCTCTGGAGAGTCCCATTCGATTGGGCGCCGAAGGTGTAAAGGGATTTCACCCGTAAATCCCGAATCTCTCAGGCAAAAGGACAGGGCTGGCACGTGGGTAACTCCCGCTATGCATGGATGCATACATACATAGGACCGCCAGCCTTTAGATTCCGGTTTTTCCGGAGCCTGAACGCGGCGGTTTTTTGCTTTCCCTGTTGTTGGAAAAAGGAGTAATTACTTTGTAACCAGTAATGAAAAGGTAGGGGGATTTTATCATGGACATGGCTTCTGTAAATTCAATCGTCAGCCAAATTGACAGCATAGTTTGGGGCCCGCTGATGCTCTTGCTTCTCGTCGGGACCGGTGTTTATCTGACCTGTACGGTACACTTCCGTACCTGGAGAAATCTCCCATACGCACTTCACAGCGTGCTTTCCAAAGAAGCCCGCCAGAAGAAAGGGACGGGCGATGTTTCCCCGTTCTCCGCACTTTGCACAGCCCTGGCTGCTACCATCGGCACAGGCAATATCGTAGGCGTTGCGACCGCTATGTTTGCAGGCGGCCCCGGCGCGCTTGTATGGATGTGGATCTCCGCATGCTTCGGCCTCACATCCAAATTCTCTGAATGCATGCTCGCTATCAAGTACCGCGAAGTGAACGCACGGGGCGAAATGAAAGGCGGCCCGATGTTCACCATGAAAAACGGCTTCAAGAATAAGAAACTCGGCAGCATCATGGGCTTCCTCTTCGCCCTCTTCGCAGTCATCGCTTCCTTCGGCATCGGCAACATGACCCAGGCGAACTCCATCTCCGGCGCCGTGAACTCCACATTCGGCGTATCCACGGAAATGACCGGCATAGTCTTGACCGTCATGTCCCTTGCCGTCATCGTCGGCGGCATCAAGACCATTTCCAGAGTCTCCTCCGTCGTCGTACCGGGCATGGCCGTCTTCTACGTCGTAGCCGGCATGGCATGCATCCTCATCAACATTGAAAACATTCCTCACGGACTTTACCTCATCCTCATGATGGCATTCGACCCGCAGGCAGTCGGCGGCGGCGTCCTGGGTGGCATCACCGTCTCCGTCATGAACGCTATGCGCTACGGCGTAGCCAGAGGCTGCTTCTCCAACGAAGCAGGCATGGGCTCGGCAGCCATCACAGCCGCTGCAGCTACCACCGATGACCCCGTCCGTCAGGCTTACATCAATATGACAGGAACCTTCTGGGATACGATCGTTGTCTGCACCATTACTGGCCTTACCATCGCCTCCTCCGGCGTCCTCGGCACCAACGGAGCCGACGGCACACCCCTTCAGGGAATCGAACTCACCATCGCCGCATTCTCCTCGAACATCGGCGTCGTAGGCGCATACATCGTCTCCATCGGCATCATCCTCTTCGCATTCTCCACCATCCTCGGATGGGAATACCACGGCGAAAAAGCATGGGAATACCTCTTCGGCACCCATAAATACAACATGATCTACCGCGTTGTATTCTCCCTGGTCGTTTACATCGGAGCCACCCAGACCCTCGACCTCGTCTGGAACCTTTCCGACATTGCAAACGCCCTCATGGCCATCCCGAACCTCATCTCCATGCTCATCCTCGCGCCGGTCGTCAAAGAAGAAGTATTCCGCTTCCAGGCCGTCATCGAACGCGAAAAAGCAGAAAAAGCAGCTGCCAAAGAAGCAGCAATCGAAGAAAGAGCCGGTATCTGATCAGGCTCAAAAAGGCAAGATTAAAGAAATCTCCCTTACAGGAAATAAAGAAAATACAGGAAACACAGCAAAACTCCGCCCGATGCATAGGACGGGGTTTTCTGGCGGGGGGTAGGGGAAAAGGCCAAGGTGCGCCGCTTGCCGCTGCTGCTAACTGCGATGTACTGATTGCGGAGAACTCGTTGTTCTGACTCTTTATAGTTCTACTTCTTATTTCATCTATCGTGGGCAAGACATGGGTTTCCAATACGAACTCAGTGAACAATTTGCCAAAAGTTTAGGAGTGAAATTGCGAATAGAAGTAGCCAAAAACGTGCCGGAACTCATCCGAAAGTTACTAAATGGCGAAGGAGATATTATCGCATACAATATTCCGATTACTAAAGAATTAAAAGACAGCCTGATCTATTGTGGCGAAGAAGTAATCACCCACCAGGTAATTGTCCAACGAACCAATGGGAAAACAAAACCGCTAAAAGATGTAACCGAGTTGGTCGGAAAAAATATATATGTGAAACCGGGCAAATATTACGAACGATTGGTTAACTTGAATAAAGAGCTGGGAGGAGGCATTCTGATTCATCAAGTAACCAATGACAGCATTACTGCCGAGGATTTGATAACCCAAGTTGCACAAGGTAAAATTCCTTATACAGTGGCTGATAATGATGTCGCAAAGTTGAATGCGACTTATTATCCTAACCTGAATACCAGTCTGTCTATCAGTTTTGACCAACGCGCTTCCTGGGCTGTACGTAAAGATTGTCCGCAACTGGCAGCAGCAGCAGACGAGTGGCATAAACAGAATATGACTTCGCCGGCATATACCGCAAGTATGAAACGATATTTTGAGATCAGTAAAGCAATGCCTCATTCTCCCATTTTATCCTTAAAAGAGGGTAAAATCTCTCATTATGACAACTTATTCAAGAAATATGCGCAAGAGATAGGTTGGGACTGGCGTCTGTTGGCATCCTTGGCCTATACCGAATCGAACTTCGATACAACTGCCGTATCATGGGCCGGAGCAAAGGGACTGATGCAATTAATGCCTGCCACCGCCCGTGCAATGGGGGTTCCACCGGGCAAAGAGCAAAACCCGGAAGAAAGTATCAAAGCTGCGGTGAAATACATTGCAGCGACAGATCGCAGCCTAAGCATGGTACCGGATAAACAGGAACGGATTAAGTTTATACTCGCTTCATATAATGCCGGGCTGGGACATATTTTTGACGCAATTGCACTGGCAGATAAATACGGTAAGAATAAAACCGTATGGACAGACAATGTGGAAAATTACATCCTACTAAAAAGCAATGAAGAATATTTCACTGATCCGGTATGCAAAAACGGATATTTCCGTGGAATAGAGACCTACAATTTCGTCAGAGACATTAACTCAAGATATGAATCATATAAGAAGAAAATAAAAAGTTGAAATAGGGCAAAAGCTCGCAATTATAAGAATTGCAAGCCCTTGACAGCGTATAGTATATTTTATTTTTTCCCTTTCTCTGTTAACAAACTCACAATAATAACGGCTGCTACCGATAATGGCAATGCAAACAATATCGGATCTATCATCGGAAAAGGATAGGCTTCGATCAACACATCCTTACCGAAAAGCCACCTGCATACCCCCATTGCCGCAGCCTCTTTCTGGTGCAGAAAGGCCAGCGCAAACAAACTACCTATAGTCCCTATCCAAAGGCTTGCCATCACTCCCTGACGGGTAGCACGTCTCCAATATAAAGCACAAAAATAGGCCGGCAGGAAAGCTGCAGCACAAATACCCATAAAAATAGAAGTTCCACGGGCTATAATATCATTGGGCAACATATAGCAGATAATATAACTCACTAAAATTGAAAATAAAACTCCCAAACGGATCACATTAGTCAATTTACCACGTGAACGAGGCTTGTAAGTACCATAAATATCGGAACCAACCGAAGCTCCCATCGTATGAAACTGTGAACTCAGTGTAGACATGCTGGCAGAAAGGATACAGAGCATAAAAAGAGCGGCAAACCAATCCGGCATTGCCTTATTTATAAAGTATGGGATGATTTTATCCATATCTTTGACTGCTTCCGTAGCTACAACACCTTCGGTCTTAAGAAAGAAAAGATTGCTCAATGCACCTGCATGATAAATAGCACCTACGGTAATAATCAGAAAAAAACACCCGATAAAAACCCCACGGTTTAGTTGTTTGCTACTTTCAACCGTCATAAAACGCACAACCAACTGAGGCTGCGCAAGACAACCGATTCCAACTCCCAAGATAAGTGAAGTGACTAATGTATACCATTGAGGTGAACCGGTAACAGGCATAGCCGTCCACCCTTGATGTCCCAACGCCTTAAATTTTTCAGGAACTAAGGGAGCTATGTCCGTCAGAGCCTGATTGGCTTCAGTAAAGCCCATATCCAGTACCCGATACAACGAAAAAAGCAGAAACAGCATACAGCCAAACATAATAACTGCCTGTAAAGCATCTGTATACATTACTCCTTTCATACCTCCTGCGATCACATAGGCAGCTATTACCAATGTAAATATTAAAAGTGAAATATTAAAATCAATCTGGAAAATCTGTTCGATAAAGACAGCACCACCTTTCATAACCACTGCGGCATACAAAGGCATTCCGAGGAAAATCACTGCGGCAACAAAGACTTGTATTCCCCGTGAACGATAATGCCTGCCTAACAATTGAGGAAATGTACTTACATTCAATTTAGCACCCATTCGCCGCGTCCGGAGTCCGAAAAAAATAAAGGCAATCACTACACCTATGAACATATTCAAAAAGCAAAGCCACTGAATACCCATACCAAAAGCGGCAGCCACTCCCCCGAAGCCCACAATAGCAGATGCGGAAATAAACGTGGCACCATAAGAAAGTGCCATAACGATAGGATTCATCTGACGCCCGCCTACCAGATAGTCACTGGTACTCGTTGTCTTTTTATACCCTAAAAAACCAAGATAAGCAAGTGATAGCAGATAGCCTATCACAATCAAACTGAGTGTAAATGTATTCATCGTGTTTCGTCTTTTTCGTCGTCCTTATTCCAGTATTTCAGCCCGAACCAGGCAGCAAAAATCACACATACTACCGAAAGCAGGTAGGGCAGAATTATAAAAGGGTCGTCTATTCCAAACATTTGCGTATCAGATTTTAATTAATTCAGACGCAAATGTAAGGAAATTATTGAAAAGACAAAACTTTTGTTTACTAATACTGATTATAATGTATCTTTTTCTCGTCAAATTTCTGTTTCGGATTCTCTTTGGTAGCGGGATAACCGAACGGAATGACACAAAGCGGAAGGATATTCTCAGGCAGACCGGTATATTTACGCACCACCTGCATACGGTCTTCATAAGGATAAGCGGCTGTCCATACAGCACCAAGTCCCAGACTTTCGGCAGCCAAAAGGATGTTTTGGGCAGCAGCAGAGCAGTCCAGATACCAATAGGAAGATTTCACGGAATCACCGCAAACAATAATTGCATTACGAGCCTGCGTCAACATCTTGGCATACGGAAGTGCGGCAGCCATTGAATCCAGTTTGGCACGGTCGGACACAACGACAAATTCCCACGGACGGACGTCTTTACCCGAAGGGGCAGCCATTCCGGCACGAAGCAACAAATCAATCTTCTCTTTCTCCACTCCCTTATTCAGATAAGTGCGTACGCTTTTACGCTCAAAGATATTATCCAATGCAGCATTTCCGGTTCCGGACGTTCCTTTTTCTTCTTTTGCAGAAGAACATGAGCTCATTGCAACTATTGCCATGAAGAGGCATAAGAAAGAGAAAATCTTTTTCATTGTGACACTGTTTTAAAATAGGTTTAACTTATTTTTCTGTGCTTCTTCCAGTGAAACGGTTTCACGGCGCAGTAATCCGCTCTTTTCACGAAGTGCCTCATATTCCGCCTCCAGTTCATTTACCAATTCAGCCTTTAATTGCGGATTCAATAAACGGGAAGCGACACTTGCATTCTGAGAAGCATCTTTAAGGTGCACCACCGGAGCGTGATAGACCGGAGCAATTTTCAGCGCCGTGTGCATCTTAGACGTAGTAGCTCCACCAATCAGAAGAGGTATATCCAGTCCGGCTTTCTCCAGTTCGATAGCTACATGGGCCATTTCTTCCAGAGACGGAGTAATCAGGCCACTAAGACCTATCATGTCTACTTTTTCCTCAATAGCGCGCTGAACGATAGTTTCTGCGGGAACCATTACTCCCAAGTCGACAATCTCATAGCCATTGCAAGCCATTACCACGGCAACAATATTCTTACCGATATCGTGTACATCACCTTTCACTGTGGCAAGCAATACCTTTCCGGCAGAAGTCGTTCCTTCTACTTTTTCCGACTCGATAATCGGTTGCAGAATAGCAACAGCCTTCTTCATTGTACGGGCAGTCTTCACCACTTGAGGCAGGAACATCTTTCCTGCACCGAAAAGCTCGCCTACATAATTCATTCCGTCCATCAACGGACCTTCAATCACATTGACTGCTTTATCATAGAGTGGCAATGCTTCTGCCAAGTCTTGTTCGAGATAATCTCCGATACCTTTCATCAAAGCATATTTCAGACGTTCCTGAACGGATTCATCCCTCCATGCATCATGCTTCACAGCCTGTTGTCCGGCAGCTTCGTCAGAAGTTGCCTTTAAAACTTCCGCCAGTTCAATCAGGCGTTCGGCAGCGTCGGGGCGACGATTCAAGACAACATCCTCTATCTTTTCAAGAATATCTACCGGTATATCACTATAAAGTACAGAAGTTCCCGGATTCACAATCCCTATATCCATTCCTTGCTGTATGGCATGGTAAAGGAACACAGCGTGCATGGCTTCACGGATATAATTGTTACCACGGAAAGAGAAAGAAAGGTTACTTACTCCCCCGCTGACATGCGCTCCGGGAAGGTTTTTCTTAATCCAACCGGTAGCTTCGATGAAGTCCACCGCATAGTTGTTATGCTCTTCGATACCCGTAGCTACGGCAAGCACATTCGGATCGAAAATAATATCGTGAGGGTTAAAACCTATTTCATCAACCAAAAGACGATAAGCACGCTCGCAAACTTCTATTTTACGCGCAGCAGTGTCAGCCTGTCCTTTTTCATCAAAAGCCATTACTACGGCCGCAGCTCCGTATTGCTTGATAATCCGGGCGTGTTCAAGGAATTTGTCTTCGCCTTCTTTCAGAGAAATAGAGTTAACGATCGATTTCCCCTGAAGGCATTTTAATCCGGCTTCGATAACTTCCCATTTAGAGGAATCGATCATCACAGGTACACGTGCAATCTCCGGCTCGGACATGATAAGATTGAGGAACGTTGTCATCTCTGCCTTAGCGTCCAGCAATCCATCATCCATATTGACATCAATCACCAAAGCTCCGTCTTCTACCTGTTGACGGGCAATAGACAACGCTTCATCATATTTCTTTTCATTTATCAGACGAAGGAATTTACGCGAACCGGCCACATTACAGCGTTCTCCGACATTTACAAAGTTTATTTCCGGTTTCACTTCCAACAGCTCAAGGCCGGAAAGCCACATACAATCAGGTTTAGGAGCCGGTATATGCGGTCGGGCGCCTTCTACCAGAGCCGGATATTCGGCAATATACGCATCCGTTGTTCCACAACAACCACCGATAATATTGATTAATCCTTCCTGGATATATTCTTTCACCTCATGGGCCATATCCGCAGGAGTTTGATCATACTTGCCGAGACTGTTCGGCAAACCCGCATTCGGATAAGCACTTATATAATAAGGTGCGCGGACAGCCAACTGTTCAAGGAAAGGCTTTAACTGTCGGGCCCCGAACGAGCAGTTCAAACCGACAGAAAAGATATTGGCGTGTTGCACAGAAGCAAGAAATGCATCCAGCGTCTGACCGGACAATGTTCTTCCGCCTACATCAGACACGGTAACAGATAACATGACCGGCACCTCAACACCTGTTACTTTCATTGCTTGTTCTGCAGCAAAAATAGCGGTCTTGGCATTCAACGTATCAAATATCGTCTCAATCAGAATGGCATCCACTCCACCTTCAAACATAGCTTCCATTTGCTGTTGGTAAGCTGCCGCCAGTTCATCATAAGTCAAGGCACGATAAGCCGGGTTGTTCACATCCGGACTCATAGAGCAGGTCTTATTGGTAGGTCCAACGGAACCGGCTACAAAACGCGGTTTATCAGGATTCTTTGCAGTATATTCATCAGCCAGTTCACGCGCCAGTTTTACAGCTGCAAGATTTATTTCACGCACATATTCTTCCACGTGATAATCTGCCATAGAAACCGTAGTCGAACTGAATGTATTGGTTTCAATAATATCCGCACCTGCTTCCAGATACTTACGATGAATATCTTGAATTACATCGGGACGTGTCAGACACAATAAATCATTATTTCCTTTCAACTGTCCGGGAATATGCGCAAAACGCTCGCCACGAAAATCTTCTTCTGTGAGATTATATTGTTGGATCATTGTACCCATTGCCCCGTCCAAAATAAGAATGCGGTCGGATACAATCTGAGAAATTGTCTTTTTCATTACCCTATCACATTAATACCTAATTACCTACTCTGCCATCTTCTGCCAGACTCTTCGCAGTCCGGTGTTTATCTTATAGCGGTTTTACTTACCGCTTGAACATTCTTGCCATATCTCTACGGTCGTCTTTTTCTTTTATGGATTCCCGCTTATCATACTCCTTCTTACCTTTCGCCAAAGCAACGACCAGTTTCGCCAAACCTTTTTCGTTGATAAAAAGACGCACGGGCACAATTGTAAACCCGGGATTCTTCATTTCCCGTTGAAGTTTCTCCAGTTCTTTCCTACTAAGCAACAGCTTCCTGTCCCTGCGTGCCGTATGATTATTGTACGATCCGTAAAAGTACTCGGCGATATGCATATTCTTTACCCATAATTCGCCTTTCACAAAATAGCAAAACGTATCTACCAGACTCGCTTTTCCCAAACGAATGGATTTGATTTCCGTACCGGTCAATACGATACCTGCCGTATAGGTATCTATCAGTTCATAGTCGAACGTAGCACGTTTATTCTTAATATTTACAGGAGGTTGTTTCATTTTCACTTATTAATTAAGTATGGCCGTCAACTTATTAAACACAAATTGAATCACCGTCGGACATAGTATTAACAAAACGGACGATAAAAGGGTGTATTTCAACCGTTGTTTTTCTTCTACCTTCATCATTATAGGAGCACCTTCCCATACTACATAGACAATGTAGAACTGCAACAGCCAAGCAATAATTCTAAAATCAGGTAATAGTCCGGTGACAATCTGAAGCAGAAACGGTACAACAAGTGCATATCCTGCAAATTGTTGCACTAACGGCATATTAGCATGCATGCCAAACATCTTGATTCCCATTTCATTTATGGCATAAGCTGCCAAAAAGTATCCTCCGAACAGGGCCACAGCTACGGCACAACAATTGGTCATAGCTATCTGAAAACTTTGCGGACCGCCCCAACCATTGGTCAATAGTGACCCGATAAAGACGGACAAGCCGCATAAACCAATCATAGGATAGACAAAAGCCATAAAAACTTTTCGCCTATCCTCTTCCATAGAAATTTCCTCCCAGGCCTTGGCCGGAGAGGAAATCAATTTCATTGCTATGTTAAATAGTTCCTTGTAGTTCAATGTTATTCTCTAAAAGTATAAGTCACAGGAGTTGTAGTTGTTGTCTTGGGGACATCATTATTGCTTGAATTCGCTTCTGATACAATCGTAATATTACTTGGATATCTTTCTTCATTTGCATTCTTATAAGCCTCTATAGCACTTCTTATATCAAAGACTCTATACGAAAAAGCTCTATAAGTTTCTTTAGCCTTTTCTTCTGTAGAAGTATGACGTAAAAACAGTTTTAAATCTGTTTTACCTTTAAGCTCTTTTTCATCACTATAATATACCATAAAAAAAGTATGACTGGCTATTTTCTCAAAAGCAAAATATTGAATAGGAACAAGCAAGTTATAGTTATCAATCATAGCCGGAGTCAAATCCGTAATACTTATGACACCTCTATCTGAAACATAAGAAGGATGCTCTCCTTCATCTTCTGCTTTTGTCGTACTATGTACAGCATTACCCGAGATTTTTTCAGTAGATCCGATTGTTGCATTGATAGTGTTTGTTGTATAATCTATATCCACCTCTGTATCATAGCTACACGTTGCAACAATAAAATCACCTGGCATAAAGTTAGTTGTACCTTCAACCGTATTCTTTGATTTAAAAGTAAATCCATCCAATGAAGTGAAAGTTAACCCCAAAAAGCTATCTTTTACTTTACCTAGAACAGGAAGGTCATTTACCTGTGTATTATCATCCCCATTCATACAAGAAGTAACCGACATTCCCATTACTACAGCCATCAAAGCCACCAAGAAAAATTTCATTTGTTTCATAAACATATTTTTTAGATTTTGCAAAGATATAAATTCTAATTCACAATTGATAAATGCAGATACTTAAAAAATACTGCATCCCTTACTTTATTATTTTCGCAAAAAGTTCCAAATGTTCGTCTACATAGCTTGCAATCAAAGCCGTAACCTGTTCTTCCATTTCCAAATAAACCTCTTCCAGCTCATCAAAAGCCTCGTATTGCTCATACATAGCCATAAATTCGTCATCAGTCCGCTCCTTCTCCAAGTCCTTACGATTGGCATCAAATATTTTTTTGGCCTTATAGATCAATTTCGAGAATTCATCCGCCCCCCACAAACGCATCACCTTCGCAAACGGATTATCAAAAATATATCCTCCATATCCATTCTGGATCAATTGACAGAATCCGCCAACCATAATTTCATCACGGAAAATCTGGTAAGCCAACAAAGAATGCTGCTCACCTGTCAGTAATGGCATCGTATCAGCAGTCAATTCACCACCAATCACTTCCTTATATTTATCGGTAAACACTTGGATAAATTCATCCATTCCTTCGCCCGCAGCCTTTTGTAAAGCAGATTCTATAACTTCAATCATAATTCTTTCTTAATAAATTATGCAGCAAAGCTACGAATTTTATTCTACATCTCAATAACTCATACTACAAATAAGGATGCAAATCATTATCTTCTACACAAGGAAAAAATGCAATTTTCTCTTTCACCTATCACCGCAGAGCGTCAAAGTGGTTATTCATCGTGGTTTCACATACGGTGACAGGTTAATTGCAACCTATCACCAACCTATCAACCTATCACCGTCTTTCCCCTTGATTAATACCCTAAAGAAGCAGGTATACTTCTTCTATCCCCCTTTCATAGTTCATATTTAGCGCTGATATTGTTAGGTCACCACGGCCGTGAAGAGAAGTTACCACAGCTGTGGCAGGATATCTCCACGTCCATGACAAGATCTTACCACGGCCGTGGTGACCTAACAATACCGGCATCCTTTTCCTATTTTAGCTACTACTTTTGAGTACTTTCCCTATGGGATATACCATTATTTTCTATTTGTCCGGAGACTAATTCTATGGATGTAAGCGCATTCCCATATACACACCTACTAAATAAGGTATAAGCCAAATACACCAAACGACAATGCTGAAACGGTTAAAATGCTTTTTAGCTTTTGCCGAACCTTTCACATAAGTCCATATCGCCCACAAAGCATGCACAAACATTAAAAGAATGGCAATAGTCCCCGTCACCGTATGAATCTCATCATGCAGGTGAGTCAGTTCGGCGATATGTTCCATTAAACTGGTACCAACCGTATCAGCTATCAATCCGATCAAAAAGAAAGCTATATGCCAGAACTTCAGTTTCTTTTGGAGTCGCTCGCCCCAAACACCGATCGAATAAAAAACGAGTGCAGAGGAAATGACACAAATTGCCGCAATTAAATAATGTATATCTATTTGATCCAGTTCCATACTTTTTTGTTTTTCAATAACAACAAAGATATGAATAGATAGTTCTACAACCTTCAAACTTTCACAAATGCAATCCCGACTTTACAAACGACGGAGAAAGGCAAACCGATTTGTCTCTTTTCACAAAAAAGTAATAAAAGGCGATTTGCAGAAACAAATAAATCGACTACCTTTGTGGGCGATTTAGAGAATCGTGACTACGTATTTTTAATTATATCACTTAAAAAAAGAGCTAATTATGACTTATTCACACGAAGTG